>Ga0123357_10001161_pt1 | contig 27457 bp, 16 predicted proteins | sample TergutEmb28metaG_FD_89873 | JGI IMG/M metagenome (GOLD analysis project Ga0123357, IMG submission 89873) | Embiratermes neotenicus P4 segment gut microbial communities from Petit-Saut dam, French Guiana - Emb289 P4 | ecosystem: Host-associated > Arthropoda: Insects > Digestive system > Gut ...
ATGGTGATGAAGGGAAAAGTATGCACATCTGCCGCATGTCGAACTCAGATCCCACTGTTCCTCAGTCCGTAGTCAGATCATTATATTGACTTTTAAGGTTTTGTCGTGTCAGTGGTCAGGACCGACACAAATGCTTTCGGCGCCCTAGGCGTGTCTTTATCCCTGAGGTGCCTAGTAAGATTTTATACGATAATGCAGGAAACCTACTGCTATATAACTGAAGAATAAAAACCAACTAGATGCCACTTATTATTTTACTGTACTTCTTATAGGCTCAACATGTTTCGGGCACTACTATGCCCATCATAAGGAGCTCGCGACTATAAAGTTGGTCGTTTCGTTCTGTAAAGATGGAGGGGGTAGCGTTAAGGTAAACTTATGGTTCTTAGTGGTGTATGTATGGTGTTAAGTTCTTTGCCGCTTGGTCGTAGCTGGTAACGTGTTTCTATTAATACGTTACCAGCTACAACCAAGCGACAAAGAACTTCACACCAAACATACACCACTAAGAAACATTATTTTTCATTAACGCTACCCCCTCCACCTTTACAAAACGAAACGACCAATGTGGTAATCAACACTATAGTCACGAGCTCCTGATGATGGGCATGGTACTGTCCGAAACATGTTGAGCCTATAAGAAGTACAATAAAATAATAAGTGGCATCTAGTTGGTTTTTATTCTTCAGTTATCACAATGATGCACGGTCCAACAGACATCAAACCCACTGCTATATAGTCTATGTAACTCTCAAATAATTACTAATAACATTCATATTTTTATCTGGTTGCCTCGTAACTTCATTCATTTCAATAAATAATATCAGGAATCATGCCATTGCTTAGTGGTTACCTTATTCACAAGAAAGTGTTCAGTGTTTTCCTTGCTTTTTTATTTATCGACGCTGTCAGTCACTGAGATTACATAGTATTGATGTTATATGGATGAATACGTGTGTGACTGAGGAAACACAACAAGATATTACAAGCTTCGTATTTGAGCCTCCGGTGTCCAGAAAACCCGTCGCCCGACCCTTTGTACGGCTGTGCGTAGCTTCAGAAGATGCATTGAGAGATCTGCGTGTAAAGGACTTCAATCTGGACGTAAAGAATTACAAATGCATGACAATAGACTTCCTGACTACCTCAATAGAAATAGGTTGTGCAAAATAAAAATTATTGTTACACGCACTGTTAATATTACGTGATATGTCCCACCCTGATCCGACAGCCCAGCCACTGCGAAAATTTGCTTGTTTGTCGTTAGGTAGAAATGCCATCTAGTGAAACGCATAAAACTGTTGTTAGGATTAGCCACTTCTCCCATCACAATTGAGTTTTTGTATTTTTAATTATATTACGTAATCTTAACATTTTTGAAAGAGAAATGTATAGAAGAATTTTAGGCCCAATATATGATAATGAAAAAGAAAATTGGAGAATATTGACCAAAAAAGAAATTTATGCAATGGTTAAGAAACCCAGTATAACGGAGACAATAATGTTAAATAGATTACCTTGGTTTAGACATGTACAGAGAATGGAAGAAAATAGAATTCCCAAAAAAAGTATTAGGTACGAATTAAAAAAAAAAGGTGGGGCTGAGAGCTAGACCAAGATAGAGATTGCAAGATGAAGTGAGGGAGGATGGAAGTCAAGTTGGTGAAAAAGGGTGGCAGAAAAGGGTATGTAACAGAAGAATGGAAGAACTTCCTGAGAACGGCTACGAATCGCCGCATTCTGCACATACCAATGGAATGAATTAATTTTAACAGGGGTTTTTTTTACAATTTTTGGAGCCCCTAGAAGTTGGCGCCTTAGGCAAAATCTTAATTTGCCTAGTGGGTAGAGCCGGCCCTGCCGGGAGCGACTGTGTCTGTGGGCCCGGGTGGTATAGATTTATTGACTTCTGAATATTGTCACTCTTCAGAACTTTGTATTATGTTACGGTTACATTCCGCGCTACCTGATCTAGGTCACATTTCCTCTCACTTGGTCATTTACAACGTTCGCATTAAATTAAATTATCGCGCTGAAATGTTCAGTGCTTCTCTCCATCTGTCGCTTCGCTAGTTTTCACTAGTTCAAACGACAGTCTTTTTTTCCTGCAAACACGTTTCATTTCATTGAATATACAAAACAAAGAAGAGATATTTATTGATTTAGTTCTTAACTTCGTTTCCAACAAATTGTTAAAACGGCCGTATACTATGGCCCTAATACTAACCGCTTTTCCACGGCAACAGTGGCTAAGCGAACGCGTCTCAATGTTGTGTTTATACGTACATGGCTGGTTGTTGATTTTCCTTTTCCTACGGGTTGTGTTCCCTCTTCCTCCCTTTTATCCTTCACGAACAGCAGGGATACGCGGCAAAAATCACGCCTAATAAGGCAGCTGAATCAAATTCGTGTCAGTTGCTATAGGCATAAAGTATGTCTCGCCCGATAATTCTTTAACCCACAGCGATTTGTACTAAATAGTGAAATGCCCGCCGAAAATTCAACGATAATTTTGACAAATCCGATCTGCAGCCACGGCCTCCAAAGCTAACCTTTCCCTTGTCCCAACCCAATACATCATATCACATGAGTGACACTTGGACATAACAGTCAGTGCACATATATGCAGTGACCATAAAAATTTCTGAATATTAATTGACACAAGAAGCATAATAGTAATAATAGTAATAGTAACTCCAGAACAGTGACTGGCAAATTATGACCCACGCATCAGAAGGTCACCCACTAGCATTTTAGTTATTTATCATTTATTTTTAATGGGCGAAGGCCTTATTACGGCTCAGAATTTGACTTTTTGAAAAACAGCCTTTTTTTATTCCTTACCCCTTTCTGAACCATTTAATGTACGTACAATTTTGACAACGCAATTTGCTGCAGCAGTAAGCTGTAAGACTTGTATTTTGGAGATGTCCGATCCGAAGTTCAGCAGGGACACATAATGCCTTGTCTGGCGCGTCGATGTAAGTTTAGTCTCAGTCGCTCTTCGCAAATTCTGGGTTAGTACCCCGATTAGGGTTACATCACTTCCTACCAAGTTTTTTTCCCCCAAAACATCAAGCACCCTTCGTAGACGCTATATAATCTCAGCTACTGAAAGCGTCGTCAAATAAGCAAAATAATGCGGCTTAATAGAGAACATACCGATCCCCGTAGCCGCGCGGTCTAAGGTGTGGTCCTGCGGCCGTTTGCTTGGTGGGATTGCAGGTTCAAATCCTGTTTGGGCTATGGATATCTCTCCCGTGTGAGTGTTTTGTGTTTCCAGGTAGAGGTCTCTGTGACGGGCCGATCACTCCTACAGAGGAGTCTTACCAAGTGTGATGTGTCTAAATGGGTGTGATCGAGGACTCTCATACAGGAAGCTTAGCCCCGAGACAGAGAGAGAGAGAGAGAGAGAGCATACGTTAGGATGCTGGTATTTTGTAGTGTGTGAGAGTGTCATATGATAGAAAATGTCCTTCAGGCGAACTTTGCAGGAAAGAGACTCACGTACTGTAAAACTACTTAAATATAATTCATCTGGTCATTAAACTATTTTACTTTCTCAGTTTTCCCGGATGGGGCGTGACTTTGTCTAACAGGCGCTCTCTGTTACAGCGATCGATAAAAAAGCATCTATCGTGCTGTGTATATCGAAACTGGTTCAATTATTTCATATTTGGCTGAAGTGGAAATCAGTGTTGTATGTGAGGAAGAATAATTATTGGGAAGGAAAACGTCGCGACGTGTTTGAGGATATATACCGGCATTTGTAGGGGAGGAATGAGAGAAACATGAATTACCTCAGACAGGGTTGGCGACGTCCCGGTCGAGATGCCAATCGGTCACCTGTCACACATAAGCGGGCAAAGTTACCGCTTGGGGCCAGCTTGCTTCGGCTGTATTGTAAAGAGCTGTAAATTCTGTTACAGATAGGCCTATAATTCACCGGTGCTATAGATATTTAATTGTAATGTAAGTGCATATAGTAAAGTATTCTATTGTGTTCCGTTAAATATATGCAGTATCTGAGAAATCGCCCATTTAAAACATTAAAGAAAAACAAATATTAGGCCATTATTTCATGTCTCTCTACTTAAATTTGTTTTTGAGAAATGTGGTACATTCGATTTGTAATTAATGTAATGGATCAGTTACATCGGAAGTTTGCAGATGAATATGAAATTTGTCACAGACGTTTAGCATAGTATTGCCATACCAAGTTTCATAAAAATTCGTTATTTCGAGGAGAGAATAAAGAGACGAGCAGAAAAGGCTCCAAATCATGCGTTAATTCTCTGCATGTTGTGGAAGTAAGGTGTAATAACTAAATTGCGTATTGCAGTTTTATGGGAACATTGCAAATCTTCGGGCAATGAGGAGCGCTGCCATCGCAAACATGGCTAGTTGCTGATCTACAAGTGATAAAATATAGTAAGAATACTGGGTATTTTATTAGGCACGGAAATCATCAGCATTTTATGGCCGCTCGTAAAGCAGTGGAAGCATCTGTTTGTCTGTATATTTGAAGAATAAGGCACTTTCTTCAGCATAATTTTGTATCAAATATCTATTTTGTTCCTCTGTTAACCAAGTTAATTTTCGTTCCTCAAAATAGCCGAGACAGGTATGTCAGTTTGGTGACCAGGGTACAGGCTGGAAGGCCCGGGGAATCTCAATTTTATTTCCAGACAGTTCGGCCAGAATAAGGGGCTTACACGTGTGCACCTTCCCAGTCAATGGGCACCAGGGCCGGGAGTGACTGTAACCATCCACCACCATCTAACACCGAGTTAATAATGTTTGTAGCTATGCTTCCACGCCTTCCATACGCCTTCGTGGTAAAGATGATAGGTAATACACTTTTCATTTTACATTTCATTAGTTGCGTATTGTTTTGCAGGGGCGTGAATTTTTTCGCTAATCCTAAACAAAGTATATTGAGGATTTTCGAAAATAAGGTTCTAAGTAGACTGTTCGAGTCTAAGAGAGGGAAGCGACAGTCGGAAGGAGAAAAAAATGCATAATAATTAGCTTCAGAGTTTGTACTCTTCACAAAATACTACGACGGTGATTAGTGTAAGAAGAATGGACTGGGAAAACAATGCAGTCTATAACACGTCACAGAGGTGGTGCAGGATGATAAAAGCATATATGATATGAAGGGTAAGAAACCAATCAGGAAACATAGTCGTTTATGTGAAGAGAATATTAAAACGGATTTTAAATAACTAATGTAGAGTGTGTGTACTCGTCTAACACAACTGTATTTATTGGTAGAATATAAAATATTTTCTACATAAGGTACAACTACATGTTTCGGCGCTTGATAATGGCCATCTTCAGGTTGTACATGAAATACTTATCAAGCAGTTATACAAAACATACAAGGGTTGTTTACATGGGGAAGGGAGGGGGTAAAGTGTTTTGTGTAACTGCTTAATAAGTATTTCATGTTCAACCTGAAGATGGCCATTATCAAGCGCCGAAACATGTAGTTGCAGCTCATGCAGAACATACTTTGTATCTACCAATAAATACAGTTGTGTTAGACGAGTACACACACTCTACATTAGTTATTTCATAGAGCACAACGGAGATAACGAACCTCATGATTACGGATTTTAAACAATCCGATGCGGAAATGTGGCTGTGATTCGATTGTCTCAGGACAGAATCCAGTGCCTGGCCCCTATGAACAAGGCAGTGTTTAGGTGGGCTCCACGAAAAGTCGGGGGTATTTTCATCGGATGAAGGCTGTCATTGTCTGAAGAAGAATTAGGCTGCACCCATTTAATTACAAATAAGTATCAGATAATCAGTTCCGTTTCAAGAAATTATTAACTCACAGATGTATTTTTGTTTGCGCCATAAAAGCTCTACTTGGGTCCAGGCCGCCCCATCGTCGATGTTCCGAGATTTCACACACACACACACACACCAATCGGTAGGACTCCTCTGGACTTTGGATCGGCCCGTCGCTGAGATCACTAGCTGACAACTCACAACATTCACAAGAAACAGATATCCATGTACCCGACGGGATTCAAACCCGCAATCCCAACAAGCGAGGGGCCGCAGACCTACGCCTTAGACCGCGCGGCCACCGGGATCGGCCACAAATGTAATACTGACAACATAATTCGCGTCGTACATAATCAATTATCATGCAAAATCATATTTACTTAGGCGCATCTATTACTAAATACCAATCATCAAGCCAGGCTTCTAACCATAAAGACCTGAGAAATCTAGGAAATTCTTCGTTATGGAGTTATTACCATTATAAAGTGTCGGTACGTGTTCGGATGCAATTTTCACAGGGCTACTAGTTAACTTCCGGTAAAAGTTCGCCTGCGTTGCATCTAAACTACTTGAGCCCTGGAAGTGTGTCAATATCGAATAAGAACCCGCCACTTGTTTATTAACCGATAGGATGTGAGGAAAGAAAGACACGGAAGGAGAAAGCGACAGCCCTAGGTTTTTGATACACAAATCATTACGTGTCACAACTGAAGTGGTCGATCTGGACAAACTTTTAAAGTGTTAACTCGCACTCGAATACGTTTCTAATAACGCAGTTCTGCTCAAAACCTACTTATGTCAGACAAATCTTTTATCAACGTAACATTTGTTGTTTTATTATCATTTTAGACGACGGAGGTTATGGCCTTTATAGGCAGGAATACAGTAAGGACTAAAACGCAATACATGGACAGTCTCTATAAAAAAAATAGCTGAGATACTACGATATAAGGTATAAATAAGACGACAGAAATGGAAGAGGGCCCTCCAAAATCGTGCCAAACTCAACCCGATTGTGAAAACTGTTTAAAAAATTGCTGATTTTAGAACGCCAACACCCCAAGATGTTCGGAAAAAAGGCAGTAAAATCCTAAAGCTACCGTCGGTTCGCAACTGTTTTACATTAGCAATGGCGAATAAATTTGTTGTCTTCATAAATAGTCTTAAAGTACCAAAAATTAAGAAAATGTTACTATATGAAATGAAATTTCTTGTACCAAATAACAGTTGCCTCCAGAACCCCTGACTAGGGGGCTAGCGCCCCCAGATCCCCGTTCTCTCTGTCCTCTGTCCTTAACTGAATTTGTTGAGCCCCCCGCGAACAAAATTCCTGGGTAGGCCACTGGCATGCATTACAATTAAATGTTAACATTGTTTAAAGTTATGGTTCATCTCGCATTCCTTTCTACGTGCATGATTTTGTCAGAGCACATAATAAAAGGAAATGCAGTCGGTGGAAATAAATTTTTTGCATATCATGAAAGGTGGGTAAAGAGGACAAAGGACGACATCGCGAAACGACTACAAATATTATCCTTAAATAATTATGTGATCATTGGCAGAAAGAGCTCCAACGTGTACACCGAACTGATACAGACTGTCGAAAAAGCAATAACATAGAAGTTCCATGAACAGAAGTCAGGGATACACAGGGACAAGCGCAATGTTCTTTGAAGCCCGAACATTTATGGATGCCTATGCGATGAAGTGAAGAAATAAAGGTTATCAGAACAAAGCAGAGAGTACAGAGAAACATAAGCGAAGCATTAGATGGTGGGTCCCGAAATATTTCATTCTCTTGAAAAATTAAAAGCTGCAAACCAAAGAATGTCCGACGCAACCGATTACTGGCATCCATAGAATCGTCAGATAAATGGTGACAGGCCACAGTTTACTAGATATTTACAACTGATTACTAAAGTTCATATTATCAATTTTTTTTTTGTTAGAGCTAGTATTACCATTTTAGCTGATGTGGTAAATCAAACCTGCGATATTCAATACGGTGGAAAAAATTTGTCAAATGGAGAAAATCTATCAACCACTACGGATGAAGTACAGGCACAGAATATTGTGAAAGTGGCCATAAGAATATGTAGCATGATTTTACGCAGATCCATAGACTTAGAATGCTTTTAAGCTATAAACAATGCAGTATTCACATTCACAATAAAAAGCGACTCTTGCCGCTTTGTGCACGGGACGCTGGTTAAGGTAAGGCGACAAGCACTGTTCATTCTTTCGAAAGTACCGACATGTATGACGTTTATGGCTTGTAAGTAGGCTACTACAATTGTAAAAAGAGTGAATCAGTAATCTTACGGGAAGTAAATGTAAGAGGGAATATCCACTTCCGAATTTGAACCCTGAGGCTGGTATTTGTGTGACCGACCACTTTTCCTAGCGGCAGGTGTGGTCGTGGCGGACATCGACCATTACCACCTGAAACTGAAAATCCCGTGTCTGGAGAATGGCAGGTTCTACCGAAACCCCAATCCGGCGCCCGAAAAGGTGTGGACCACCTCTGAATGTTCCAAATATTATCTATGCTTGGGTGAGTAATTTGAGGAGGAAGGCTGAATACAGCATCACAATTTTAAAGTAGCAATACCAACGAGAGTAGCAATACTAATACTAATACTAAAACTACTACTACTGCTACTACTACTACTACTACTACTACTACTACTACTACTACTACTACTAATAATAATAATAATAATACCAGTCAGGGTCACAGTATGACGTTCCTCGCTACTTTCAGATAAGATGGTTACGGTTGTATGCTGTCTTCTGGGTAATTCCCCGGCGTCTGAATTTGATATGCCGACGTTTCGTAACACTCCGCTCCATCTTCATAGGCAGGTAGGTATGAAGTATTATACTTCATACCTACCTGCCTATGAAGATGGAACAGAAAGTGTTCCGAAACGTCGGCATATCAAATTCAGACTCCGGGGAATTACCCAGAAGAAAGCATACAACATTCAGAACACGGCGAAAGTTTGAAATCAAGAAGATAGTTACTAATTTTATAAAACAATAATGTTTATGTAACAAATTAATATTTTAATACAGCTATTGTTACTTTCGATGTACGGCAATTTTTAAATGGATTATGCATAGGTATCATTCCATATTTTCTAAGATATATAAGGCTCTTCCTGTACTTTTATTTAAACCTTTTAAAGAATGCGCAACAAATAGGTCTATTATTTCACTTATAACACACAAGTAACGCTCTCGCCTTGTTGTCATTTCGTTGTTAACATATTCTCTCTCTCTCTATTGCCAAAGTATTGTTTTGGTTGAGTTAGAAATGAAACACATATTTACTTCTTTGGTACCTTTCCTCTCAAAGTCTACTACTGTTATGGTCAAGATGACAAAAGGCCTATTTGTTAACAGGAATGGAAATTATTTCATTCAACATGTGCAGATCTTATGTACAGAAAATGTTATACTACACCCACACAAAATAGAATTACAGATTCCCTGTAACTATCATGTATTTATTGAATTTCACTGAGTAATTTCGGAGAAGCAACATATGGACAGATGGGGATCTACCGACAAGATCTTCGAAAAACAAATCAATTTACTACACGTCGCAGATGAATCAATTCGCCTGACTAATACAGCAACTCTTCCATCAGTATGGTGTGGCATACAGTCACAGGATCATATAGGCTGAGGGTGTTCCAGATTAGAATGCTAATAAAGATACAAGTATTTAGACCTAACAGAGAGGAAGTAACAGGAGACTGGAGAAAATTGTACACAGAGGAGCTTTATGATTTTTACTCCTCAACAAACATTGATGAGTGATCAAATTAAGGGGAGTAAGATGGCTTGAGCATTTGGAACACACGGGAGAAAAGATAAATGTATACAGGGCTTTGGTAGGGAAATCTGAAGGAAAGAACCACTTGGAAGACCTAGGTGTAGATGGGAGGATAATATTAAAATGAATTTTAACAAAATAAGATTGGAGGGCATAGATTGGGTTAATGTGGGTCAGGACAGGGACACATGGCAGATTGTTGTAAATAAGGTAAAGAACCTTTCGATTCCAACAATGTGGACAATTTTTTGAGTAGTTAAGAAGCTTCTCAAGAAGGACTCTGTTCTATGGAGTTAGTCATTTAGTTGCTAAGCTAACACATACTTATGAAGCAAGGCCTTCTCATAAATACTGCACATATAGTTAAGCCTTATCACTTGTTTTTTGGTCGGTAGTTAAACCGCTTTCCTCATAACTCAATGAGGATCACAATTTCTCCCTCTTCCTATTTATTACTCACAAGTCCAACACTTTTCATTTTGATTGAAAATTATTCTCACATTCAGGAAACTATTTTCAGATGGTGAAGTGTTTGGATTCAAATGCTCTGCAGGCCTACTGTTTGATGTCAACAGGCAAATATGTGACTTTAAATTAAATGTGGACAATTGTGATGTGGTGGCAGGTGAGATGCTTTCAAAAGGAATACATTCCTGTTTCTACCCTGATTTCAATGGTTTCAGTTGAGAGGCAGTTTATGGTGGTTACTAATCTAAAAACTGTAGTTTTGTATCAAGAAACATAATTTGGCATATATTAGACATTGTGGATTTCTAGTTCACTGTTAACCAGTTTTGAATATGGTGAAAATGTTGATCTTCCAACATACAAAACTCACATGAAATGTTGTTCTCTTTTACAGTCTCATTTTCATGCACACATGCAAGTGTGCACACACACATATATGCTGTATGCAGAAAGACTATCCCATTTTGCAATGACAGTTACTAATTTTACTGAATATAGTGCACACTCCAATGTAGACTGCATCCCAGTTTTGATGGATTAAGTAAATGGAAGTTCGATACTCCAGCAAAAAAGGTGCAAAATTTATTGAATTGTCTCTCAAAGATGTTTGGAATTCTTTCACTGAATATTCTAGGCATCAATTTAACAAAAATTATTCAAACATTTATTTGCACTAATATAATATTCATCTTTGCATTGATCTGCTACTAGAATTATCACAGCTATCAGATTCATTAAAATGTAGTAATTACATACAAATACATAATGCCATTTTCAGTAAAAGTAACAAATCTACACATCTGTATATACTTAATTTAATTCAGTTTAATACTGTAATTTCTGGGGAACTTTGGATTAAAAAAAGTGTGCATTTTATTCAGGACAATACAGAACTTTTGGAAAAATTCATAAATTATTTTAAATATGCAGTTGACATATGATTTGTGCAAAACTTGTTTCAGAGGCAAAGGTGCCACAGCCATTACTAGAAGCTGCTGAATGTGAAAATCCTGACCACTTGGGTTGCGGTGATGGTTCATGTTTACCCAATGAGTTTTTCTGTGATGGCAGTGTAGATTGTGCTGATGGCTCAGATGAGGGCTGGTGTGGTATGTATTTTATATTTGAAGTTTCATACTCCTTATCAGAATTATTCTCCTTTTTTTTTAAATAAAAAATATGCAATATAAAATTAAATTTATTATTGTTATTCCTGTCAGCTGCAGAAAAATATATTCTGCCAGTTCCCTCTATACTCACAAACATTTCTCTGCAAAACATAATTCAGGTAATGTGTAATTTCCTGTGCACGTGTTTAAAATCTGCATTCCTCAAGGACTTACACATGTTTTTCTGGCACGTTCTCATCAAACTAACGTGTTTTTACTTACACATTCTGCAGCATAACATCCTGTCTTTCTATTTCAGGCCCTGACTCCCAAATATGTTCACACATTTTTTTCGGGGGCATATTTGCCAAAATAATATTTTTATTTACTGAATTTCTTCTGCAGAGGCATTGCTCAATTCACAGGACATGCTGCATTGTTACCATCATATTCAGGTTACACAGAATTAATAATGATCTCCATTTGCACACAGAAACAGCGAAGCAGAATGGAGCCATTACGTATATTGACAGTCAATATTATCTTCCAATATTCATAACTTGATCATTACTCAAGAGTAAAGGTTTGGTGTTGAGAACATGGGTGGGTGACCCTCAACTCTGGGTGCAAAACGCAAAGAAAACATTTAGATCCTGTAAAAAAGATGAGTATTTCTTTCCACTGGTTGTCATTTGTTAGGCATTTAGTTCATCACAAGCTTACACACAATCTTATGCACAACTCTAGCTTCATAGAACTTAAAATAAATTTCTGTTTCACATAATAGTATTAATTTGCCCCTAACAACATAAATGCACTTTAGCCCAACCATCCTGTAACTAGAATGCATTGCACATCAGTTACTGGTAATACACATCTAAGTCTGACCTACTGCAAAACCACTACCTATCTCAAAGTTGCACTGCAGAGTTAGTAACCAACTTAAGTACCTCACTTGCTTTCTTCTATGCAGGTTTTGTGAATCATATTTTGTATGCATTTCTTGTATCACCCATGAGGGCCACATACACTGTGGATTTCATACCTGTGATTTAATCATCCTAATAATGTCTGATATAGAGTAAAAATCATGAAGATAATCATTATGCAGTGTCTTCATCCTACTGTAACTTCATCTCCTCAGCACCCTTTTCTTACTTACCCTCAATGTGTTCCTCACACATATTTTGCACCTATATAAAATAGATGATGTTCCTAGAAGCATATATGAACATTCCACATATGCACAGTAAACACCTAAATAAATCCCATGTCATAACCTCCTTTCAAGAATTATAATCAGTTGGCATATTTTGAGCAGAATATAGCAGTACGATTCCATATTTTTCAAGCTCTTCCTATGTATATTTTTACTTTTAGTTGAAATCCAATATTTTGTTGTTTTTTTAGTGAAAAATCCTAACACATCTCATCTTTTCAATATGCTTTCTTCAGTTTACTGTATGTGGTTCATAAAACCTGTTCCTGGTGAAATTTTAAATTAATGGTTCACTATTTTCTGCTTGAATGACTGTGCATCTCATAAAATATTTTCATCTGACACAATTTTTTCATCAGCAAACATCATGGTCTACACTTTGCTTTCAGACAATAAAAGTTTCACCACCAAGCGCTATACAAATCTGTGAACAATTAAGTGTCACATTTGATAAGCATGTAATACATTTCAGAGCTGAATTTGTTGGCATTGCTGCACTCAGAATGATATAACAAGGCTGGCATATTTAAAGCTGCATGCACCTAATATCGAGAGACAAGGTTATAAATTTTAGCATTAAATATTTTACTGTGATAATAATGAAGGAGGGCAATGTGCAGTAGGTTGAAACTATGACATGAATTTCCTTGCTGCTGCCCAGATTACTATTACCAACCAGAGTGTCTTGAATAGTTTGTGAGCTTCCTAAATCACAAAGTAGTTCTTCATGAAGACAGAACTGATATATCAGCAGTGCTGCCCAACATAAAGATCTGTTGTCCCACAGAATTAACAATCTTAGGACATAGGTTGTGTAGGGCTCCAAGGCCCTTAAAATCCCGAATTACCTCTCAGCAAGCTCCAGTGTTGAGGTCCACTAAAGGGGTCAATGGAAGACTAGATATTTGAACACAGTGAGAAGGTACAGCAGTAGCGTGCTGGTTTCTTTTGGCAGATTCAGATAATTTTTATCCATCTGTTTGCAAAGTTTGTACAGCACTGGAACCATGGTACCAGCTGATTATGTACACATACCAATGTGTCAGTAGCACTGCAACCTATTTACTAAGTACAGATTTAAAATGCATCCTACAGTTATTGCATGCTTCCTGCAGACTAATAAATTTCAGCACGTCAGTCATTAAAAAATTATGACTGTATTAAATGTATGTTACAGATGCAGACCATGATCCTAATGCAGCTTTGCCATGTGATCCACGCACCTGTAAGCTTCCAGACTGCTTCTGCTCAAGAGATGGAACTCTTGTTCCAAATAACATGGACCCTTCACAGGTTGCAGCAGAACTGTTTAAGATTCTAGAAATATAACACAGCAGGCCTGCTTTGCAACATGTATTACAGTATGCACCAAATACACCTACCAAGACGCAGCATGTGACAACTGCACACTCCCTTCTACTCTAACTCTCCCACTCTTCCACAATCTTAGTCTTTCTGTTATTTGCCACAGAGCATTTAAATCTCTATAGCAAGTCCTAATTACTTCATGCTGACAAGGCAAGTATCATTTACAGGGGTCTTCATCAGGATCACACAGTGCTTCTTACGTTTTTTGACAGCATAATGTTATCCACAAAATGAAAACATACCCTGCAAGAAATCATCATTCAGGTCCTGACACAGAGGATAAGAGAATGGGTAGGAAGCATGAAGACAATGAACAAAGAACCTCTCCCAACTGAAGATACTACTGAGCATTGTAACTTCTGACTGAGGAAAGCCAGATGGAATCAACGTCACATCAGTTTCAATTTTAATCTGTCAACCAAAAATTCTACTTACAAAACTGATAAAAATCCCTATGTGTTGAACATGTTGTTATTCTTGCCTTGTATCAGTTTATTAATGGAGATCTCTTCATAATGAACAACAGACTCAGATGTATCTTTAAACTAGTTGTGACAAAGATTCTTAGATATACATCCTCTGTCGCACAAAGAAATGCTATTTCAGGATTCTTACAGCCAACCGCAATCCCTTTTAATTCAGTTGTTTCACCTGTACTGCAGGCTGGGCCCAGAATTCTAAAATGAACATATTACCATCTATTTTCAAGTGTGTATGTCAGTACAGTAGTTCATACATAAATTCAGTGCTACACATGCAACTCAATTTTATCATTACAGCTCCAATTTGGAGCTTACAAATACCATGTAAATACTATCTACAGAATGTCATGTGCATACATAACTTTTAAAAATCTGACAGGTACCTGTAATTAGGATACACAATTTTGTACTTGATGCATTATGACAGTATAAAGATGGCCCATAAAAACTGTAATGCATATGCCAAAACTTCAACATTCACAAGCCTTAGAACACTGGGTAAAACCTCCAGCAAAGTATGTACCAAACTGTCTACATCCACTTGCAGTCAAAACATGGGATATAAAATTGTACAACCATATTATCGTCATCATAATTTCTTCAGCAAGATGATATTCATGTCATACCCTGCAAACTTCCTTTTAGTTCCTACAATCTATTTGCAATTCTTTGACAGTTACAATTTCATGTTTCAGGTTCCACAGATGATTCTGCTCACATTTGATGATGCCATTAACTTTGAGAACTGGGACCTTTACACACAACAGCTATTTACATCAAACAGGAAAAATGCAAATGGTTGTCCAATTCGTGGCACATTCTATGTTTCACATCAGTATACAAATTACCAACAGACACAGAAGCTATGGAATGATGGTCATGAAATTGCAGTCCATTCAATCACGTAAGCTTAGCTTCATAATTCTTCTATGTTCTTTTTGGACTTTCAGTTGGAAATAAAGTCATCATACAAGCCTACTGCTACTGCAAAAAGGTAATCACTTCAGTTCAAGAAATTCAGATGGAAAAATATTTTTTCTCCAGTAAACAGAGATATCATTTATACTATCAATCGCTCATATCCTGATACCACGCTCTAGATACAATAATTTATAATGTTTATTATGAAAACGATATTTTCTGAGGATGTACAGTCTTCAACAATATGCCATGAGACCTTAAAAATATTCCTTTTAATACACTGTGTTTCTTATAATGCTGTTATGATCACCACAGCAGTCAAGAGACATCCCAGCAGATGCACACCTTCTATGTAATAATGCTGCCCCATCCAGCATGGTGACAAAAGAAAGATGCACACAACATCCTTCCAATGTTTTGCAAATATCCAATAAAAACAAGGGGCACCCATATTAATCAAAAGACAATATATTTCTTAAATGTTTGCCTTTAAACCTACAATCTGTAGGTCTTAATAATACAATCTGCCTTTTACCTACTGCATTATACTGACTCCAGCAGTATGGAGCACACTGTATAATGAGCTTCAGGATTTGTACTCCTCATCAAACATTATTGAGGTGATAAAATCGAGGAGGCTGAGTTGAGCAGGACATGTGGTATGTATGGAGAAGCGAAATACATACAGTATTTTGGTGCAGAAATCTGAAGGACAGATGTGAGGATAACATTAATAGTCTAGTTGTTTTTAATACAACTTAGGGCAGGGTACTTGCACATTCAGCTGTTACCATTTGTAAGAGAGCTTTCAGTCAAGCTTGAATTACTCCTGAACAGACACCGAGGACCTGAAGAATGGTGGAGTAGCAATGCTACAATAGAAGACTGGTTTGATGAAATGGTAGGCCAGGCCAATATCATCAACCGCTTTGCTGGCGTGCGCATGGAGGATATCCGAGGTATGGAATTTACATTACAGCATTACAGCTAAATACTACCATAATGACACTGTTATTAGTATACTTAAAGTAGTGATCTGATGGCACTTCATTCTAAAAATAAAATGACTGAGAAAATGATTAACTTAATAGATAAAGAAGTTACAAAGAACCGTTTATAAAGTTTGGGTTCGCATCAAGTATAAATGGAGAAGACTGATTCCAGTGTGACATATGTTGTGAAGTATAATGCATATATATATATGTGTGTGTGTGTGTTTTAAGGTATTTCATTATGCATGGGATTATGGATTTAAGGTATTGTAAAAATTGGGTTGCTGCTGAGGAGCAGTGTCTTAGATACATGGGATTTGATCCTCTTGAGAAGAGTTTCAGAGATACCATGCTCTTATTCCAAACAATGTAATATTTTGAACAGATGGTACATAATGTCAATGAAAATGAAATGTTCACTATCTGATTGCCAAATGTATCAGCAACTATGTCTGTAAAACATTTTGCACTTTCTTCACAAATGGCAGTTCCCAAGGTCTCAGGCATGCTTCATGAAAGAAGAAAGCATTCCATTTTGTTTTTATGTCCACTGCAATACCGTAATAGAAAACATCTGCAGTACATTCACATTTACCTACATGGCAGTGAATTCCAGATGAACATCAGTAGGCACACACACACACACACACATAGTTACAATGTGAAAACATCACATAAAACAATGGTATTCCTGTCTTATATTATAGTTATTCAAAAAACCAATATTTCTTTATGAAGTTTCACTTCTATTTGTTGTACTTTACCTTGACTATACAGGTGCCATGGATACAAATCAAGATCCATCAAAAAAAGAGGCACTGCACTTAGGAAACTTTGCAATGACAATGTTCGAATACATATTCTTTCAAGAAGAAAGTGGATTCATAACACAAACACACACACACACACACACACACAAAAACATTCCCTTCAACTAAACAGCATGCAAAATAATCCTACATGAGAAAATAATATGGCTACAATGCTAAAATTTATAGTTCCTTTCCCACAGATGTGTCATGTTTGAAAAATTAAATTTACATAACAGTACATTAAAAATAATAAAACTTCCCCACACTTTGATGCAACATTAAACAATACAGGCATTATATTTTTGGAGAAATATTTATCCAAAATCATTCAGTTTTTCATACCTTGCAACACAGTAAAGACAATAAATATGAACAGCTTTTGGAAACAATCACTGTTAGTTGATAAGCTGTTCAAATATATGGTGAACTGTAACATTTTTTTCTCTGCTTATTTCTGTTACAATGAAAACAGTATACATGGTATGAGATTTTTACTCTTCTGAAATGTTACACATCAATGGTAGTTTATTACGGACATTTCAGGACAAACTGACCCTTGAAGATGGGACTGACAGGCTGTCCTGAAATGTAGGTAACTGCCAATCAATGCTGTAAAACATCGCAGAACAGCGAAGATCTCATTTACACTGTAGAAGAAGCCTGCAATTATGCAAAAGTTCATATGCATTATATGTCTGTAATACATCTTTGATGTTTATGACATCATGAAATAGCAACTTCACAATTTACAAGATATAAATCCCATCTACTATAAAATAATCTAAAAATTCATAATGGAATTTTCATTATGCAATGGTCAAATGTGAAGCTCAGTATTTGACTCTGCAACAACTGTATTTCTTACTTATCAGGGATGAGAGTGCCCTTCTTAAGAGTTGGATGGAATCGCCAGTTCCTTATGATGAAGGAGTTTGGTTTTATATATGATGCCTCCATGGTAGCCCCTTTCTCAGACCCTCCTTTGTGGCCCTATACACTGGATCACAAGATACCGCACCAATGTACTGGCAACAATCAGCGGTGTCCCTCCCGCTCCTATCCTGGCATATGGGAGATGGTGATGAATCAACTAGCAATTGAGGTACGAATTTTTTAGCTCAAGAATTTCATGACCTATCAATTAGATTTTGAATTCCTTGAACAGATACTCCTACAACAGAAAAGGAACTTTCCTGAGTCTTGGGAGGGCTGTGTCATATTAATCTATTTCTGGTGTCTTACAGTTTTTAATTAGACAGCCAGCTCAATTCTTACATACATATCAATCCCCTCCATCAATTCGGTATTAGTGCAATATACCCAGAAGGTTTGCCTACTATCCCTGGACCTCTAAAATGTAGTCATACGTACTCTTACATGTGACATGACACTTTTTGTTTTTTCATGTACATCCTCCCAGTTTTCTGACTCAACAGTCTACAGTTTCCATGCCTTCCTATTTACACATTTAGTACAGCCTTCTTGCCTAAATTTCTTTTCATTTAAAGATGAAATACTTGTGGATATTGGATTGTGGATGGTGTCCAGATACAGACTGCAGCTGTAAATGTATACGGAATAAGCAAACATGGCCAGTCAACAAGGGGTGGTTCTGCAGCTTAGGGGTTGGCTATGGGTCTGACAACTCCTCACCATGAAACACAGCATGTTAAAAAATGTTATACAGGACTTTAAACTAGGAAACATAGTCTGGAATGACCGATACAGTGTACAAGGAACATGAGATCTGGAACTTGGAATGTGAGGAGTCTATAAGTTTGGTTAACTAAAAAAAGTAGCAAGAGAATTGGCAAAACCTAAGTTAGATATAATGCAGAAACAGGAAGACAGATGGGATAAGAGAGGCATCACAGCAACTGATGATGATGATGATGGAGAAATGGAAATGATGGTCATCACTTTGGGACACGACTGTTTGTACATCAGCAAACCATAGCAGCAATTAGTACAGCAGTGGTTTGTGATATGAAGCTGTATACAACGCTAGGAGGTTGCTGGTGTGATACTATTGCTCTGAATGTGCACAATGTGTCACATACTGGAACATCCATGAATACACCTGGACTGTTCTTCATGGGAAGACACTATCAAACCGACCACACAATGATAGACAGACAACTGTATTCAAATACACATAACGTAACTATACTATTATAACATCCCATTTTTAATTGAAATTATGCTGGATTTAAGACTAATAATATCACATTCATACAATACTTTTAAGTACTGTATTATCCTCAGACTACTGCCTGACTTAATTTCATGAAAATATTGACCACATAAAGTTTAAAAAAGCTCTGGTGGCAGGTAAAACATTGACAAATTAAATCTGTAACTAAAATAGAATGTGGTAAAAAGAAAAACATGCTCCTCAGAAAATAGAATGTGGTAAAAAAAAAAAAAACATGCTCCTCAGTCAGAACATTTTATGAATCTCTACCAAACCAAACTACTCATACACATATAACAGTTTTAAATACAGAATCCACATTCTCCAATCTCCCATACTTTTCAAATATTTTAATGTATGATTCATAACACTGTACCTTTTCCAGGGATACACGTGTGCCATGGTGGACAGCTGTCCACCCCACCTCTCAGGTGATGAAGTATACAACATGCTAATTCACAACTTCAAACGGCATTATAACACTAACAGAGCTCCATTTGGACTTTACTTCCATACAACATGGTTTAAAAAACCAGAATATCTTGCAGTCTTTAGGGTAAGACTTGTATAATTAATACATTATAATTTTAAACATCTGCAAAATGTATAGGAAGCCATCAGTTGGTAACTCTGCAAAGCACAAATTTTCAGTTTTCCTCACTATGTTAAATACGAAATTGCAGGAACTGAGAACATTCACTAACATATCTTTTCCCTCGAATATTATGAACATCTCAGTAAGCATTACAGGATTTTTGTGTAATCAATCAACTACAATTGGGCATTAGTTTGTTTTTAAACAAAAGCATACAATATGCTAGAATGTGGAATATTTATCCACTTAACCAAGATTCATTCCTAAAATTAAATTAAATTCTAAGTCACAATATTACCCGAAAAATTCTGAGTTCATGACAAAGTACAATTGTATATTTAAACACAGTGTCTCAAGAAATACCACATTTATGAAAATGTACATTAATCACTATGCACAATCTTTTGAGTTTTCAAGAGAATAATTACATTCACATGATCTAGAATTTTTGTCTCTTAGTGTCTTCATGCTTAATGTTTTGGAATTAAATAATTATCAGTTGAGCACTACTGTAATAAAAACTTACAAACATAACAGTAGGTTAACCAGTCACAGTAAACACTTTTATCAATATTTCTTTTTGATCTTTATCCAATGGGACATCACTTTCTGTTCCATTCATAGTTTGACACACCACTTTTTAAACCCCTTTCATAATATATTCTGGTGAAAAATCATCCCAAGCAGACTTAATCCATTGTTCAGGCAATGGCTTAGATGGTCATGTGTTGTCTGCTCGTGTAAGTGGGCAGTTCCCAGATAGCTGCCATCCCCATACAGGCGACATTCTTTGAACGTGTTAACTACATCAGGAATCAATAACTGACAGGTCATGTCACCTGATATGTTCACTACATCTCTATTAAATTAGAAGTGCCACCATTTCTCCTGACATTTAACTAATTCCACTAGGATTTTTTTTTTCTGCAAGGCTCTTTCTCTTTGCCACAACAAAGGATGTCACTATAACATATTTTGTATCTGCAGCAACTATGTAATTTTTCTTACTCACTTAGCTGAAGCAGACAAAAATTTCCTCTATCCGCAGAATGAGTTTAACTTTGTGGGTGATTACAAGGCAACCCCCCTATTTCTCAGATGATGAATTAGCAAAAACTTCTCATCTCATATTTGGGTTAATATCATAAATATAGTTATTCATTTGTACCCTCATAAAACATGACATTACATCAGATATATGGCAGGGATCTCTACTTAAAGTTAAAATAAAATAGGAGTTTCATGCAAAGTATATTCTGCAAGTTCTACTTACGATTGACACTAGTTTCTTAGTTACTGAGATGAATAATTACGGGTGTGCCGCTTACTTCCAATCATTTATAACATGACTAATAAGACTTTGGCCATACCTAAAGGGCAGCGGACATTTTGGTTTCTGAAACAATCCACACTAGGCCTAAAACTCACCAGGCGGCTGATGAGTATGTGAGATTTGAGGCCCTCATGGGAATGACCACATTCTAGGCTCTTATGGTTGTGTAGTCTGGTAGAAAAATCTGTTGATGATGAATATTCTAAAAGAAAGACGTTATATTTTAATATTTATATTATTATAATATTTTGCAGAAATTTTTGGATGAGATGATAAGACTTCCTGATGTGTGGTTTGTGACGAACTGGCAAGCAATTCAATGGATGAAGAAACCAACACCAGTTAATCAACTAAATCAATTTGAACCCTGGAACTGCAACCAACAGGTGTGAAAATTAAGTACAGTAACTTTGATAAGAAAAGTCTGTTGCATTCCCACTTCTATATGTGGAATGTCCATGATGTTTGGTGGGAATAGAGAATGTTGAAAGAAAGATTATAATGATTCCAAACACTTTATGTCAATGGACAAAAATTTTGTACTTTTCTGGGAAAATTCACACATGAAGTAGGGGTACCATTAAATCAACATGCTGGGAACTTATTTCTTTAAGACAATGCTATATGTTTTAGCATTACAAAGACTTACCAATCTTGCTCCTCTATTAACAATAGTATAGTGGCATGCATCTTGAAAAATAAGCAGTAAAAGAGAAAACTGTCATATTTAACAGTGACAATTGGTGAAGCCAAAGAGAATATTAATCTGATGTGCCTGCTATTCAAAGTATCAAGCAGAAAGTAACAGGTACCACAGGACAGCAAGTTGTTACAAGATACAACAGTAAACTTTCATTCAATAACACATCTAAATGTACTTCCTCAGCCTTCACCAGGCTCTGGACAATTTCTCCTGTGTCTGTCAATTTTAACTCCAATATTCATGTCTTAGAATTGCAAATTAAATATAAAAACAAAAACTCTAAATTTATGTGTGGGAAATTTACACTGTCTTCAACAAACATGATACTTCTTAAATCATCAACAAAGAATTAAGCCAAGAATAACAGATATACTGAATATTCATTATTGCTTGCAGGCATCGTGTGAAATAATGGGAACCACACTGTTTGCTTCTGAGATATCATGTGACCATGCATGTCATTCAGCCAGACTTTGGTAAAATGATGTTGCTAACCCTTAGAAAATTTAATGATACAATATGAATTTACCCTGAAGATTCAAGTCTTTTGGGATGTGATATCAAGTCAATGGGTGAGCAGTTCACAACATTTTGAAGGATCATACTGCCTTCATCTTCATGGTCATGCAGTCCAAAAAGACTCTTTCTCAGGCAATCCTTTGAAATGTTGGAGGAACTGCTAGCTTAAGGAGACAGTGTCACATCCCACATTTGAAATGTAAGCAGCAGTTCTGTGAGAACTTAAAATATCCCCTAAATTTGCCAATTGGAGAACAAAAGAAACTTTTGTATTGGCTAAGGACACACTAATGCAAGGATGTTCCATATAACAGCTACTAGCAGATACTAATGCAAATATATATGATGTACATATGTACATTAATTGTAGACAAGCCATTTTGTATAAAACTTGTTACCACTTGATTGCTGTGGACACTGGCAAGCACACATCTTTCTAATCTTGTTTTAATACATAAACTTGTTCAGTGTTTGCTCACATTCTGCAGTTTATTGTGTGTACTTAGTATGCTATCAGTCTTTTTCATACTGCCTTAGAGCAAGTCCTTGACTTTGAAGCTTGTACAAAGATTTAATGGCAGAGCTTGATATACTGTGGAAAAAATTTCTGACCATGTAACCATTTCAAAACATTTATGCCAGGCTGCTAGGAATGTAGCATTTAAGCAAATGATATTATTCTTCTGAATGCAACTTGTTACAGTTGGAGCCACATGAATTTGCCTGCAATATTGGGAAGACCTGCAAACTGCACAGTAGAGTCCTTCAGGCTGACCGATACTTGTATACATGCTACGACTGCCCCAAACAGTATCCATGGATAAGAAATGAGTTTGGTCTAGATTAAGGAAACATTTTTACTTCACATATACAAAGTTAAGCAAATCATTCCCACAATATACATTAAAATTTGGTAAAGGAAGGGCAGGTTCCAACTTCAGTGAAGCCCTTAAACAATATTCTGGTACTTAGCAAATCTTAAAGCCAAACTGCCAACCTCATGATGTCTATGTCTCAAGAAGATTCAAGATTTCTCTGAACCTCTTATTTCAAGGTGTCTTAAAATGGTTTACGTTTAGCATTCTGACATGTAGAATGAAGTCAAGTAATGTAACAAAATGACTTGATAAGATTGTTTCAATTTAGTATTATATGTCCCTCTGCTACCCCTAGTTAGTTATGAAAATTAGAGATGATCCCCAAGTGCATATTCAGCTATGTTTCTTCACCTCTTAATATAGAACCGCCACATATCTGGAAAAGTGAAAAGCATGCTTCCTCTGGTGAGAAAAGTTCAGGAGAAACAGGGTTTATCTTGTCTTTTGCATCCCAGAAAAGAGCTACACACAAGAGAAGTGCATCTTTGAAATTAAAAAAAGTGGTCACTGGAGGCCATGGGTTAAAAAAATAGGGGAGGCAGAACAGGTATCACTGTTTCAAACAATTTCTTTAATCCACTCAAAGTGTTGAACTTTAAAAATGTAATATCTGAAAGGAAATATGCCAGTACATTCCTGGATATTCCAGCCTAAAAACAGTTGAAAACTCATGCACATCAAGGCTTTTCCAGCCAGTGTTCTTATCTGTGCAGATGAAGATTATTTCCTCATATTCTGAGTACCCTTCCCAACCCAAGAGAACAATACTAACACATTTTGACATCTATTACAAAACTTCTGCAAACTGTGGAAAGAGCAGATAAACAGGAATGCATAAATCACTGTGAGATAAATGTGGTAACATAAACCATTCTACTGACATCAACTCCAACTATGCATGGATTGTTATAAATATTAAGTATAGATATGGAAACAAATTTGATGAAGAACTTAAATGTCTAATCCATATAAATAGTTTGCTTTAATAGTATGCAGTAGGATTTCCTAAAAAGGGGAGTATAGTACAAGGGAAGATTAAAATGCATTTTAGTAATGAAAATATATCAACTTGCAACCTGTTCGACCTGTCTTGTTTACACCTGCAGTTCTGTGCCCTGCTGACTTAAACTGATTAGCGTACTTGCTTTTTCATTTGTGTGCCTCTCCCTTCTACTGCTAGCTACAGATGATTAAGTTTCCCAGCTGAGACATTTCTCAATTCCCATTAATTTAAAGGTGGTGGGGGAGAGAGAGGGGAAAAATTTTGTTAAGCTGTGGGCAACAGATGTGACACATCAATTTTTTTATCTGTGGAGTGTGTATGCCTGTATATTATGTACACACACAATACACTGCCATAACGAAGTCCAAACTCAAAATCTGTACCAACAAAAACTATGAAAAAAATCTGAATAGGCCTTTGGCATTTATATATTCACACATTAAACAACAGGGAAATTTGGGTAAACAATACAAATTTCTGTTACTAAAATTGAATATGATCAATTTACTCATTCCTTCTTCTTGCAAGGGCATAAGCAACTGGAACAAAAGTACTTGGTACCATACAATGTAGGATACATGTTAATATAATACAGTAATACCAAGCAAGGATGACAGAAAACTATGATGTGTCCCTGGAAAGAACCAAGCTTTTATATTTCAATTCTTCACACCTAATAATAAATATGTAACAATGTACATTGTAGAAAAAAAAAACTGTTATCATGTACTTGCCGGTTATATTACCATCAATATCCAATGCAAAGTTTTTCCACTAACTAGTTCCTAAGAAAAGCTGCAACTGAAACATTCACAATTTATAATTTTCAAGTTGTCAGGACTGTAAGTAAAATATGTCATGGTTTGTGGTAAGTCTTCTGTTAAAACTGAAGCCTCTTTTGAATGCCAGCCTACCGTCTTTTATTGACTAGGAGAAAACTCCAAGGATTACATGTCTCATGTATCAGTATCAGAATCTGTAAAAAGATTGCAGTTGACTTGTAATATTAAATTTATGCTTCAGGCAACGATCTCAACAATCTCTACAAAATAATAAATTCTGTTTGAAATTTATGTACTGTACATACAGTTTAAATACATTATATACATCTGATTATGTTACAAACATTCTTCATATTGTCTTATGGCTCTTCATTAATTACAAACACCCATACAGTTAAACTGAGCTAAAAAAAAAAAAAACCTGACTATTCAAGAATTATTTATTTTGGTTTGTACTTCGAAGGATAAGCACCCACCTGTACAGTACAGAAAAATGCCACCTCTTCAACATAAAATTAAGTATGTTTGAACCATTTCTAAAACTTCACATTTCAATTCCTCTTCAAACATTAATTATATACTGCTTAAAACATTTTGTCATAAAGGGAAAACAAAATGCTATACAGCACCAGTACAAATTCAGTGCACTATGTTAACTTGCCAATGTATTACTCCAGCAGACTTGGCTTCACCACCCATGACAAAGATCACCAGTAACAGCAAGCTTGCAGCTATCCCAAAAAAACCAGGCATATACACACCTGATGTCATGTATCATGGCAAGGCATATGACATTAATTAACTTCACAGACTAGACATTGATGAACTTGGATTGCACATATTACAGCAGCATGGTGTATGGTTTCTCGAGCAATTGTTTGAACTTGGCTAACCACTGTGCACCCACTGCCCCATCCACAACACGGTGATCACAACTGAGTGTCACAGACATGAATTCTGCCTCTTTAAACCTGTAACACAAGTGTTAAACAGCCTATCAGCAATCTTACAGCTCCTATATAGATTCACTCATTTTTAATTAACACAGTAGTTTAGATTTCACCTGACCAACAAATACTGAGCTGGTCAAGAAATTATGTACAAGATTTTGGTCATCTGGTAGTCCATTGTGTGTAGTGTCACAGACAGGTGTGAATATTTTGGACATACCTCTTACCTTCATCAGCAGATTCCTCCAAAATGTTGGTACATATGGACAAGATTACATAATGTCACACCCCAGAACATGCATCTTAATATTCCCTACCATGGGAACAAAGAATGTCATACAAGAAATTCTGTATTTATAGCCACTGGCAGCATGGCTGCCAGAATGTGAACATATTCATAGCTTTACAATTATGGCACATTCACTCCTGTATAAGTCTAGCATTCCATAGAGTTTGTGGTTTCCCCATGTCCTACAAACAGTGCTACATTCAACGTGCAGTTTATATCATGCTAGAATGTAATGCTGTTGGTATGATACATGGAGAACACAAACTATCTGAAGCACCAGATTTCCACAATATTAAGGAATATTCACACATGCAGTCACAGGAAGTCTCTTTTACAAAATGCAAATTAATGTTCAATTTCCAGCCACAATCAAATGTGAGGATGGACTGTAAGCACGACTGACTTCACCCCACCCCCCCAACATACGCAAACGCATGCGCGCACACACACGCATGTGCATACACACACACATCCTTATCCCACTTTTATAGTGTTATGTTTGCCTTTCTTGGTTACCATAAGATGCTATGAAGGAATTCTAAAAGTAACCAGTTCTTACTTTAAGAGTTACAGGGAGTGTTACATTTTCAGATTGTCAGGATTTAAAACCTGATTTTAGAGTTTCATGATGATTCATTCTTAAAGCTGTGGTTTAGGGTTTTGGCAACATGTGGGTACACCAAGCTCAGATCCAGCACTAACTCCCTCCCCTCCCATGAATGTGGATGGACCAAATCTATGTGACAATATAGTGACACCCTACACACTGCAACACTCAAGATGGTGGCCACAAGTTCCATCAAAACACTGGCAACATGAACAAGTTCTACACAGTGCCAAAGCCCCAAAACAAAATAAACACTTAATTTAATAACTCTTAAACTATTAGCTTTTTACCCATACTATTTAACACATCCTGTCCATGCAGCGTACTAATATTCCGCAACCTCTCGTGCCAGCTGTCCGGACGGAGTATTTGTACTTTGCGATTTTCATAAGCTCGTTAAAAAAAAAGTATTGGAGGTATTAGCTTCAGGTTTGTACCAGTAGACACTACCATGTTCATAGTTTCAGTGATTCTGTTAGCTTCCTGCAAGCCATGTAATTGCGTATGCTGGACCCATGCGAGGGAATGCTTGCACAGCAAGCTGTTTTGATGTTTGACTCAACGCATGCATTTGTTGATATCGCAGC
>Ga0123357_10001163_pt1 | contig 27453 bp, 17 predicted proteins | sample TergutEmb28metaG_FD_89873 | JGI IMG/M metagenome (GOLD analysis project Ga0123357, IMG submission 89873) | Embiratermes neotenicus P4 segment gut microbial communities from Petit-Saut dam, French Guiana - Emb289 P4 | ecosystem: Host-associated > Arthropoda: Insects > Digestive system > Gut ...
GATATAACTTCCCCTGGTCTAAGGTTACAACCTGATGATGGCCCACATGTAGGGCCGAAACATGTAGTTGTTGTTGATACCAATTATATTAATAATAGAGGTGATAATTGTTGTGTTTGACTGTGCGTACTCTACACGTAACTCCTTGCTGATGCTATTCTTTGGTGTGCAAAAAATCCTGTTCCCAACTGATGATTTTCATTTTCTTTTCCATAGAAAAAATTATAGTCTCCTGCTCTTACTGTGCCCCTTTTTGTCTCGCCTAACCTCCTGCACCCCATTAAATCTAATTTGTACCTGGCTAATTCCCTGGCCGCTGCCGTAAGTGAACCTGGCCCTATACAGGCTCCTAACATTCCACGTACCCAATAAAATGTCCCTTTTCCTGCTGCGTGATACCTCCTCCAAAAACACTCTCCCACGGAGATCCGAGTGGTGGAGTAGTTTACCTATATATTATTGCTACTGGCCTTATAAATAAAGACTATAAATATTTCAGTAAAGTTTCCACCAGAATATTCAGAGCCAATCACATATGTCTCAAGATCCCAATTAATACGCTGAGACCGCTAAATTTTCTTTCACTCCTTTCTGTGTGTTTTTACGTTACTACTAATTCTTATCCTAATGTACCGTTACTGCACGTTTCCAAATTTAGAAAATTATTTACCTGGTATTTGAAAAGTTTTCTTCTACACAAAAATGGAAAACATAACTTTAAATGTAAATATAAACACGCTTAAATTTAAAAAATTCTTTTGTCCTGTTTTGTGAATGGTATGTTTTGAGAATGAAAAGTGCTTCTTAATTTAATTTAAACAGAGCCCATGCCCTAATGTGACTTAACTGTTGACAAATTCGGCTGTGTACTACGCACTCACTTGTATTCCATTCGCACATATAACTGTGGTGTGATGTAACATTTTCCTAATTTGAGAAGATTGTTTCTGATGTCACAGTGTGCAAAATCCCACAAAATGGGTTATTAAAGGGTCTTAATTTTTTATCTCCCCAGCACGGCGAATATATCGCTTAGTAAGCCTGTATCTGTGTGACGTTCCTTCGTAGCTGCGGTACTGAGGCAGGGGTAAAAATTAAGGAATTAACTTCTCTTTCGAATGTTTATTCCTATTATTCGAAAGACACATTTATATGAAACGTGTGCTTATTCGGCTGATAACACAACAGGGCGATGTCACCTTCGACTAACTTTTCTTTGTTCACATCTGCACAATTTGGGGACATTTAGCACGTTTACTACATTTTATATTCTCACTCCATTAACGTAATATTTAACGTGAAGTGTACGGAGGGATGAGGGAGGGATAGCGCAGTCGGTATAGCTACTCCCTTTGGTCTGTAAAGCTGTGGATCTAATCCCCGGGGGGGGTGGGGGGCGAGCATTTTCGCCCACTGCAAGACAGGTCATAGGTCCCTCTCAACCAACTCTACAGTAGATACCGGGTCTTTTCTAGGGATAAATATGCCGAGGATTGGTGGTGACCTCCCACTCCATCTAGCGACTGAGTTAAAGGAATAATAATCGTTTGTGGCCTGTTCTAGCGTGAACTTTACCTATGTAGAGCAATGTGAGTATGTGGTGGGATTAAAATTATTTGTACACAATAGATTTATGCATTTGGAGCTTGTTACAATAAGGACTTTATATACGACGCATTCGAAATTCCAAGTTGATCAAAATTTATTTATTTTGTATTTGAACAAGTTTCATTTCTTATATGTTTCAAAATATACTCAATATTATTCCGCTGTATTCTTTGGTATGGTACGGTGAGAATAGAACTTAATATCTTATGCCTCACAAAAACAAAATTTCTATTCCAGATCTCAATGTATTTACTGATGGCTATGTATTTTGCAAAATGTGGAATAAAACTTGTTTGATGTACGGATATACAAACACACCTGTTTCTCGAAATGTAAATGGAATAATTCACCGTAAAAGTATTATATTCCTTCGGCTCTGCAAATTTTATTATCGTAGGATCTTACACACATAATGGTACTTCTTTAAAAAAAAAGGTACTTTAAAAAAAAAACTGTATTCATGCTGTACATGAAAGTGAACTGCAGATTTTGGCATTTTAATATGTTGTGTTATGAGCGCTCTTAAAAGGAAACAAGTAATAAATGTATCAAGAGTGCCACATAAAGACACAAGAGTTGTTTTATGCATTTGGAATCTCCAACAAAAAAGAAACATCTTTGCGGGGCGATTAATCATTTATTGTGTAAGTAATATTTCAGTATCACTAATTGAATGTGAGCTGAATAATCTGAGTTTAATAATTAGCGTCGGCAACCACATTTGTTCCATGGAAATGTGGTCTGAAATCTCACCTTTTACTAACAGATCCAAAATATCCCTCTAAACCCACATGCCCTGCGTATTTTTTTCTATCGAGTTGGCTGATTTAGCCGAAAATCTAGACACTGATTGTTCAGAAATTTTTTGGCTAGAGTTCGTGTTTGTAACTAAAAATATTTCTAGCTCCCTGTCCAAATTATTTATATTTACAAGTTCTCCAATATATGTGAACTGACGTGTGAATCACAGAATAGAATATTTTAATGTACTTTGCTTTCTTCTGGGTAATTCCCTGGCTTCTGAATTTTATATGCCGACGTTTCGGAACACTCTGTTGCAACTTCATACGCAGTTAGGTATGAAGTATAGCTGGATTAGAGAAATGTTGCAATATTTATGAAGGAAAAGTTATGGCTCCAAAATAGCCTGAGCCAATTGGAAGGAGGTTGATAGTTAGGGGAGGTTCAGAATACAGAAACAGGCTAGGAGGGGTGAGGGATATAAGGCACGCCTTTTATCCCTCACCCCTCCTAGCCTGTTTCTGTATTCTGAACCGCCCCTAACTATCAACCTCCTTCCTATTGGCTCAGGCTATTTTGGACCCTAAACTTTTCATGCATAAATACTGCAACTTTTCTCTAATCCAGCTATATTTCATACCTAACTGCGTATGAAGTTGCAACATAGTGTTCCGAAACGTCGGCATATAAAATTCAGCCTCCGGGGTATTACCCAGAATAAAGCATACTACATTCAATACAAGTCAAAAATTTGAAATCAAGACGAATATTTTAACTTCCCGCTTTATCAAATCTAAATCAAGTTTATTAATACTTCACTCTTTGCATTTAAGAAAGGTCAACTGGATATTTGTGCACCATGTCGTAACTGAATTAAATCCAGTCCAACATTTTAATTAATTTCTAGTCATTCGTAAGAGTATAAAGTTAGAGAACAACGCGATCCAGCATGGTCATTCCGATCTAGCATGGCCATTCACATCTTGTGCGTACCGAGTTATTATCTTAGGAATATGATGAAATCTATCATTTTAGAAACAACTATTTTTTGTTTAATCTAGAAGTGAATAGATTTATGTCTTTTGGCATATAAATGGTAGTGTTATGCAAAGGAAAATATGAATAAAATTAGTGGCTAAAAAATATGTCGGTTGGTGTAAGGATCCTACGAATTTAAAAGTGATAATATACACATAATTTTCTGTTAGTGTAATTTTTATTACTTATGTTGGAATTTGTATGATCACATATAAGAACTTCGAGTGTGGCGGTTTGTCTTTATTTCGTGACTCTGTTGTGGAATACTTTTTTTTCCTGAAAGAAATGTAATTTTAACTCTAATATTTGTCATGTTGTTACGTGTTGAAGATATTTGGTGTTAATGTGTACGTCTGTGTATTATGCAATTTACTAGAAGTAAAATGTGTTTTCTCAAGGACCAAGTTTTCTTAAACACTTCGAATGGCCATAAAATATGTGAAGACATTATAAGCGCCATTACCTCCAGTATCACCAGATGTTTCTGCAGTGAAAATAGCTCAATTTAATACTACAGGGAAGGACTAAAATTTTAATTTCAGCAATCGCCTTTCGGTTTGTTTTATAAAACAGAGTGATGCTGTCGTTTGGTGATATTTCAAAACATACTTTATTTCAATTGACAACTTTTTCATAACAACGCTGTAATGCACTGGAGGGTGCTTTATTTGAAACCGAATTTGGTTGGCTGGAATTGACGTGCTTTTTGGGTGATTTTTCTGAAATATTTTTAAGTTCTTGATTTCAAAATCTCGAATGTTGTATTCTTCCTTTTGGGTGATTCTACGGCGTCTGAAATTTATATAACGTTTCTGAAAACTGTCTCTGTGTAAGCACCTGCTTACACGACCGGTGAAGATGCAACAGAGTTTGCAAGAAATGTGAGGTCCCTTGCCGCAATTTGTCAGTCGCCACTGGGAGAAAGGAGGAAGAAATGGGAGTACCAATATGAGATCTCTAAACAGACCGGACTGTTGAATGTGAACCGTGTTTTTTTGTTCAGCACCGCACCTCAGTTTAACCAAAACCTGCCCCTCCTGAATTCTCACATCAGTCGATATATTTTAGGTTCCTCCAAGACCGTTACGTTCCACAGTCAATTAAAATCAATATTATGTGAACCTGTCTTATTTGGAGGTAACAAACTTCAATAAGCGTCATTCCCGCTGTGTATTTTACTTTCTGCATACACGCCCCCAGACTTTGTGTTAAAAGGAATCTCGTTCCCCTTTACCCACACTTATACTAGTAAGTTTCCTGTGTTATATAATATCTATATAGATTCTCTGATAAATTGTATCCAACCTGATGAAGGCTACAGCAACATTGGCCGAAATATGTAGTTGTGTTGATAAGTTATATACAGCTGGTAATATAGCTGTGTTATGACTGCTATATCCTTATGGAATTATTACCTTAGGTAACAATTAAAATTGTAGGTAATTTTTACACTGAAATATAACATACAAAATTGTACAACGAACTACAGGCCCTCTGCTTCTAATCGTCTTTTTCTGAATTCCTATTCACGAAAGTCACTGGTAGAGGAAAGGAGACACTTTTTGCTGACAATTAAATATCCAACAGAAAAGAAAAACTTTTAGCATCAAATCCAGTAACATATCAAATGTCTGTTAACCATCAACACAACTATTTATTATGTTATATAGCAGAGATACACAGCTGCATGCCTCGACCAATAAGTGATCTTCCTCAGGCTACTAAATTACATTTAAAAAAATTAAAATTGCAAAATCAGTCACGCGAGTTCAGAATGTATTTTACATTTTTGACATTACGATGTACAGATGGATATAAAATGTTAAGGTAATAAAATATGTGACATTTAATTTAATTGTAAACTGTATCCGCTTTTGAGGGTGTGCGGTCTATTGACTGGTATCCGGAACGTGTTTCGGTTCATTTTGTTGCTGGTTGTCTCTTTAGAAAAATGCTTGTTTAGTACGTGATGGCGAATTTTAATAATTGTAATAATTGAATTGGAATACACGAAAATGGAGAATGTGCAGTTTTCAGTCCTGTTTTCCTTAAAAATGTATTCAGTTGAATTTGGACAGCATTTTGTCAGGCGTTGCAGCGACTGAGTATAATTTCCGCGAGTTTCTTTGACCTATCCGGTATTTTTTGTTTTCTTCCGCAGTTCCGTTGCTTTGCAAATCAATATGATAGCTGGTCGTGTTTAAAGAAAAGAAATGTAACAAAGGCTCAAGTCTCACACTGAAGGTGGGACACAAACCTGTAAATAACGAACCAGACTTCATGTAACGAAAGAGTGAACAAATGTATGGTCACAGACGATCAGTGATGAGGACTTTTTAAATATCATTTTCGAATTTCGACTCTCCAAGTAAAGTCTTTGGCTACAAATGTTTCAAGAATGTTCATATTCAAAATATAATTAGCTTGAAGGTCTTTATACATATCAATTGAAAAGCAGCATATAGTTAGAACCTATGGAATTGGAATGCAGTGTCCTATATTTCATTCAAATTTCCTTCAAGCCGTAGAATGTCCTGTTTAATTGCAGGATGCGTGTCCTATGCATCGCGACGTTCATATTGATTCACTGTCATCATCACCGCCATCTTCATGAACAATTCTATGATTTGGAGCATAGAATCTTTCCCTGTAATATTCGAACTGTTTGTGATTTTTTCCATCTTTTTCTAGTTCGTCTTATGTCTCGTTAACTCTTGGACTGGTGTTAAGCGCCATTTTTAGAAATCGATAGTTGTCCATTTATTTAAGCTAATCCAATCAGTCTTTCTGACGTTATTACAACGTATCTATTATTTTTATATTTTCTCCTATTTTGAAATATAAGAAAAACTTAGGCGGTCCAGAATTTTATTTTCCAAAATTTGCCTTAAATTTCTCTCTCGTATCAGTTTGATTTCTTCGGTATCTCTGTTCTATATGGTCTAGGCCTCACTGCCACAATGCAATGTTGCCTTCCAAGCAATGTTTTGCATTCTCAATATTTTGCCAGTTGTCATAAAATTTACAAAATATTATTTGAACATGTCATTTATTTCCCGTGTTATTCCCTCGTATTTGCTACTGATATTATGTGCTTCTCGAGTTATTAAAATTTTCAAGTAATTGGGATTAGAATCTAGTTTTGTGGGTTTTCCTTCAGTTTCTAATTTTCTACACCTTATGCTTTAACCCAAGATCCTAGGGTTTTTATAGTTAAAGTGTTTATTTTCAGATAATTTGTTTCCATTTATTGCGTTCATTAGTCCTATTTAGTAATTCGTCCTCATTTTTTGCTCTGATTTCTTGTGCATCATAAGGGTGCGTTAAAAGAAGTAAAGTATCACGCATTCAATACGGTATGAAAATTTGTTTGACACATAAATAGCCGGGTGTTTCCCAAGTAAGAACTCTTCTAAAATACCAAACTGCCGATTTTTTGCTATCTAATTAAGTACTACTTTGGGGGAAAAATCCTTCTTGATAATCTAAGGCTTCCTCAGATAGAAGAGAATTCCACCGCATTATGTTTAACCCAAATGTTCGTTACTGTGTTCACAAGAGCGAAGAAGGTATCAGTAAACGTTTGGCGGTGAGCCCAGTTCACAAACTACCGTCCGGTATCTAAAAGAAATATTTTCATATTTTCTTTCCATATAAGCAAATCTTTCAGGCAGCCTACACTTTTCAAGTATTTCCAACAAAGTTCGCTACACATTTTTCTCTTTCTACCGTATCCCATGAATAACAAAACAATAAAATTTATTATGATCTTCTTAAACTGCATGTTCCTGTTCTGGTGTTGACTTCATAAGTGGCATATTAACGTTAAGGATATACTACTATGCATGGTTCATAAGACGGTATTTTGCGTTACAATCTTCGCAGTAGGTAAGCAGCTGACACGCGAATCATTGCAACAACATTACAGTCTGTATTGATGTTACCACAGGATTCTCCTTCTGTGTGTTCTGTGCAGGTAAAATCTTGAAATGGGCGCAATGGGAGGGAGAGATGTTGGTTAATTTTATGTTATTATTGTTCTGGAGGAATAATACATGTGTACAGGAAAACAGTACAGTTATCGTACAGTTTGATGATGAGATTGTGTTTGTCACATCCATAGAGAGTGCGAGCCAAAAGTTTCTGTAGTGGACAGTGTACACGATGCCTTAGTTACAGGTCGGCACTAACTGCTTCAAATAGCTCCGTTCTGAGTACTGAAACTGGTCACAGCGCTGGAAAAATAATTTTTTTTTTTTACTTTTTGGTGAGTCAGGTCTGAAGAATGGTCACTTCAAGGTACAAAATACACAACCGAGTTTTGGTGACCTGTGAAAGCGATTAGCATTCAAAAGCATGTGTTTTATTCATGACGTTATTAGATTACTCTCTTTCTTGCTTTTCTAATATAAACAATTGGAATCAGTTCAACATTAGAATATAAAACTGGACTAGCGGTAAGTCATTTATTATAGTGAATATACCTTTAGTTACAAACAGTTGGAAAAAAATATTTCTCCATGATTCTACTCGTCCTCTTGTCGCGAGACACTGGCTTATACTCGCATAGCGTTGTCTCACTTCTCGAATGTTCGGTATCCTTCCAGACAACACTATCCGTTTCTTTCTGCCGAATATACAAGAAGGCTCTGGTGGTCTAGCGCACTGGAATGTTCTATTTCGTTCTCGCAAAGGAACTGTCCTTTTAACGGGCATAGTGGAAGCTGTGACGTCAGAGGCACCACAGGTTGCATACTGCTAGGTGCTGCGGCTGCCCGTTACAATGTGCATTATGACGACAAGGTTTCTTTGCGAAATAATGATCTACTGAACAATCAAATGGAACTCTTCAGGATGTAATTTTAGGAAAATATCTTTCACATAGAAATTCTGCTTTTGCCCAAACATTTCGTGTGAGAATGGCTACTGAGGCAGAGGTAAAATAGAGCTATTATATTTAGCAAGGAATTTACTTTTTGTTTATTAGCTTCTGTGAAATAAAAATATTTTAAACTTCTTCGCTCCAGACAACCACACTTATTCCCTGGGAATATAATCTGAAATTTTACCTTTTACATCAAATGCAAAATATCTCTCAGGGTTCATTGTTTACTTGACTGGTGAATACCAATTTATTGTTTTCCTTGATTCACGCTAACAACCATATTCGTGACCCTAAAACCATGATCTATAAGACACGTAATTTTAAATTCGAAGTCTCTTACACCTTCGTTCCTTGATTCTTTAGTAGCAGGGTTTTCATCTAGCAGGTCACGTCTTCGTCACCGAGCAGGCTGCTTTAGACTTGCATACGGAATTGTGTTGGTTCGAAACTGAAGTTTGAAGTGACGGATTAAACCAAAATTCTCGTATACCTTCTTGTCATTCCAAGTTCTCCGAAATATGTGACATTTAGAGCGGAATTGCTATTGCATATACATAGGTTAGTTATTACCGAATATGATCCAATATTTGGACCTTCATGAGACACGGGTCGGAAGTGACTCTAAGAGTGAGTTCATTTTGATTTTTATGTGATATTTAGACACAAAATTAAGAGCCCGCCTAATATTAAACTCTTAATATATTCTTGGTCAATAAGTTAGCTATGTTGAAATATAAGATTCTGTGTTTAAGAAACGTAAAAAAAGAAGCTACAGACATCACTGTGTATGAATGTGAAACATTCTGTTGTCTACGTCATTGGGTCAGTTTTTTTTATTCTTGTCTTTCACTTGAAGCAGGAACATGAATAAGGACAGCGTCTCTTGCATAATCTACCAAGGAAAAATATTTAATTAGTTACAGTTATGTGTATATGAGTAAGAAGCCACAGTATCAGTACAAATTGCATGTAAGTTATATAAGTGTGTCTTTTCATAAAGGAGTACACGATATGTGGTCTGACAATAACGTTCGCGAACTCATCGCGGTAAACGTTCTACATACCTCACTGCTGAATACCACCGTAGTCACCTTCAAGGTACTCCCCTTGGGATGCTATGAACCGATGCCAGCGCCTAGTCCACCCCTTCAAAACAATTTCGGAAATGGTTTTGTGGAATGGCCTTCAGAGCTGCCGTTATATTATTTCTGATGTCATCAATGTCATCAGAAGCCTTCCTTTCAATATTTCCTTTATCTTCGGGAACAAAATAAAGTCACTGGGGTCTAGATCCGGTGAATAGGCAGAGTGTTCTAACACATTTATTTGTTTAGTAGCTAAAATCTTCGCTGCTCTAATTCAAGCTCCGACATTCTTGCGGCAGCGTACGAAAACACACGCAGACAGTAATACATGCCACTCAGAAAGAGACTACCATACGCACAAGGTGGTGAGTTCGCGAACTTAATTGTAAGTTTCTAGAGGCAATAAACTTCTGACTGTAATGTATGTTCCATATTTGTCGCTGAAGCCATCGAAACATGTAAGTGAATAGTAATATATGACAAAAACATAAATTATGTGTGTGCATTTTTAAATTTGTTATTTAAACGTTAATCTGCTGATCTGTGACGCAACCAGGAGTCGATCTGAGATTTGTGGGGACCCAGGTAGATTTGTAATTTGGCTTCCGGAGATGGTAGTAAATTGGCACACCTTAAAATAGATATACTTTAAAACTGTGATAGGGATGACAATGTTTACAAAGGTGCGTGCCGAAATAGCAAATATTTTTCGAATAATTTGTTTCGAAAGTGGAAATCTGAATTTACTCCACTTATTTCCGATTATTCCAGTAACTTCTTAATGATCCTTGTAATTTGGCGCCTTGGGCATCTTTCCAGCTGACATTCCCCTTATTCACGCAGTGGGAGTAACAAATTTTATTTTTTTGTAATAGTGTCGTCGATAAAATATAATAATAGAACACACTAAAAAGGTACATAATTTAAGGACTTATTTTTAAAGATCTCAAATGTTCGCCGAGGCGACACCGTCAGCGATTTGAATAAAAAGGGCAGTACACCGAAATGTGTTAGAAGTTTAATAAATATGTTTTAAATTGTGTAATTTTTTGGTATTTTATAACATTATTCATACGTAAACGGTCATGATGGGTTTAAAGCCTTTCGAGTTAATTTGGTATTTTTACTTTAGATAATATTAGCCATGATTTTTACCTATTATGGGAGATTTAAATTATTTTTACTATCAGCACCAAGTATTTTCCAATCCCGGTGGCCGCGCGGTATAAGGCATGGGTCTGCGGCATCTCGCTTCATGGGAAATGCGGTTTCGAATCCCTCCGAGGACATCACTATCTTTTTTGTGTTCGTGTCCTCAAGTAGAGGCTTCTGCGTCGGGCTGATCACTCGTTTGGAGGAGTCCTACCGAGTGTGGTATGTCTGAGTGTGATAGTGATCCCTTAACAAGAAGGAATCCCAGACCCACTAGAGGATCTTGCGCCATGGAACAGAATACAGAATGTTTTTTACGTACATTCATCATGGTCACATTTGACACCGGAACAAACTTTCCAGCTGTCAGTTGGAACCCCTTGTTTGCTGTAGCGATGATGAGCATCAGACATCGCTGAAATGGGATAGCAGTTCCCACCCAGTCGCACTCGAATGCCGCGTCTCTCACACTCTCCGCCTACAACATTTCACATTTAACGTTTTAGGTCATTTTGAGCCGTCCCGTTTAGCATTCTGGGACTGGTAACGGATATTTATCATCCGTATTTTAGGGATTTTGTGTCATAGCATGGCGGCATCGTACTGAATAATAATCTGATTTTATTTTATTTATTCAGTTTATATGGGGTTCTTTCTCGCCTCCGTGAAATTGTCGAATGAAATTTTTCTTAGTTTGGATTTATCATGCGGTTCTTGCCCCCCCCCCCACCCCCCCACCCCTGTGCAATGGTTACTTTATCTCTCTCCCAATATGAACAGCCGGTGCGTGGCGCTAACCATCCACGTAATTCTAGCTACACTTCTATCTCCCTTCTGTGTCTGCTCGGCATGTATTGGGCAGCTGTATTTTCATGTCATGTCATCCTTTACAAGTTTCTGAAAATACGTATTCCTTCCAGGTAACATCTTAGCCTCGATTTTAGCTTAATGGTTTTAAGCTATCCAATCTGTTATTCATGCAAAGGAACATTCATTTTCTATTACACCTGCTTACGCAGCATTTAATTTGCATTACGGATTTGTCATATTTGTCCAGAAATAAGACCATAATTTTAGAAATTTCGTGATAACTGATATTATTCTGCACTTTATCAGTTATCAAACACTTATTTGCACAAGTTACTATGGGTATTTTTGGTTAAAATATAGAATACAAAATTTTAGACACATAAATTATCCACGGACAAATAAAATATCTCTTAAATGTATCTGTTAATGTATACTGCCCTTCAGTCATAATTCTCCGAAGGTGTGGCAGACTTCATAACAAGGAAGTAAGCACATAAGCCCCAACGCTGTACACGTATCCATGAAGCATACTCTGTTCATGTGAGCTGGAATAAAAAAAAACCCTAATTTTTTATTTTATTTGGAAGCTGTGTGAGGTGTCATTGAATGAAAGTGACCACAATAAAATCTAGGACAATTTACTGGCAAATAAGTATTTTTTCATTTTACCAGATTTTATTGCACATCTATAGTTTTCGATACATACGGATTGTTAGGTCCTTGCTTCTGATGTCACCTGATCGACAAGATTTTCATCCACAATCTGTAAGAACTTGACTTTTGAGATTACACTTACTTCACCATCAATGAAAATAAGGAAGGGAGAATTATATGCTAGAATGAGTGGAATCGGGCTTCTCATTTCTAACTCCAAAATATTTTATGCGTCACTAATTAAAAATAACTACGTCCTAGTTAAAAATTTAAAATCTAATTCATATTTTTAATCTTAACACCTAGGATTTGAAACACTTAGTATCATGTCCTCAGCTTTCGGTCAGACACTCAGCAGACATAAGAATTTACTTTGTTACAAAAATACACAATAACATTTATATTATGTGTGACTGACTTGCCATATATCATAAAATGTACGAAATAATGGTTTTTATTTTTGGAGAAAAAAATTTTTGTAACCTCTAATCAGAATTAAATATTGCAATGCTCTGGCTATAGAATGCAAATTGAAGTTCTTAATTTAAATAATTAAATCTTTTGAAATTATGAAATTTATATTTTTCCTTTTCAACCTTGACAATAAAAGCCCAGAACGTACACAAAATAATCCACAACTGAAGGGAGCTTTTTTGGAAGCTCGCTGAATTCTCTACATGATGTTCTAAGAGCAATAAAAAAATATTAAGCCCTTCACTCTTACATGCTGTGTCAGCTGTGTTCCAAACCAGCATATCAGAAGCACTTCAAAAATGAAAATCACATTGAGTGCCAGTCCTTGACTCATACTTGCGTAGTCTCCCCAGGCCTGGAACCAAAATATCTTATAATAGCCATATACAAAGATACAATGAAAAAGTTTTAAAAGAATTCCTACAGGAAATGTAAATTGAATAAAATGAAATAAATCCGAATATCATATAATTATTGTTGGGGCTTTGACTATATGGCACTGCGTAAGTCTGGCGGAAGATCCCCTGCAAATCAGTGAAAGTAACTGTGAAGATACGAGCTTGCCTGTCTTCCAGTAGGAGATAAAAACAATTATTTTTCTACCACTGTCCGATACCATATTAACAATTTTTCTTTGTGTCACATTGTATTGGTGACGTTCCTGTCCCTGAGGGCAACCTTCACATGCCACCAGCAAATTACGATACACACATCGAAGTACTTCTTGATTAATGTCTGGAACGACTGCTGGGAATGTGACATAAACGTTGTCTTTAAGCTAGGAACCCAAAATGGTACGATCTGCAATCTTGAAATCGTGGAGCTTAGGAATCAAGAACTTGTCCATGGCACTCTTGCCTTCAGCTACTGCTAGCGGCGGCCGATTTGTCGTGTGAGCTGTGATATTGTTAGACAGATTCACAAAATTGCTAAAAGCGACTATTAGATTCGTCATGTCTGTTTGTCCGTCTATCCGTCCACACGGAACACCTCGGCTACCACTAGAAACATTATCATTCAATTTTATGTTTTAATATTTATTGAAGATATGTTGAGAAAAATCAACTTTCATAATAATCTGACGATAAAATTGGACGCTTCACATGAAAACCTAATCATATTTATGATGTCATCTCGCTCGCTTTTTCTTAGAATGAGAAATGTTCTAGACAATATTTGTAGTGAAAATCAAAACACGCGCTTACAAGCAATGTTTTTTTTTTCCGAATATTGTGCCGTTCATGAGATAATGTAAAGAATTTAGTAGAGCCGAGCAGAACACAAATGATAATATGGCGCATGCGCATTGCGTGCAGGATACCTAAAGCAACAAGCAGAAATTCAGAACCTGTAAGATATTTGTTTTCCATTGCAACAACGTTTGCACAAACGCGTCTGAATATTAGGTTATAGTACATTGCTTCTCTTGTTATGAATGAGACAACACTTTCTACTCATTTGTCAGTTCTTTTAATGAGCGTCTGAATATCGATTTTGTATAAAGAAGGAAATTTATAATTTTTTTTTTACAAGGGTTTGCCCCAGTTATTCTTCTGCGGTTGACACTACACCAGCTAGACACGAAACTTAATTTTATATAGAACATTTTCAATCGACTGATGTGTATTGTCTTCAAAAGTTCTATATATCGTTAGCTTTTGTTAATCTCGTAGGTTCTTCCCGCAACTAGTGGTACGTACGGGGGTTTTGGCCGAAAATATGTGCACACAGACAGTTCCTGATGAGTGTGTCCTCGTGACATCACTTGACTGGTTAAATCTCATCAGAGACAGAGTAAAAAGAGAAGGTAAAGTGTTCCCGTCACAAGACCGATGTGGCCCAGACGGTGGGTAGAGGTATAGCACTACTCTTCCATGATCGCGGCACTAGAAGGGGGTGAGTGGTCAGCAGCACGCCTAGGCCGCACTTTACCCCCAGGAAAGACCCGGTACCCATTTTACAGAAGGCTGGGTGGACTCCAGGGCCGGTCTGGACGAGCGGAAAATCTCGTCCCCACCGGGATTCGATCCCGGACCGTCCAGCCCGCAGTCAGTCGCTATACCGACTGAGCAACACAGCATGACAAGGAGTATGAGACTGGGTACCTGGTACATTAAATGGCCTGCCGGAAAAAGAAAGGTGGTAGCAAAATGCATGAAAAAATATAAGATTTAAATAGTAAAAAACTGAGACCAAAAAGCAGACAGGAGAGATAACTGTAGACGAAAATTATGTGCTGAGATACTCAGTTGTAGACAAAAGACGAGAGACAATGAAGGGGTGGGAATTATTATTTCAGAAGAATTGATAGAAATGTAACAAAGTGGATAGTTAGGATAATAAAACTGAATATACAACTGTAGGAAGAGCAAATAACACTTACACAAATATACGACTATGACGAAAATGAAAATTTTTTTTTTTATAGTACACTATGAACTCAACGGCGGGGGAAGTTTATGGGTGGAACGAATTGGGAGGGAGTGGGAAGAGGCACAAAAGATAGTGTAATAACGGAGTCAAAAGAAAAGTAAATTTGGAGGAAGAAGCATGGAAGAAATTTATAAACTCCAGTAGAGAGGAAGACAGACTGTGGTATAATTTGAAGAAAAATATAGCTAAAAGAGAAGTAAACAAGTAAAAGCCTAAGCCTTGTAAGCTTCTGGCAAGAAAATGGACGCTAAATATAGAAAAATCCAAAATGTTTTTGGCAAACGGTGAAATAATTGAAAAGATGTTACAAAGAAAGTTTATGGAACTTTGGGGATGGGGAAAATAATCTGAAGTGGAATACGGAGAATATAATATAGGCGTGGAAGGAATAATGTGAAAACTGTAACAGGGCAGTAATATTCGACAGATTCAATCCCCAGGCAGGACTAAATACAGAAGAAGAGGGAGAATAATTTAGAATGTTTAACAGAATATAGCGTGTGGAAGAAGCATTTAAACAAAGCAGAAGTGAAATGGCGACACAAAGATTTTTAAATACGGAAAGCAGCAAGTGAAATAGTGGATGTTACATTTTTGACGTTCCTAAGGCCGTGCATCTTAATATTATTTCTATAGTAAAACCAACTAGATGCACAAATGTATCAAATGTGTCATTCTCAAAAAAAATAAAATAAAATAAAATAAATAAATAAATAAATTTGATACATAGATGGTTTTACTTTAGAAATTGTGGATGTTACATTTATTTAGACAAGCATGTTAGGAAGAAATAATAGCGAATAATTGGGCAAGAAATGCAATTTTACCCATACTAAAAAATGACCCACAACCAGAAGCGAAAACTACAGAGACGTATGAATTGTACCAGTACACTTGCAAATACACTAAAAGATTTTCAAGACAGACCAGTATATCTGTGCAGTGTACAGGCTGTTCTTAAATTGAGGCATCCCCGTTGTGTATGTAACAAACAATAAGTTAAGGATGATGTAGGTCGAAAACAACTAGTTTATTAGCAGGGTGTCAATGAAACAACATGTTTCGGCCTACTCGGAGGCCAACATCAGGTTTACAATGTTGACTCTAAGACACTAATAATAATGTGAGTAGCGGATGTTGAGATCTCATCATCATGCCTTACAAAGTATATATGAGAAAAGACTGTGTGTAGGAGAGTGCTGAAATGTGGTGACTGGAGTCACCTCAGCAGATAAGGCGGGTCATGCGCGTTCGTGTGGTTGGTATGTAGTGTCCTGGGCGGGGTTCGTCGTCCTTGTGTTCTGTAGACTCACTGCTGTTTCTGCGGGGTGAGGGGGACTCGGATGGTGACACGCAGGTGTGTCTGGCACGCGTGTGTGGTTGGGTTGGTACCATCCCCATCTCCCGCGGCAACAGCGGTGAGCCAACAGAATACAAGGACGACGAAACCCGCCCAGGACACTACATACCAACCACACGAACGGCTATGACCCGCCTTATCTGCTTAGGTGACTCCAGTCACCACATTTCAGCACTCTCCTACACACAGTCTTTTCTCATATATACTTTGTAAAGCATGATGATGAGATCTCAACATCCGCTACTCACATTATTATTAGTGTCTTAGAGTCAACATTTTAAACCTGATGATGGCCTCCGAGTAGACCGAAACATAGTGTTTCATTAACACCCTGCTAATAAACTAGTTGTGTTCGACCTACATCATCCTTAACTTATTAGTACAGACTGTTATTCAAGTTGAACTTTTATTTCTAAATCTGGATATAGTAAGGCTACATTGAGGGGACCAGACAGAGTTTCTCTGTATGTTATTTCTCAGCACGGACTGGATATTTTGGATGGCATTGTGTTATTACAAAATGCGACCTTCATCTGGGTTGCGTGGGGGGGGGGCAGGTCAGGTTCGGCGAGATGAGTTCTTACTCTCAAAAGGAATATTGTGTGGAGATAGCCCAGCGCCATTATTCACTACAAACATGCGTCCGGAAAGAAATATATTTGACTGGGTTTTGGTGATTTATTTCAGGTAAACGGTATTGTCATGAAATTAGTACCCTGTGCTGCAGTCATAGTAGAGCGCGGCAAGTGAAAGCGAACACTTCAACGTTATATTTCGTTATTTAAGATTAAACTCACATGTGACAATTTTTTTTAAAACTAATTGCAAAATCCACAAATTTTCCTGTAAGCCTATGGAATATAATAAACACTTCACAATTCCTTCTTGTAATGCTATATTAATTTGGACTATTATTTTGTGTTGTACGAGATAACAATTTTGTAAAAATAATCAAGCGTCCTTCTGTCTCCAGTGTTCCATCCTACCTCACGTCCTGGGCCTGCTTTACAAAGAAATCATCCCTCCAAATACTGAAATATTCTCACCGATCGAAACATGAATTTTGTCGTTCACGCTAGGCCGAATTACACCTTTCAAAAGTATCATCTAACTGGCTAAACCAAACGGCGCAAGGAAACGTTCCAATTTGATTGCAGCGACTCCAAGCATGCAATAAACTAATGTCTTGGTGGAGTCTTGTAAATAAAGTCAACTTGGTCAACAATTTCTTAGTATGTTTATTTCTTTTCTAAGAAATAAACATACTAAGAAAAAGTCTGCACTATAGTGGCATTATTTACAAGTTTATACAGGAATGCACGGTCTACAAAACATAGAAATCTTGGTTTGGGCTAGTGGGCTACTATATAACTTACTCTAGGACGAGTTATGTCAGTAAGAAGGGTCTAGCATGGGATCTCATACACACACACACACACACCATGACAGGTCCCTTCAATTTGAAGCGATACGCAGCCACCATTCCTAAAAGAACCTCTCTCCCCTAATTTCGGAAACAATTATTTGTATATATCTACCCCAATTTGTAAGCCGAAAAAAGGAATTCAATTTCTTAATCGATACGTTTGAGGTTCGAATCCAGACTGCTGGTTACAAAAAGGCAGCTCAGTAAGAAATTTAGTTACATGACTGCTGACATATGTACGCTTACACTTTCCTTAGTGGTTATTCTTTTCTGTATCTTGACGTTATTTTGCATATGGCTGCTCTGAGCCATACTAAATATGTCGAAATAATGTAAAACGCTGCAAAGTGTGCAAGACTATTACGCTTGTAGTGTTACAGAACATATGTGTAGATAAAAATTACAACATATTAGGCCTATTAAACCTGAAGATACTGATGTTTACATATCAGTGTGTTTAATATCATAATTTTAGTCACAGTCACTTAATGCAGTATTATGAGTCGACAATTGCGAGGGATATTGTCAAAATTTAGTACATTTTCATATGTATCCTTATAAAATTTTCTATCCCAGTGACCACTCGGTTTAAGGATTAATTATATGCAGCCATTTTTCAATAACAAGTGGGAACAACACAACGTAAAAGAGTAAAAATAATGTTCACACTTGAAGAAACTTCAGCTAAAATATATAAATGTTCAAACGAAGGAAAGAAATTCCGACAAATAATCCAAAACATAAGCAAGACCTGCGAAAAATTCTACGAAAACTGAGTTCCCTACTCATCTACTACGTCACGATACGGTAGTAAATTTCGAGAATCTTTCTAAAGGCATTAAAGCACTTTAAAATTTTAACATTTTAAACTTGACTTAAATAAATTTATTTTGACACAGGAAGTTATGCTTTATCGAACTGTTAAATTCAAATCTTAATTCAAAACTTAAAAAATTATAAACAATTGTTTTTATATTTTATACTGCTGGCCTGAAGATGACTTTCTGAGGTCCATATATTTTCCTAAATTAAAAATATAAAATCTTTCCACTTGTGATGAGCGAAATATAATTCTCGTTTAAATTGATACTGAAATCTCAATGTTGCTGATTGCAATATGCAGTTGTCACAATGTACAAGGTGGTTCAAATATGACCGGGACTGAGTAATTAGTTACCTTCTATTCGCTCATCACTCTAGCAACTCCCAGACAGGACTGAACAGGTTCTAACCCGAGCAGAAGTGAGGGTGGAGGTTGTGGCTTCACTCTTTTAAGGTCGCACAGCTGCTGCGCAGTGCGGCTTGTTTACACACAAATCAGTCCCGGTCATATTTGAACCACCTTGTACCTAAAGATAACATTGAGATATTCAACCCTGAGAATGGAGGCAACAAGTGGGTTCACATCCACAGTACAAAACAGCCTCAAATTTCACAAAACTGTTATTTCTAATTATATAAGTTCCAATATTTGTTATACTGTACCGTAACAACAGAAAAAGCAGCGAAGCACATTGTAGCCAGTGAAACCAGAAAGTGGCCACAAAGACCGATATTCAGTGCATCTTCCAGTTGTTGCATGTATCTGTGAGTGAAAAGTGTATTGAAAATACTGGAAAATATTACCGTATATTCTCGAATTTAATCCGCACTAGGTTTTGCCGATTTCTTAAACAAAAGAAAGTTATTTCGCGCTTCTAATACGCACCTATGGGAGAACGATAGTGAAGATAAAGATGATAGGGCCTGGGTGACGGGTAACGATTCATTTATGAGTGATGACGGCGAGTCTGATGAATAATAAATTAAAATATTATATGAAGTTATAAACAATAAATAAAATAATAATTTCTTTTATTGTATTGTTCTTACGGCACGTACAGCAGCTCTATCGTTTTTCCAAAATCCAGCTCACTACCGCGATTCTAATCCGTACGCGATTCTAATCCGCATCTGATTTTTTAGCACTCTGAAACTGTAAAAAGTGCGGATTAATTTCGGGAATATACGGTAGGTGATGGGTTTCAGTCAACGTTTTTAAAAATAGTAAAACTGCTTCTGTTTGCTGTAGTTGTCATAAAATACTGAAGATGAATTTTTATATCATGCTGTCTTTAATGGAAGACATTCTAAATACATTTTCGAATTTGCAGTCACATGAATAAATTACCTCAGGTAATTAAATACGAACTTACTTCATTATTTCCTGATGGTGTCGAATGCACGCATTTAACTTTGCTTGAAAGTTATTCTCTGCAGTAATATGGTCATCTTCCTGCACGTAATGAGGCCTGATATGTTCCTGTCTGATATCTAATATGGCTGTCTTCAACTTTTCGAACTGAGCGCAGGCCACGACTATCAAAATGGTATTCAAACTTGGGAAACTGTAGAGTAGACCCAGTTGTTGTAATGTTGTAAAACACTATGAAGAAGTAAATAAAAATTGCTGAGTTTTGTCATACAATCAGGCCATTTAGGGACGCTGAAAAATATATGTCCAAACTAAACTAATGTAAGTGTAAGAATGATATATTTGTCCAAGCCACTTTCATAGAATTTCGCCTATGTTTCGGCTATGAGGTGTAAAGTTTTACATAATCATTCCCAGCATTATGTTATGACAGAGTTACATGTAGAAGGATCTGTATCCTGAATGGAATATTTTCTGACTATTTTGTGACATCTGTCTATATTGTTACCGTTGGTTCTTGTTCGAAGCCAGATAAAAAATTATGCTCGGCGGAGAGACATGCAAAGATACGTGAGAAAGAATTTCGCTTTTCTGCTATACACAGGTACATTGTGAGCGTGTGAACTTTTAGGTTAATGATATTAAGTTCATGACCGTCTTTATCGCACGAAGGGAGGCGGCTTGCTTTTAGCTAGGGTTACAATGATACTGTCGCGTTGCTGGGAACAGCACATTCTATGCCTTTTCGGCATGCATCAGTCAGACAGCTGTTGAGCTTGAGAAGAGTAGAGGCCGTGGACTTCTTAGCGGGCACTCGTGTGAGCAGGTTGAAGGGGAAGCGTGACGGTAATAAAGAGGTGTAATTTGTTGATACAATTTGAAACAGTGCCGGACACAAATAATTTTATTGTGAATATTAAACTATACAAATTGAAGTGACTGTGACAATAAATCTAAAGAGGCCTAACCACAAATATCCATCTTGTCATCTAGTCGGTAGCTACTTAACATTTCCTGTGACCACCACGCGTTATATTCCCTGAGTGGAGTTCACGTTCCCGAGTTTGAGATTTGGCCGGTTATAATATAGTATATGTAGTATATTAGTAATTTTATAAACACAATTACTTTCAAATTAATTCATAAGACATTAGGTATTGCGTGAAATGTGACTAAATGTACATGGAGAAGGAGATATTTTTATAGAAAAATGTTTGGACATAGTTAGATGGGAGGTAAACACATTAAAACAATGATTTTGTTAAAGAACGTATTGTCTTCTATACATTCAATTCTTGGATCCACTTAATGCACAGTTTGTTATTAATTGTAATTATTTAATTTTATAATATAATGTTACGTCTTAAGCGTGATTGAAGAGCCAGCAGGACGGAGTTTGTCAAAGTATAAATATATTAATCCCACAGTAAACTGATACGTACAAAGGTTTATCTCTGACAATAAAAGAAATAATATTCAGCAGATATATTATTTACAAAACAAATTATATCTCTTTTTTAGAGTGTCTTTGCACAACTCCTGCTTTAAATTACTTGATTTCTTTATCAATTTGGCAGAACAATAATGTGCTCTTCGAAATCGAGCTGGATGTACAAATGGGGTGGAAGGAATCTACATATTAGGGAAAGATTTAGAAATATATCCTGAAACATGCGACGACTCAGTATCGTAATTTTTGGAAATATTATTTTAAATGTTCCGCGGTGTCTTGATTTAATACATGATAAATTCCTGTCATATGTATCTGGATTCACCATTGATAGTGGCTTTTGCTCATTAAATCAACAATTCAGACTGCGTTTAAACCAAACAGTTTGTTAAGCAATAGCGCTATACACTTGTATTCAGCAGATGCCAGGCTAACACTGGACGTACCAAGGGTTTTCCTTGTCTCCCACAGTACCTAAAGCCACATTTCTTGAATAGGACAGCAATTAGTCATAAAATGCTTTATTGTATATCCTTTGCAGGCCCTTATCAACAGCACTGTGGAAAAACAAAAAAGAAAGGGTCTAATCCGTTAAGCCACGAATGATATAAAAGTGTATCGAAAGGATAATAATTCTTGTAACACAGAGAAATTATTACCTGTGAGATGTTAACAAGTTCGTAATATGGTGAAATAGTCCAGTCGAAAGGATACCACGCAATTAGTATTGTTTCATGACTTTTCATGATGCGTATTGTTGACTGCACACAATGAAAAGCTAAAGTCACAACAGCTGCACGAAGAGTGAACTTCTGAATGAGCGGGATCCAACCTACTGCTGTCACGTGAACGTTGCCAGCGTCTCTGGTCGGCAGATCTTCCCACGTGAATCTGTCTGCTAGGTCCATCACACGCTCAATATTGCGTTGTCGCAACCTGAAACAAATAAACAAGTCAGTATATATTGTTACAAAAAGATTAAAAGTGGTCGAAAAACAAATAGGTGAATATAATGCTTTGTTATTCAGAAAGCCAACAAAAAAAAAGTCCACGACGGTCTAACAAAGCTCTTTTTATTATATGTTGGCTAAAAGTTTCAGTCCCCTGCAGAACGTCATCACGAATGCAAACAACGTTTTAAAATAAAGGCAAAAACTTTAAAATGACTCTAACTTCTTGCCAGAACTGACAATGAAATATCACACGTAACAAGGTTTTCTAATTCTTATTGTTAGATTCGTAGTAATTATTCATATAAACATAAAAATTTAATTACTAAAATAAAAGTTTATCAATATACTGGGGTCCATTTGTTTACAGTGGCTTTAGTTTTGTTTAATGATCCCTCTTCGAAGTTTGAAGGGCGTGTGAATTATATGAAATTATATGACATTAGATGAAATCTAACGTTTCTTTTATTTTTTGTGTACCTTAAAAATAATCTGTTTTTTGTTAATACTTTAGGATCTATAATCCTAGTACGCTACATTATTGTAGTTTAGTTTAGTTTCCAAATAAACATTCTAAAAAATCAGACTTGAAAAAATAGTTATTATTCTATTTGCAATAATTCAGTTTCCTAATCAACGAAGAGATTTAACAATATAAAGGTTTAGGAGACAACAGAAAGGGACGCGATTTGATTGAAATAACTCATGATTATAAAGCAACAATCAAGTGGGAAAATTAAAATTGAAAACTTCCAGGTAAATCTTGTAGGAGATAAAGCTGTTATAAATGTAATTAACACAAACAAAAGAAGGAATACCTATATATGTCATGATTTGCAACGTCGGTCCGCAAAAATGTTAAAACAAATAAAACGCCGATACAAGAATTTGGATCCAAAAATCGAAAATTCCATTTTTATTAACTGATGAATATATGAAACAAAAAAATAAGCACATCTTTTATAAATAGCTGCTAAGAAGTTCTCAATATGGATTTTAGCGAAAATCGAAAAGAATTATCAAAAGGAAGTGTATATTGAAACTTATGTTTTCACCCCTACTGTAAAAGAATCTTACACAAACCTGATGATCGTTCCAGAAGATAAAAAACCTGTAACATTAATACAATTATGGAAAGTATGCCGTCTTGTTAGGCGCTAGTATTAATGTTTGTTGTAGATCGACAGCACAAAACTCTTGTTAAATTGTGAGCAATAATTTAAGTAGAAACAATTTTCCGAAAAGCACATTCTTGTTTGTTTCTTTGGAGTGTAGAATAATAATTTCTAATCTTCCATTATTGCAGTATCTAACACTGTTGATAAACACTAACATTTTAACAACACATATATTAGATGTTGTAACATCAAAGTCTCGGTGCGTAATAGGTTTTGACCAATTTTAAGATATATTAAAACTCCCATCTACCATGTGTGTTTTTAACTGACATATAGCTTGAGGGGTTTATTGGCTGTCAGCAAAGAAACTTCACGAATTGCATCTAAATTTGTTTTTAATTACACCAAAGCGAGGTTTTCGCATAAATCGGAGTCTATAACCTATCATATAATTAGCCAATATTTGACTCTTCTACGTATTTCTAAACCACTATATTGAAGTGTATGTGACTTCATGATTAAAATTTCCAACAAAAGTGAAACTATTTAATATACAACAATGTGTGTTACCACAACTGTGTTTTGACTTACCTGCAGGAAAAATAAATCCATACAAGACTAGTCATACCAGTTAAGATACGAAGAATTGTCATGACACGTGCCAAATCATTCCTGTGTATGTACACATCGACAAACATGCCTATAATTGTGCTGTATGAGCAGATAATAACAGTTATCATATAGATCCTGTAAAGAATTGGCATTTTCTTCATCTTAAACGGAATTCCCGATAATCTGAGAAAGAATATAATCCAGGTGAAACGAATATCTGAGAGAACCTCAACTTTTCTTTCTTCTGTCTCCATTCAGAAATATGCCTGAAACAAATTTATTTCGAAGTATATATTTTGCTCAAATCTGTAGGCAGTCCCCGATCTCTTAGGATTGGTCACTTTCACAGTTCTGCTATGTGCGTCCGACAGTCAGAACGTTGCGCATGACACTGAGCTCTTGAAAACAAGGTAAGGAAATTTCCTGATCGAAAATAATCAATAACATTGTTAACTGCATTATAAATGGGACATGGAAGTTAGTATTTCAAAATCGTTAATTTTTTTAACTTCTGGATAATTGCAGATAACTAAGTCACCTCTATGTTTAAGCCAGCGTATTCTGAGAAATTCGTAGAAGGAACGTGACTAGTTCTTGGAATCACTGTATAATTCACGATGTAGAAATATTTAATTGTCTGAGTGACAGATGTTCCTTTTGGATCTATTTCGTTTCAAGCTTTTAATTATCTGAACAATATCATAAATTAGCGAATTTATACTCAAAGTTTTTCAGCAATCAAATGATTTATTTTAAATTGACCTAAAAGAAAACTGGCACCTTATTTACTGTAGTAACTTAAGATAATTTTTTCCTGACACTGTGTGTAATGATTATTTTACCTCTTATAAAGCTCTTCACGAATTTTGAAGCAGAATTGAAAGCAAGGCGTAAATATTGGAAATGAAGTTACGATTTTTCTCTTATGTGAGGACATTTAATTTTATCTGAACATTATATGGTTCTTCTGCCTCGTTTATTCCAGGCGTGATAATTTGTTTTATATTATAATTAGTTCACTTATTTATATATAAATTCCAGAAGAAACTGAGTTTCCTTTTTTCAAAGACCTCCGCCTTTCTTCATGTCTTAAGGTTTTAGTGACATGGAAATTTGAAGTAGGTTAAATCTTAGTCGCCGACAAGGCTCCGATAGCTATAGGGATATGTGCTTCAGTTGGAAACTCGTTGGGTTCAAATTCGTACTTGAAAAAACTGGATTCTAGTGTAGACAGTCTTATTTGGAAAGTCAATGCTGGAATCAGCCACATTTTCCGCTATCATAAACACAGTATTTTATCTACAAAATTAGATCTAATATTTTTGTGTCTGTATCGATCCCGTTGGTCACGTGGTCTAGGTTGTGGAGCTGAAACTGTTCGCTTGCTGGATTTGAGAGTTCGAAACCCACTGGGCGAACAGTTTTCTGTCTCTTGTCATTGGTGTGTGTTCTCAGGTATAGTTTTCTGCTACGGGTTTTCACTCTTCCAAAAGAGTTCTACCAAGTTCGATGTGTCTGAATGTGATCGTGAAGCCTCTTAATGAGAAGTCCCTGAACCAGCAGGATATCTTGCGCTTTGGAAAAATAGTCTTGGTTTTTTGGTGAATGTTTTCTGCTGTTATAACCAGAATACCTGAAGAAGTTTGAAATTAAAACTATTAAGTTGAAATGAAGCCTCCTGACTTACTTATTTTCTAGTCTGGAAGGTGATTAGTGTATTTTTATTGAATGGTTACATTTTTTGTGAAACTTAATCTAATAGGAGTTCCAGGTTTCTGTATCACTTATTGCTGTTCATTTCATATAATTATTCCTACTGGTGAATCTTATGTTTATTGGGCTGTGCATCATTTTTTTAGTTGAATAATGAGAGACCAACTTGATGGCACTTGCTTTATTGTTTCTTTATATAATGCTCAACAATTTTCGGATATTAATACATCCATCCTCAGGAGCTTGCGACATAATTGTTGATTTATTTCATGGGTTGTATTGCTCTGTAAGGATAGAGGTTATTGCATTAGTGTGCTTATTTAGTGGCAAGTGTTTAGTCTAGACGTTCGTAGCTGTTTAGAAAGCGTGTTTCTGCCAATATTGGCTGCTGCGGTTTAATACGATCCCAAAACACGGAAAATTCATCTTTAATGTTGAGTGTATCGTACACCGAAGTTGTCGATTAAGGAAAGTTGCGTTTTGATCCTAGGAGAATTCGCATTACTTGGAGGAACTGGCACATAATTCTCAACAACTTCTAATGTGGACTGGGATGTACAATTATCATCTCTTTGAGCAATACTTCTTGAATGATCCTCTTAAACAGCATACGTACCTGGTCTTGCAGCTAAATTATTTCGATCCACAAATGGAAACACCGTAGTATTAAGAACGATGTGTGATTCCTAGAGGATAAGTAATTGGCACTTTACACACTCGCTAATAGGGAATGTTTTGTGAGGTTTTAAAGGTCAGTGAATTAGCCGTGAGTTACCTGTGCTTCCCGTTCTATTTGACTCATCATATGATCGCAACAATTCGTCCCTGTGTCATAATTCAATTTTGAAATTTCCTAAAATTTAATGTTGCACAGCAGCACTACAAAATACCTGACGAACTTCAAAAAGCAAAAAGACGTGTTTTTAAACGTGTCACTCAAAACGTACTCCGGAAAATGTCGCGTAAAATTTGACGCACACCTATAATACGCCATGAGACTGATGGAGCACAAACTAATCCCCTGGAAGATTGATGTTCCTGTCCTATGTTGTACAATTTGTAAAAAAATGTGTGACATTACTGCAGTTGTATGGAGAATAACTTGTAAGATAAATTTGAATATTTTCTAGAGAATAATAAGGACACCCTTTAGGTTAGAGTTCTGGAAATCCATCAAGCAGCCGATGCCCTTTAATTTACAAGACCTTTTTTATCACGCGTTTCATTCTAGCCCCATATATTTGGAAGAGTGACATTGCGTGTTCCAAATATATGTGAACATAGGCTAATAATTAAAATGCTGTATATAAAATTGTTTCGTGTCTTTCGTCTAATTAATTCAATATTACCTAAGAATGCAACTAATTTTTGTAGTGCATAATTAGAGCAACGTAGGCGTAAATTTATTTGTTGGAATCGGTTTATTGCTTGCAGCGATCATCCTGCAGAATCACGATGCCATGTAATATCAATTTCTGTGTTACCACATTACCTTAGCATGCTGTTAATTTTATATCTTTTAAGTTAAATATAATTATAAAAAGGTTCATCTTCAAATCAGAGCCGATTTTGGGCAGGGTATGAACTGTCAACCGAGTGTTTTTATTTCACAGAACGTGATTACGTGTTACAGTAAACTTATACGGCTACAATGAGAAGGTAGTAGACTCCAGACAACTACTCCCCCCCCCCCCACCACCCCCACAAATATAAATATTATTAATATTTTTTTTAATAATACAATTTACAC
>Ga0123357_10001164_pt1 | contig 27452 bp, 13 predicted proteins | sample TergutEmb28metaG_FD_89873 | JGI IMG/M metagenome (GOLD analysis project Ga0123357, IMG submission 89873) | Embiratermes neotenicus P4 segment gut microbial communities from Petit-Saut dam, French Guiana - Emb289 P4 | ecosystem: Host-associated > Arthropoda: Insects > Digestive system > Gut ...
CCGCGGTCATGGAAGAGTAGATCTATACCTCTACCCACCCTCTGGGCCACACCGGGCCTGTAACGGGATCACTTTACCTTTACCTTTACCTACATTCCAAACTGGCTATTTCATCATCATCATCATCATCATCATCCGTTACCTGCCTTACGACAGGACCGCAGCCTCTTCCGTAGCGTGTTCTCCACAGACTGCGATCTGTTGCTTTCTCTTTCAATTTCCAGCATCCCTTTGTTTCCTCGAGGTTCTCCAGTACCTGCCTAAGAATTTTTCCTCGCCTTTCCGTCAATTGTTCCTACTGTCTTTTTCTACAGTAATGTGGTTCAGTAGGCAGTTCCTGCGCAAGATGTGACCAATTCAGTTGGTCTTCCTTCTTTTTATACTATGTAGATTCTTCTCTCCTCCTTGATTCTGTAATACTGCTTCATTTCTCACATAATCAGTCCACCTGCTATTCCCGTATTTAATCAATAAAGGTTAAATAATAATATTGAACTATGATGTTTTTATAATTTACACATAATGTTAATCGCATGAAGGAAATCAATAACTGCGTAGGAACATGACGTGACAACACGTAGTCATATACTTACTTACTTACTTACTTACTCCATGGTCCAGAGTCCTTCTTGAGAAGCTAACTGGTCTGCAGTTAGTCAAGAAAATCCCCGCATTTCACGGAACCCCAAGGTTCATTACCGCACTCACAAGCGTCCGCCACCTGTCTCTATCCTGGGCCAGCCCAATCCAATCCATATACGCACATCCTACCTCCTGGAGATCCATCCTAATATTATCCACCCATCTACGCCTAGGTCTCCCCATTGGTCTCCATACCTCCGGTTTCCCCACCGAAACCCTATACAGCCCCTCTCCTCACCCATACGCGCCACATGCCCAGCCCATCTCATTCTTCTAGATTTTATCACCCGCACAATATTGGGTGAGGAGTACAAATCATTTAGCTCCTTGTTATGCAATCTCCTCCATTCCCCCGTTACCTCGTCCCTCCTAGGTCCAAATATTCTCCTCAACACCATATTCTCAAACACCCTCAGCTTCCTTTCCTCCCGCAATGTCAACGACCAAATTTCATACCCATACAAAACAACAGGCAAAATTACAGTCATATACTTACATAGTTTATAATTAAATCATTGTCTTTCAGATCATGATATTAGTGAGCTACTAACGTTTCGAACTGAACATTTGACTCCACATGTCTAGTAGTAGTCTTTGTATTACCCCGATATGTTTTTGTCTTTCTATCAACATATGCGACCTTACATTCCAGAAGACCGGTAATTTTAAGAGCCTATTCACCGCTCGTAGAACCTCAGATATTACATGTTTTGTTTGTAAGTCGTTCTGCTGTGTGTCAATTATTCAGCCAGCCTTTTATTAATTAGTCATCGAGGCAGTCCAAAGGTCTGCTACAGTCAAACGGCGAACCAATCTGTCACTGTAAGTAGTCAGTCGAATATAAAACTTTGCCATCTTGCAGGCGATGTCGGTGACGTAAGCAGATTACAGTCGTAACTTCACGCACGAATGTCAAATCCTCACATTTCGCCACCATTGCTCGCCGTAAGTAAAAGTCACTGAAGTTTTATTACTGTTGTAGACAATTCTTGCTGGCTGTCGCACGGGCTGCTGGTGCTACGTGCCGATGTTGCTCTGTGACGCGACGCCCCGTGTCGCAGTACTTTCACGCCGCGTCTGTATGTACCAGCCCCTGATGCCAGAAATCACCGAATGACACGCTGTTCCTTAAGCCACAAACGGAAAGACATGCAAACTAAAGACCATCTCTTTTCGCATTATGTTTCGTGCATTTACAACGAAAAGTTGCAAAAATCGACCTGTTAAATTTCACTGCCTGCTGCTTCTTTTTCCGTCCGTCTACACGCTTTTAAATAACAAACGGGAAATGGCGATTCACAAATTTGATAATTAGAGAGTTAGTAATATGTGTCTGTCCGTTGCAGTCTCGGTCATACAAGGTCTAAAGAAAACTAATACGCACCTAAAGTTTATTCTACTTCCGATACGCGTTTGAAAAATTTCAGAAAACGAATATTGGCTTCGTTATATCTGCCCATTTGTCCGCATGGAACAACTCTGCTCCCGTAGGAAGAATTTTAATGAAATTTTATATTTGAGTTTTTATTCCTAAAATGTGTCGAGAAGTGTCAAGTTTCAATTAAGTCCGATAATAAGAATAACGAATAATTTTACGTGACGTTGTATGTACATTTATGATAATATCTCACTGAGGTTCTCTTAGAGTGAGGAATGTTTCAGACATATTGGTATAGAAGACCGAAACACATATTCATGTTCAATAGTATTTTTTTTCGAAAGTCCTGCTGTTTATAAGACAATGTGAAAAAACACGGTAGAGTCAGAGAGGCCACAGATGACAATATAATAAGGTGCGTGCTATTGTATCCTGTATAACTAAGGCTACAGACGTATAATCAGAATACGTACGGATATTATACTTATTGCTTTTCCACTGCACAAATGGTTACCCGAATATAACTCAGTGTTACGTTATACGTAAACTGCCTGTCTTGTTTCACTTAGTTTTGGCGCAGCTCGCTAAGTGTTTATCGCAACACATCGCGTTTAAAATTTGGTTGTAGAGAAGTGAACTAAACCCACTTCCTTCCATGAGTCTGACTGTTTTCATGATAGTTGAATAAAATGAGGAAGTCCAACAGGACTCTTAGGCTAATGCTCAAAGGACGTAACATGTTACTCTTTTTTCCTCACCATGATCTATTTGCAAAATCTGAATGGCTGGACGGTGAATCGGGGTGTTCTACCTATAGCAACGGTTACTTGGACTCCAGTGATGTGACAGGAAGTATTATTTAGGTCGGTTTGTAATGATTATGCAGCAGACGCTTTGGGTATTTCAAGATTTTATACCAGATTGTATATAATTGAGGAATATTATGAACATTTTAGGATAGCCTGTGTTTCACTAGGATAGCTTATGTTTCACCCCGAAATGCGAACCGGGCACCTTCAGGAAGACAGAAGCCCTCTCACTTGATCCAACATGTGCCGTTGTAGCAAAGAAACACGAAATAGGGTGGACTTTTTGTCGGTCAACACAAGTAGAATAGAATGTCTATTGCTTTATCATTAACTCGTCATTACGTAGGGTATATACAAAGTATAGAACAAGGGGGGATGCACCTTTAATTCCAGGTATTAGTAGGCATATTTCTCTTCGATGTTTGTGTCACCGCGCATCTCTGATATAATAGTATAAACAACCAACTAGATGAAACGATAACAATTTATTAGTAATGTCAATCAGCTCAACATGTTTCAGGCGATAATTTCGCCCATCCTTAAGAGCATTAGACTGTGTTTACAGCTTGTGGTATAATGCACCGAAGAAGTCACCTGCAGGCAACGTCTGTTGAGCACATAAGAAGTGAAGTAAAATAGCAAGTGACATCAAGTTGATCTTTTATTCTTCAACGATGAACAAAGGTTTATGCGAAAATATTTTGTACATTCTGCTCAAAACGGCTGTGATAAAATTTGCTCGTACATTCAGAAACTGTAAAAAGAATCACGAACACTACGAATCAGATCAGACAGTTCTTGTAGAAATATTTAAGCTTCTGATCTCCAGAATATGAAGCACGAGTCTAAAAACTATATAGCTATCTTGTATGAAACAAGAGAAGATGAAATTTGATGATTAGGACCCGTTTATTTTGCTCAGTTTATAGCCAAATAAAAACGAATGAACATCAAGATATTCTACTTTAGATACTTCCAACTCACAGATTAATTGAATACAACAAGTTATCCTCCTGTGGCTTAGTATCTTAGAACAATACGATATCCATTTGAAACGTCTAAGCAAATACTGTTTTCTTGCTGAGGCATTTTATCAGACACATTCAGGGGAACTGTTCAAGTGAGGCAATGTACACTTTGCTGCAGCCGCTGCTGGAAGAAACCGTAGTGTCTTAGGATATAGGACACTACTGTGTTGTTTTACGGTACTGGCGCCATGTAAAAGCAGAGAGAGGGAGCTCAGAAGCAACTCAATCCATTATCTTATTCATTCCATTACGACGAGCCTTCCAGACTTGAGATCCAGTACCATTCCAAGTACCGACAATTTCAACCTTGATGTTACCCCGAGGTATTTCATTACTTGGGGGCTCACTGTGTAGACAGTGCTTATAGAATGGTCCATGACAGCGACAAATAGGAAATTTATTAGGGCACTTTCTGCTTTATGATCTGCATAGAAACTAAGGTTAGTTACAGCAAATCAGACCGTAAATTTGCGGCATATACGCCCTTTAAGCACATAACACATTAACGTAAAACGAGTTTTCACATTGTCACTGCGGTGAAATGTTCTGATTTCTGTCCCCTTAGTTGCGATGATAACTGAAATCTTTTAACGGATACCGACGTTAAGATTCGCCATTAAACGATATTAGTAACATGTTCTTCCAAGAGGTTTGTATCCATTTACAACGAGAAGAAATTATCATTATATTGTACTTTAATGTCTTCTATGACATGAGGCCGTGTTGGCTTGTACTTAACCGACGTTTAGGAAGAGCGTGCCTTCTTTACCCTAGGAATCCGAACCAACCACTCTGACTGCTCCGTCGATAGCGACATTCAGGGAGCCCCATTATCAAAATTGCAGTAGAGCGAAGTACTAAATATATTCGACCAATATTCACTATTTTCCGTTTTTTCAATTTAAGATGTCGACAGGATCGTCTTCATAGACACATGACGTCGCACGTGTTTTCCAACGGCGTATGTTACGAAAGGAAAGAGAAAATCTGTAGCCATATTTATGATCGTTATTAATAACATCGTAACAAAGGCGTGTGTAGATGTCAGCACTTGTGCCTCATATTTGGGAGGCCGGTGACTAGAATTTCGGCCTGAAGTCGAACTGTCTTTACTAAAGATTTACTGTACGGGGAACACTGAATCAGCACAGGGTGCCCATTTTCTCATGTCTCAGAGAACGGCACTTTTATCACACAGGAGGCCCTCATCGCCGGGGGTTTGGATAACATCGAAAATATTCGATGAAGTAAGGTAAGCTGAACTGCAGGGAAAAAATTGGCTTCAAATTGCCAGCGAATGCAAACTTACTTTTCGATAAGCCTGTCGTGCAACCTGCCATACTAGGGATAACAATAAAATGGGCACGCTATATTTACACATCTAAGGACACCATTGTTTCATTCCATGGTATTTTCAAATTATCATTCAAAACAATGATTTAATTCAGCACTATACTTATTACGAATATTAGAAAGATTTGTTTAATAAAACTAAGTGTCAGTGAAAATGTGTACACATAAGAAATATAATTTCACAATATGAATAGCATATTACATTAAAATACGTAAGATTCTTAGCAGAGTTACTTAGAATTAGGCACAGCTGTCGTAGGGTCGTGGTGTTCTATATGGTTTCTGTGGCTTATCCGATGCTTGTAAGAAAGAATATATGTCGTAACGGACTTTAAGTTCAACATTCCCTCACCATGCATGATTTCATATATTTTTCTTTTTCTCCGTATAATATACTCTGCTGCAACTACCATTATTCTGTGGAATTTTACTGGGAGCGGTCTATACTTTAGTATCAGTCTTCGGTAACCACCTAAACCCCTCGGTAATCATGTACACCTCCTGATTTAATTTTCAAAAACCATAAACTTTGTAATTGAATGATTGTGTTTGTACTAAACTGTTTTCAGATTAAACAATAGTTTTTGCACGCAAAAGCATAAGCCGGTTGGCCTTTATACAAAAATAATTCCTCAATTAGAAATTAATAAAAACATGTCACTTAGTGTTTTCTGTGAAGTAAGAGACCAATTTTTAAATTACCTTTCGATGAATCTGAGTCGTCGAAGTTTATGTTTGATTTTCTGCCTTGCTTCGGGATTTGTTTCCTTTCTATTCTAATTCTGTATTTAGTTATCAATCTTTTCTTCGTTCTTATTCATTTATTTACTAATTCTATCTCTTAATTCTATTTTATTTTCTCCTTTTTCTTCTTTGTTATCGTCATTTTCCTGCTATAACAATGGTCTAGGTCTCGCACTTGACGTCACGTCTCAGGGTTACTCGCTACACCACCGATTTTCTTAGTTAAGCTTTGGAATAAAGCCTAAGTAAATGTTTAAATTACAAGCAAGCTGTCTTATACAAAACACAGACAATTTAGCTGCTTGCCTTTCTTCTTCACAAAACAATAAGAAACCCGCATCTCTATTATACCGGAATTAGATGCTTTAAATATGAGCCTATAATAATTTCAGAAATCAGACTTTGCTACTGAAAGGGTAGCCGTATTAAATTTAAAATACTGCATTTCTTTTATGAAATCACTATAATGTGTCCAGTTTTCTTTATTGCCTTTCGTGTTGCAAGTAAAATTATTCTATGCCTTAAGTTGCAATTTCCATTAGCAGATGTTTACAAATGGCTAGTATAATGTACGCCATGCTGCAGGTTTAATTGCGAATTATAACTGAGCATCGATAAGAAACCTCCACGAGTGGAGGGAATTTTCCTGCCTGGAGCCAGCAATAACTGCTGCTAAGGAAACCTTAAGCCTATTATAATATGACTGTGGTTTCATTAAAAGAGCTTTCGTAATCGCTTCTGTATGCCAGGAACAGATGTCGACAGACGCTCCTGCTGCTGCGTCCACCCGCTTTGCTTCTCTCATAATATGCGTTTTCATATCCGTAAGTTAAACCGTCAGCCACCATCAACCGTAAACATAGATAATTTATTTCTTCTTATTACCAAAGACGGAATAAAACTGATTTGAACTTCCTAGAGTAGCACTAGTGTTCTATTTTACTCATACGGTGCTTATCCTTACAATCAATATAATCAGCCAAGAAATGCGCTTAGTAATGTCATTAGATAAATAGATAAACCCAATGAACCCTCACAAATAGAAAAAACTAAAAATAAACAAAAAAACTATAATTAAAACTACACAAATAAAAATAAATATAAAAATAAAGAACCTGCACAATAAACTCCAATCTCAATAAAGTAATTAGTAAATATTTACGACTAGAGGAAAAATCCAAATACCACAAAATAAATAACAAAAAATATAATCACATTAGCATTAAATTAAGTTTCAATAATTTAACAAACATATTGGTCTTTTAAATCAAAAATAAGGAACAAACTTTTAAAACTTCAGAGGAAAGTTAAACACCATTTCATTCATCCCAAAACTAACATTTTAAATAAAATACCCCCTGACATAACAAAATTAGTTATATCAATAAGAACAATAACAAGACTAATATTCACACAAATAAAACACCCTATAGCCATAGGACTAATGACAAATGTCAAATTCCTTCACGTTTCGACACCGGGGTTGCATTCCTCAGGGATTCTTCTAGAACGGAAGAAAAGTCCAACAAGCTAAACTAGGTATTATATCGCACTCACTGGAACGATTTAAATTATGTGAATCTAAAATACATAAATCTGATAAATATAAAATTATATTTTTGTGATATTAAAACTATGAGATAGCCGTTTCAAATACAAATTCGTAGATGTTTATATTCTGTGTGCGGTATATATATATATATATATAAACATCTGTCTTGTTCTGTGTCATCCAAAGAGATGTCGTTCAGATGTTGCGTTTGAAGTGTATCCTGTCGGTAGTATACTACACATTCACCGTCTGACAGGATAATAACTCGTGCGTGCAGTCATGCCAGGTATACCAATAGTGTATGAATAGTATTAATGCTTACGGAAGTCAAGAACAAAAAAAAAACGTTACTGATACAAGGAAGGGAACAATAATTAAAATTCTGACGCACATTATTCTTATTGCTGAAAGTCGTGATTTTTTAGTGTTGTTCCAGCTTCCTTTTCTGGAACAGAACCCGTACTTCCGTGGTGATATTTCGGCCACTAAACGCTTGTGCAATCGCATGTACAAGTCTGTAGGTTGCTACCAAATAACAAGTCTGTAGGTTGCTACCAAATAACAAATCTGTAGGTTGCTACCAAATAACAAGTCTGTAGGTTGCTACAAAATAACCTGCTAATAACATCCGAGAAGTTAATTGGAATATCTAGGCCCGAATTTCTTACGACATAAATCTCAAGAGTCCGTACTTCAAACTGGCTTCATTTACACCCGAATCGACTCAGTAGAGCATCGTAACAGGATTTAACTGAAAGATTTTGTCCTATTGATAGGTTTGTCCGTTGTTAACACAGCTTCTAAAAACATTCTAGGTATTTTGTTATCATTCTTCCTGCGTAAAATCATATTTCCAGCTATAATTTTGCATTTATTATCGATACCAAGTCTTAAGACATAATATCCGTAATTTGTGTTGTATTTTCTGTGGAAATAAGTCGATCAATGTTGCACTGGTAATTAAGTCGATCAGAGTTGCATTGGTATTTTTCAAACACTTGTTTCCGAACAAAATATGAGAACTAATGTTAGGATCTCAAGGGAAATGATGTCATATTCGCAATTTGGTCCAAAATTTAGGCTTCAAATTCTACTGAAACTTTAGTACTTACTTAATATATTACGCGGTAGGAAAATGCATTGTTATTATTCATCACCTTGAAATCCTCCAAACTCAAAATATGATAATCATTTATAAAAATTTCGCCATTTTCTCTCACACCTAAGAATTTAGAAATGTCATGTTTATATTACTGATTGCAGTAAATAATTAAGTGCTTCTGTTACAGCCTTTTAGAGGCTCAATACTTGCACCGACTTTCAGGGAAATTCCCAATTTTGTCAACGTCTATCGAGGGAAATATTGTGTCACTAGAAGCTTGTCTTTCCTTTAAAACAGGGAAACAGGAATGAAAACAAAAGCTTGTGTGTGTAACGCTGAAATATTTAACAATATCAGCAGTTCCTCCACATTGTATTCGACTCCCCAACTTCCCTTGCGTTTCATGATTTTCTCGTTAACTCTTCCCAAGAAGGAGGAGAAGAGAGTTCCTGCTTTGCCAGACTTACTTACAATTCACCATTTGCAAATATAATTAGTGTGAATGGTGGGTTTTAAAGAACGGAGATAAAGGAAGTGGAATGGGATCAGTGGGTGTGGTGAAAGGAGATGTTAGGATGTGCTGATGGCTCGGAAAGATCGTATTAGGCGAGAAAGATGAGAGAAGCAGCATAAACTGAGTTCCCAACATGGGGATGGGTAACTTGGCAAGTTTCCTCTGGCATGCCAGCAGTTGCGAGACCTCAGAGAATTTTATTTCTTCTACCCACTGTGTCCATAGTTGATAACGCTTACAAGTGAGCAGGCCTCGGTATACTTTCAGGCTAATCTGACTACACATGCTTGTAAATAACACACCATAACTACCGAAAATTAATTTAAAACCATTTGCGAGTTATTTCTAATCTTTTCGCATCTTTCCATTGCCCTGAAAACGAGGAGCGCTCGAACTCCAGCTGTAGCTGGAGTTCGAGAAGGGAAAATACTACGTGGAAGGCCTAGGCTTATATTAGAGAACATTAAAATTGGTATCTGAAAAGAGGAATGTGTGGATGAGATTCAGCTAGCTAAGGACTGAGTCAGTTAGTGAAGATGGTAACAAACTGAGTTCCATGAAGGCCGGATGTATTCATCGGCTAAGCATCTCGTTTCATTATTAAGAAAATTGGTCTACTGTCTGGCGTGTTGTTATAATAAAATTAAATAGATGCATTAATTTCTCAAATTTATTTTTGGAATAAAACTACACGTTTCGGACAGTTCCTCTGTCCATCATCAAGAGTCTAGCACTGTACACACAGCAATGGAATATGTCATACAGGTTTTGCATCTAGTTGGCTGTTTATATTATTATATCAATGAAGCACGGTCACACAAATATCAAATGTGTCCTTCTTTGTTTATAAGATTAAATATGCAGATAAGATGATTCAGTCGACGGCAGTAAGTTTCTGCCAGTCTTCACAGCATCATATCCCAGGAAACTAGAATATTATTTTTGTACGTTTTGCTGACCGTGCATATCAGTATATTTATCTCAGTAATTAACCAACTTGATGCGCAAAATTTTTGTTTTACAATAAGTTAATTTCATGCCTCTACATGTTTCGAGCACATGTGCTCGAAACATATAGAGGCATGAAATAAACTTATTTTAAAACAAAAATGTTATACATCAAGTTGGTTAATTACTAAGATAAATAGACTATAACTTTCCCACTTTTCCATTTCTGTAGGGAATAGATGCCGTTGAGACAATAAATGCAAGTGAAGTACAATTTTGTGTGTAAAATTGTATGAGAACTGACAAGAAAATACGTGGACTTTACGAAAAAGTACTTATAATTTGCGAATTATATTTGTAACTTATTACGTATGATAATGATTGAAAAGTGTGTAGCGTAAAGGAAATTGAATTCACAATGAACAAAGTTAAATTTTCCTCTTATAACCAAACATGGAACTGACACAAAAGCAATAACACTGGACTGTAATATTTCTGTATAAATTTAGTACCTTATCAACAAATAAAAGTGAAAGCTCATGTGTCATTTACAAATTATAACTGTAATATTTCAACGTAATTACAAATTATGTGCGCTGATATGAAATAGAACAATAATTTCCATATCCATACATAAAAGCAGACGCTACCGTGCCATGAGAGTTCATTACTACAAATTTGAAACATTTATAAAAAATTTTAATCAATATTACTCGAGTACGCGCATTTTAAGTGTACCAATATTTTTGGTGCCTTGGAAGATAACTTATGTGGTGATTGTGGTGATGGTGATAAGCTTCAAATGCCTCGCAGTAATCGTGAAAATGAAATCCATGCGACTTGTACATCACGTGTCGAAAGTAAGGTATATATGCGAAATGTAATTGGAACACCTTAGAGTGATTAAGCTTTTATTCCAGGGGATAATCCCACATTCAATCAAGTAGGTTATTACCAGGTTTCTGAATTTGTACAAGGTGGTTCAAATATGACCGGGACTGATTTGTGTGTAAACAAGCCGCACTGCGCAGCAGCAAGTAAGTGTTTGGCAATTATGGTTACAAAAAAAGGTCAGTCCCGGTCATATTTGAACCACCTTTTATTTCGTCAAGTGCAATTTGTGTCCCATTGTTCTTTATTTAATGTGTTCAAAATACATTTACAGCCTCGTTACTTAAGAACTGAGTGCCGAATGTACAAACGTCCTCTTTTCGTCCATAATGTTTCGTGACTTGTTGCATGATTAAGCACAAGGGACGATTAGCCTCATTACCCTGTTGCTTACAGATTTAAAACACGTATGTTAAAAATCGTTTTAAACCTGGCTAACGCGTATGTGCACGAAAATGTATTCTTTCAACGGATTGTATTTTTCATCTCGCAGTATGTTTAAGTACGTCTATGACGTGTTTTTCTTACCATTCCGCTTCATGAAAAAATCAACTGCACAATTTAAAAGATAGACTTTATGAAATTTACGTGTTATATTCGAGCTAAAAGTAACAGGATTGTATTATTCTGACGAATTTCTTTGTGGACTCACAACGGAAAATTGAACGGAAATCCCTGTAAAAATGTTCACATATGAAACTTAAGGATACGAATTCTGTATCAAGCATTCATTTTGTATTCTTTGATATAAAGTATGAGAAGCAGAAGATGAAGAACTATTACAGCAAATTACCGTTCTAAAGAACTTACAGTTCTGACAAAGAAAAGTTTCCTGGTTAAGCAAATCCTAATAAATACTAATTTCAAGGACAGAATAATTGCAAAATCGAGCTACATTGTTAATAAAAATCCAACCAGATGCAAGAGTATGCAGATATTTATTTACTGCAAAGTCACTCTACACGTTTCGGGTGTCACAGCACCCATCATCAGGAGTACTAAAAACTGTAACCGCAGCCTCCGGTACAGGACATAATATCGGTAAAACTACTTCCCTCCAACGTGGCCCGATCGGGCCACGTTGGAGGGAAGTGTGTGACACCCGAAACGTGTAGAGTGACTTTGCAGTAAATAAATATCTGCATACTGTTGCATCTGGTTGGATTTTTATTAACATTGAATTAAGATGCACGGAAACATGACCTTAAAGTCGAGCTACATTCTTGTCGCAACCTTAACGGTTTGAAGTTTGAAAGGGTTCTATTATTATTATTATTATTATTATTATTATTGTTGCTTTTTGCAATGTGTTTTAAAATGCATAACCTACTGAAGTTATTTATGTGTTAATTTAGCAAATCAATTTCTTAATTAAATGAGATGCAGTAGGCTCTTTGGCAGTGTTTATAAGAAAATGTTTCAGACCTTAATTTCCATAATTACCAATCTCGCATTTGTGAGTACAAAACGTTCCAATGGACCACAAATAGTCCTAATACACTTGAGAGCAGTTTCCGTTACAAAGGAACGCATTCTGCTCATCTCCTTTCAGTCGCGAACAATGATAACCAGTATCTACAATTAGCTGCGTTCAGGGAGATGATTAATTATGTTTGCTAAGTCAGTCGGCAAGACAGCGAAAGGAAGCCCGCTGTAAGTAATGCGGCAATAAATCCCAGTCAGGACATGCTGTGCTGTGATACATCTAATTTAAAGCAAGTTGCTGCTTCAAAATCACGTGACCAACAAAAGAATCCATCATGTCTCTTTGTGCTAACCCCATTTTATAGTCTTACAAATTAATAATATATCCTTTGCGTCCTCTCATACAGATTTGTATGATTTTAGCCAGTTTGTATGAGACAAACGCGTAATGAGAGTCTTCATATATCTTCCAGTAACATTCTACATTTCATGTTGTTCAAGTCGAAATTCTAATTAACATATTTTGTAAACAGCAATTAATTCCGAAGTTAATTGAAACTAATATTAACACAATTTTTTGCGGGATTTATTTAATGAACATGAGGTAACAGCAATTATACTACGGTTTGAACTAATCTGTTTTTATTTCTTCAAAAACACGTTATTTTCCGCAGTTACTCTCATCGTTCAGAATGTCTTGCTACGTGGAAACAGAATAACGACGAAATTAAAACTCGTAGGCTTTGTGTGTTACCTTAAAGGCATAAATTCAGTTATTTCATAGATCAACTGTTTACTTCCTACATTAAAGGCGATTTTAAATTAGAGTTTCAAATGAAAAGAAAATTAAACATCTTAACTATATCGTATAATTAGTGCGTAATAGCTGTTTGGTTAATTACATATCAACATTACTTAAGAGAGTGAAACGAAAATAAAATTAAGCATTTCAACTAGTATATAGAATAACCAGTTTTTCTGCAAAATAGTTTTTCCACAGCAGTTATGTGGGTCATATGAAAATGCAATCAAACGCTTTAAGTAGTTAGTTCATAGAACAATTAGCAATTCTCTAGAAGGACGCAGGTTTCTCTACAGTTTTACTCTAATAAATATTTCATTTGGATCGAATTCCATACACTATCTCTCTTTAACCAATCAAATTATAAAGGAACGGTCTTCATACTGTCAATCGGACATTTGAAATTACCGACACATTATAGTGAAAGTATGAAATGTCAGTAAATGGACCTGATCACATGAGGTTATTAAGCGCAGTTACTTTGTATTCTCGAACGTAAGCGCATCAATCAGGTTGACAAGTGATTCTGAATTTGTACAATTAAACTGTAAAATGAGGCTCATGATTTATTTAAACATGAATTTACAATTTTAACCTTTAATGCTGTAAATTTATTGATCAGTTGCTTAATAAAACAGATGTTTTTTACAACATGGTTTGCTCACGAGGCTTTTGGATTTACGTTTATACACACATACACTCTGTTGACATGCAGTTACTGTTGCATGAATAATTCTGAAATACTGTTAACCAGTTCGTGTACTCTGAACATTGAACCCCAGGAACATCGCCAATATTAACCAGTTTTTTCTTCAGGTACACTAAACTGCGACCGAATATTGATGTTGCTTCAATGTGATATTTATCCTTCCAAGCCGATTAAAAAACGCACTTTTATAAAAATTAACAGCTCGGATCTGAAAGAGTGATTCCTCTTTTCCTGTCGAATTCTGGTACCTCGACGCGGCTGTCATGCGTGAAGAACACATCTGAAGAATTATACAGTTATGGAAATACGAAGAGTTTTTACATTGCAGCAAACTACAACACCATGTGTGCATTTTATTGCGCACAAACAATTGTGTGTGTGTGATAAAGTGTTGGTGAACAAAAGTCGTTTATCTGCTACATTACACATGTTTAGTGGGTTTATTTTCTTCAAAGCAATTTTGAATTCTCGTTGTCATTCATAGGTTCTACCACATTTGATTGCAAGGAATGTTTCGAAATTTCAAATTTTGGAGCAGCCCCAAACATTGCTGCATAATGGGCCCCCGTTTGATACCTGGGCGGTAGCGGCGGTATTACATAAATTCGGCAACCGTCAGACCAGCAGTTAATGTCATTATCCTGCGTAGGGGTTGTTAAATTGTTGAAAGCTCCCTTGATATAGCCTTTCAAATAACGTACTAAATAACTCGGTATTTCATACAACAACACGTTCCACACCTGAACGGTAACATATCAGTTGTATCACTGCACACATCAGTCAGTGCAACCTAGAATCATTAAAATATTTCGTGCATTGGCTGGAGTTTGTCGTTCATTGGAATAACTACGCAATATTTTGAAGGGTCCTTCGTTAAAAGCATTAACTGCCCATTACACTTACTTCATACAATAACCAGGCCTTTCGTGGACTACAGAATTTCACATTTTAACGGATATGTACATGTATGTATGTAAGGCTAACATAAAATTTAACATTCAGATTTTGTCAAAATATGTAGCGGTTTATGGGGTCTACATTTTATATTATGCTCTTTGTTTTGTAGTGAGCAATTGACAGCATTGTTAAATGAGCTACAATTACTGCACTTTTGAACGGATAGTGCTAATATCCAATTTCAATTTAGTCAGATATGAATTAGTTAGGAGCAAGATGTAATCACGAAAATATTTTCATTATACTGGCCTAATTCTAGTACCATATTTAATCGAGATCCATTGAATAGTTACGGCGAGAAAAAGCAAACCACAAAATACAACTTACGACTGGCAGTAGATTAAGTAGTCTTCGTAGTAATCACCCGGCGAGCCTCAAATCTCACATTTTTATTTTGGATCAGTATATTTAAATTTAGGAGCCATGTTACTTACAGGATATATGTAGTGTAATTGTTCCTGTGGACAATGAGGAGGCTTATGGAGCAGCGGAATTCGAGCTCTGGTCGTTACTGTCCTCTACAGTAGATAGGAGTGTGCAGTCGGATTCACCCCTGGGCTACTATCCTCAAAGGAACAACCCAAGCATTCAGTGGAGGTGAGGCGGGTACCAGAGGCGTTCTGGACGTTTTGGATGGTGATACGGATATTAAGCAATGAGAATTCTTGGTCTAGGAACTGAGTGGAAGCAAAAAGTTTGTTTCATTCTCCAGTTACTGTAGGTATTGAAACTCTGCACTGGGGGCAGATGAATTCTCAGGGTTACGCTCTGGCCGCTTTATTCTGTGTTCACACTGTGTAGGAGTACCCGCATACCCGATATAGCTGAATAATTTCTGTCTTTGTAAAGGTCGAAGTGAAGGAAAATTAGTGTCTGATGTGAATATTGATATATTAGATATTTGGCTGAGAGTATGACGCTTTATCAGCTGCATGGGTAAAGTGACATAGACAAATAGGTCGACTGAGAGTGGGAACAGGGGTTATAAGCGTACTTATGGGGCGTAACTTGGGTAGGGAGGCAAATGCCCCTCCAGTATTTTTCTACATAAGAATATTTTTTGGGCTACTGAGTTGAAAAGGTAAAATTAATGTTAAAGGTAAAGGTCACTCTAGAACTGGCTACGGGGACCCAGAAGGGGAGTAGAGGTATAGCCCTACGCTTTCTTTAACCATGGTGCTAGATGTACCTGGGTGGTCAACGCCACCCTCCTGTCACTTTACCCCCGTAAAAGAGGCCCGGTACCCATTTTATACCAAAAAAAAAAAATGAAATTATATGTAGAATGAAAAACTATTAACAAATAGATTTAATGATTTTTTTCATTTTATATGTATAAAATTTTATTTTTAAGTACGAACTATGTATATAAGGCCTGTAATCCAACAATCCTAAACTTATCTATAAATTTAAAAGGAAGATAAGTTTAGAATTGCTGGATTACAGGCCCATATCATTTATATACGTCATTTTAGGGTAGGTGGGATCCAGGGCCGGTCTGAACGAGCGCAGAAAATCTCGTGTCCATCGGGTTTCTATCCCCGGACCGCCCACCCCGTAGCAAGTAGTTGTACCGACTGAGCTATACGGGATGAGTTGAAGAGGAGCAAATAATAATAATTGGGAGGGGGGGAGGCGAGTGGGGAAAAGAGGTGTATGTTTGTTAAGGACTGGTTCAAAACATTCTCCCACTGTTTCTAACTTGACTCCCTCGTAACTTAAAGTTTCTAATACACATGGTCGACTTGGCCCCCCTCATCCCTTCCAACAGTTTTGGTCAAAATACGCTTATGAGCGCACTCTATTTTACAGTGCTCATTGTACCGTCTGGTTGTAGGGAATCAGTAAAATCACCTGTGTCGAGTAATGCCGGGAAATGCAACTAGCTAGTATTGTAGCTAATGTTAACAAATTGTAATTGGTGAGAACAGTATAAAACATGAATTTGTTGTGAATTGTGGTTGCCTCGAATGGTAACCCATCAAAGTCATTCCATCGCTGCAGTTGCTGCTTGCGAATCATCGCCTCTGAATATGTAGTTTTAACATTAGTGAGCATTTATAGCTGCTGAATTCACAATTATAAATTCTGACAATGTTGAATGATGTGAGACTAATGCTGAACCAGAAGTGAACAGACAGGGGCGCGGTAAACAATCAGGTGGCTTGTCTCCTTCGTCGCAGGCTAATAAGGGTTTGGCGCCTCGGTTGCGACAGAATAAACTCGTACACCACCTTTACACGGGACGCGAGCCGCTGCGAACCGGAACAGCTATCAGACCCATGGGAAAACATCGTAGCTCCTGAAACTGGGTTCTCCAGCAATACACCTTCCTAATATGTCCTTTTTCTCTCTTTCTTGCACCATCCGACATGCCCAAGCGTAGCCACAGGGGAATCACTCTGTTCCGGTAGTCAATTCACCAGCAGGTCACGTGATAATGGTCCGAAGTGTAGCCGTTGTGCGCGCGCTCAAGCGGCCCTAAAACCAGCTATAAAATCCCCATTATTTGCTGCCAGGTTGGCGCTACTGGCAGAGTCGTAAAGAGGTCGAGAACAAGAGAGAAGATGGGACACTGGGGGTTGGGGTGGGGGGAATGAGATGATAGGAGAGAATGTGTTAACAGAAGAGAGATGGAGGGACTTTACTTGCTCACATACGGGAAAGCGCACACATTTTTACAGCAAATCGTGCCGTACGTGGATACTGTAATTTGTTTTTCTTTCCCGTTGCTCCGACGCATTCTAAACTAGTGGCCATACCTGCCAAATGCCATCTTATAGGCTGTTAACATACAAATGTGCAGTCTAAGGAGTTACTATAAAGCCTTGTGATATAAACTTGGCTTACAGGATGTCTTAAATTTTCTACTTTTTGGCATGATAATTTGCAGTTTCATCCGTAGGAAACATTTTCTTTGCATTCAACCAGCTGTCATCAGGGCTGTCAAGTGCAACCAGTGAATAAATGTGCTATCATCATTATTAATTCATGTTTGATATTATCCCCCCCCTACCTATTTCCACTTCCTTGAGTAATCAATAAGAAGGGAATAATTTCTAGAATAATACAGAAACAATGTTCGTAATATTCAGTTATTAAAACCGTTTACACTTTATCCTTGGACAGATAATTAATACCTCGTTTTGTTTTTCAGGTACAAATGTCTACATTCCGCTACTTGTAAATAATTACCAATTTGCTAGTTGTCTTGTAAAATTGGTAGTATTTATTTTGCAGTAAACAATTTATTTTAGTCCTAAAACACTACCTCCCCGTTTTCTCGTAGTGTTGTATTGCTTGAGCATCACTGCCTGTGGGATGTCTTCTGTGCTACTTAGATGTAAGTCCGTTGGTTTTTCGTATTTTTTGACATATACTTCAGTATACATAGAAAAAACGAAGATAATTTTGTTGATTATTTTCAAATTTCAATATTAGATATATTTAAGTGGTTAAAATTAATGCTTGAAGTTTTATGCTGTGTTCGCTTTGTGTAAGAAGTATGCCTTCATCAAATCTGTCGCTTACCTTTAGTTGGCATCCTCACTGAACGAGAGTTAAAATCGCCCTCTCCGCCATTCTCTCTCCCAATTTAATTTGAATTAACAAATCCATACTCTAAAGGTGATTATTCATCCCGTTGCCATATGGACAATAAAACAAATTACTCTATCCTACAATCATAATTGGTATTCTAGTGGCATATGCAGATAAACTCGTAAAAATGTTCAAACGTTAAAGATATAAATAATTGAAATGACCAGTAGTTTATTAGTGTGCGTCTGTCTGTATTTGCTGAATTCATTTCACTCCTATTTGCAGTTTAAACAGTTCTAGAATGGAATTGCTGAGATATTTAAATTAGTATGTAGTTGCAAATGTAGTGGTGGGACTTCTATTAGATTGTTATGTCCAAGTTCTGCATGTGGAAATACATAAACTTTATAGATAATTTTGCCATTCCATAATCAAATTGTTATAAAGGAAAGTGTATTGAACTTAGTTTTGAAGTTTATATATGTAGGTAATTGAATCAATTATTTACTATTTTAAGTACTTGTATTTGTAAATGTTACATTATTATGCCTGTGTTTCGTTCATACGTTCAATGTCTGAACTTTATACACTTCTCTTTGTAATTACTTTAAGCTCTTCGATAATGACCCAGGAGGCCCGAAATGTGTAGGGGGACAACTAGAGACTACTAGAGGTTTCTTCCTAGACAAATTGTATTTTCTGATTTTAATTTCTCTGAGTGACGAAAGAAACACACGGTAATATGCATCGATATAATACAGTGGCTACTTTTTGTCTGCTTTGCACATTATGTCCTCTCCAAATGTTAGGAAACTCGCTGACTATTATAACTGGTTTCAGTGTGCAGAGGGTAGATGGTGGAAGATTAGTATAATATAGTACAAGTTAATTCGTAGTCTATATGTCTTTTTGTGAAAGGGGCTGCTTGACATCGTTAATCTGAGGTATAAGAACTTCTCTAACGTGAAACACAGGGTGTTTACAATTTATTGCAGGGGTACTAACCCTTTACCTGCTAACGTGGAGAATATGGTGAGTTCCGAATAATGCTAGCAAAGGGTAGGTGGGATTTAACTCGGCGTTTAAAGGGTTAAAGTAATTACAATCAATTGATTTGTTTTGTAACATCATTATTGTGGTTTCAGTGCCGATTGTTTTAAATAATGCGTAACGTTTTTACTTCCAGTAGAATCTGGACAAGATTTGAGGCTTTCACGACGGTTGGAATTTCGATTTTCCTCTGAAAGGTCAAAGTTGTCAATATTTTGGAGGAATATTGTGCCTCCCCATTCGGGTAGAATTCAAATATCAACTGAAATTAGCGAAATAGGCTGTCCCGAAACATTAGAACTGTGGCCTACCTTGTTTAGAATCCATATATAATAACCATATGCGAGGATACATTTTAGATTAAGAATGTATCTGTTTTAAATTCACCTGCAACCTGAGAGGCAACATGAGAACTATTATCAAGGTAGAAGAATTGTAGCCTAGTTGGTCTTTGTGTGTGTGTGTGTGAGAGAGAGAGAGTGTGTGCGTGTGTGTGTGAGAGAGTGTGTGTGAGTGTGTGCGAGTGTGTGTGTGTGAGGGAGAGAGTGTGTGTGTGCATGTGTGTGAGAGTGTGTGTGTATGTGCGAGTGTGTGTGTGAGTGTGAGAGAGTGTGTGTGAGTGAGTGAGTGAGTGTGTGTGAGTGTGTGCGAGTGTGTGAGTGTGAGAGAGTGTGTGTGAGTGAGTGTGTGCGAGTGTGTGTGTGAGTGTGAGAGTGTGTGTGAGTGAGTGTGTGCGAGTGTGTGAGTGTGAGTGAGAGTGTGTGTGTGAGTGTGTGTGTGATTGTGTGCGCGAGTGTGTGTGTGTGTGAGTGTGAGTGTGTGTGTCCCAGAAGTTCTGAAGTTCTGTAATCCAACACTTGGCAGCTGCTGTGATTAACCGATCATTTTGACAAAATATCTCCGTTAACTTACAAGTTATTTAAAGGGGCATGTACGCTTACTGCCTACTCTGAAATTTCATACCATTGTTAAGCAAAACATCGCCTGGAATCCACGAAGCAACGAACCCAGTTCTCAACAAGCTGACCTATGAGACAGGCCAGTCTGTCTCACCCCTAACAACTTCTTCACAACCTAAGGATATCACCAAGTCCCGGGCAAAGAACCAAAATTAACCACGTTTTTGTGGAAATTAATATGAGATTGACTGGCCAGAATTTAAAAATTCTTTGAAGAACCTTTCTATCCTTCTTCTTCTTTTCATGGCGCATCTGCCTCTTGTGTGGCAGATCCTCCTCACTGTCGAGGTTTCACGATCACACACAGACACAGACACGAGCACACACACACACACACACACACACACACACACACAGCGGCAAGACTACTCTGGACGAGTGATCGTCCTGTCGCAGAGACCTCTATCGACGACACAAGACACTCACAAGAGACATGCATGCCATGGCTGTATTCGAACCCACAATTCCAGCAATCGAGCGGCCACAGACCCAAATCTTAAACTGTGCGGCCACTGGGATTGGCAGAATTTGAAGATACTGACGTGTAAACATAATGAACGATTCCCGTAGAACGTTATTCTGTATGAAATTATACGTACATCAGGATCGGCTCGTGAAAAGATCACTTTGCATTTATAAGACGTGCATATTTATCACTGTAAAAGTCATTCAATTCGAGTGCTAATTATTAATGCAGTTATGTAAACTCATTTCTACAATGCAGAGAACTTGGGCGAATCATATAATTGACGCTGATAACCGGACAGTAGTGTTAAATGTAAAAGTATTAATGATAAATATCATCTAAGAGTGAAAAATATTAATCAGTATTTTTTACGAGCGGCGACTGATAAGTAATGCACACAGTGAAATATCTAGAAAAAGAGACCATGTATTTAAACAAACGAAAGTACGAAGTAAAGTACAAAGTTTTAGCTACAAATTGACGTACTTATTTTTCGGCATAGTCGCCTTTTCGTTCAATATATTTTTCCCAACGTAAAACAAGTATACGCATGCCGTCAATGAAGAATTCAGTTCTTTGTTTGATCCATGACGTCACAGTTTGCTTCACTTCATCATCTGAGGTGAAATGAGTCCCCTGAGATCCCTCTTGAGGTGAGGAAAGAAATGAAAATCGCTTGGCCCCAAGTCTGGGCTGTAGGGCGGATGGGAGAGAACCTCAAACTTCAGCGTCAACTTCCGGCGTCAACATGCGTGCCACCCATCGAGAACGGAATTTTGTGTAGCCAAGTAAACCAATGATATAGCCCACTCTTTCTTTAGATATTCCTAGCCTACCTGATCTCTGCTTCTGGGTGATACGGCGGTCATGCTTTATCAGTTCATCCACCTGTTTTTGATGCTTGTCAACTGTCACGGAAACCGGCCTTCCACTGTGAGGTTGGTAAGCAATATTGGTACGTCCTGGTTCACATGCACGAAATTTAATGGCCCAACGATTTACTGTAGTTCTGTTAACAGTGTTTTCACCATACACAGCCTGTAAACGGCGATAAATTTCAGCGTTTTTTACGTTTTCAGCACTTAAAAATTCAGTCACCGCACGTTGCTTCAGTCTCGTTGACATACCACCATAACATGACTCCATGCTAACACGCACTGTTTTAGAACCGGTGTAGAGAAAGGAATGAAACTTTACACTGCTGTGAAGAAGAGTTGTGGCTACAAGAACTCACTGAGAGTGCATCGTTACTTTGCTCCGTTGGCAAAATATTTCACTGTGTGCATTACTTATCAGCCGCCCTCCTAAATCACTATATTTGATTAGTGAATTTAATGAAAGATAGCCTATTAACAAGCACTTTCTGCATGAGAAAGATTCACATCTGCCGAGAAGAGCACAAAAGAGGAAAAATAACGACGAAAGTAGAAGCTTTCGTTTGCAGTAAATTCTTAAAGACCACGATGTATCATAAATCAGATCATATCTGAAACAGTGGGGTGCCTTGCGGGATTTCAGTTTCTCACAGCAGTGTAAACGGTCATAGTTCTTCAGAGATGTTAAAGATGTGTCGATTGGTGAAAAGTCGCTGATGTTCAGGAGGAGGAGCCTATTGTCTCCGCTTTCAGAATCAAGCTGTCCCAAAAGAGAAAATGTCGTAACTTCTTTATTTTGACAAACCACAGATGGGATCCATCAGGTTGTCACGTAACGTAAACAATTGAATCAGTTCCTGACCATGTTAAATGAGGCCTTGAGAAAATAAGATATTTTTACTTAGTTAAATATACGGAGTCCGTGATAAGTGGGTCCCTGTCACCACGGCATGGCGCTTCTTCAGGTTGCGGATGGAAGAACGGCCTCCAGTATGCAGGATTGCTGAGAATATATTGAATAAGTAGTCGCGGACAGCCAAAAGGAGTGGTCCTCCAGCTTAGGGGTTAGGCGAGGTACTAACAACTCCTCACCGTAAAGCGTATCATGTTATGAAATAATTACAGGGAAAACCTCGGACCTGGACTGATATTCTATTACGAAATAAGCAACGGAAAAGGGACATGAGATTTGGTACTTGGAATGTTAGGAGCCTTTACAGGGCAGGTTCACTTACAACAGCAGCCAGGGAATTAGCAAGATTTAGTGGGTGTGAAGAGGTTAGGTGGGGCAAAGGGGACACGGTAAGAGCAGGGGATTATAATTTTTCTATGGAAAAAGAAACGAAAATCATCAATTGGGAACAGGATTCTTTGTGCACCACAGAATAGTATCAGCAGTTAAGAGAGTAGAGTTTGTTAGCGATAAGGTGTCAATTTTGCCTGTTGTTTTGTATGGGCGTGAAACTTAGTCATAGGGTATTGAGGAGAATATTTGGGCCTAGGAGGGACGAGATGACAGGAGGGTGAAGGAAACTACATAATGAGGAGCTGAATATCTGTACTCCGTACCCAATATTGTTCGGGTGATAAAATCAAGAAGAATGAGATGGGCGGAACATTTAGCGCGTATGGGGGAGAGGAGAGGCGTATACTGAGTTTTTGTGGGGAAACCTGAGGGAAAGACACCACTTGGGAGACAAAGACGTAGATGGGAGAATAACATTAAGATGGATCTTCAGGAAGCAGAATGTGGGGGTATGGACTGGATTGAGCTGGCTCAGGATAGGGACCGTTGGCCGGCACTTGTGAAAGCGGTAATGAACTTTCGGGTTCCATAAAATGCGGAGAATTTCTTGACTACCTGAAAACTGGTTATCTTTTCAAGAGGGACTGTGCTCCATGGAGTAAGTGAGTTAACATACGGAGTTTAATGACGTACCTAGAACCTAGAACTGGAACTGGAAACCCATGTAGGCCTGTCGTTACTTCTTATATCTAGTCTTCTTTTCGCCCCTTAAAGTTTTACGTTTTTAAGACCTCGCCCCGTTTTGCTTTCCTGCTGCCTTCTTTAGTTCATAGTAGCCTATTTTACCCTGTTAATAGCCTTTGTTTGCCCGCAATACTAAAGTAACTCCTAAAGACAGAGCGACACAGAAAACGGTGAAAGGAGATTCCAAATTAATCGCGACTTTTCCTTGCACGCCAACTGTACTTATTATATTTCTCCTTTTCTGTATTTCGCCTTGCTGACTTTTCCTCCGGACTCTTCTTTGTTACTGTTGTACTTCAACATTAACGCTCCTTATTCTTTGAGGTATTTCGTTGTTAGTTCGTACTGACTCTCTTCGCTCGCTTTGGCTACCCACCCCCCTTCTTTCGCCGTCTATCTATGTCTTGTTAAGAACGGCTCCACGACATCATGTTATTAAATGAAGCAAGGCTTAGCCATCATTAGTCTTCATTAGTACGTAATGCCCTACAGGAACATGCAGTTTTATTTTTCCTGTCTCCCCAACCAAAATGTCGACAATCCCACAACGGATTGGCGATGCGATGTTTCGTTTCGCTCTAGTTGCTACACTCGAACAACCCGTCAGCAGATCCACAGCTAAAGACCTATTATTAAAACATATATAAAAAAAAAGATTTCTTTTCATCGCAAATTTTTGTTTGTTAGACATATTGCTCACTGGCTCTACCGACTGTGCCTCCGTTTATAACAACACCATAACGTCTGTTTACCTTTTATCAATCTGTCGTTACTGAATTCTAGTGTCTTAAGCCTAGGTAGGGAATTTGTCAGAAATTAAGCGGACATTGCATAAATTCTCGTGAAAATGACCGGACATTCTTTGTAATTATATTGCCGAAATTCATGGTCGAAATTTATTCATCTGTTTTTCAGAGACAAAGAGAAATTAGGCTGCCTCAAATTTCGGTGTAATCTGGAGATCGGCCGAGAGGTGACATGATAGCCGATATAGAGGACACAGAGTTCTATCAGGAGGGAATAGGAAAGCTTGCCCCACGATGAAAAATACTTAATTATGGCAGGAAATATATGTAAAATTAGTAGTATAGTAAAAGAGCAATCCCTGTGAAGGCCCTGAGGTTTCAAGGAGGTTGAGGCTCCCACATTTCACGACAGTCTACACATTAAGGTGTTAGGGTTGCCAGCATTACGTACCGGCTGCCTTGACTTCCAAAGATATATTTCTGGTACTCATTTCTGTTAGAGGCTGAGTGAACCAGAAGGTCATAGTACGGCCGGAAGAATTACGTCAATGAACATTTTCAATGACACCATCGGGAATCGAACCCGCGACCTTCTGGCTTGTAGCGCAGTGCCTAACCAACCGCGCCACCGCGTGCAATGAGATAGCAGTACAGTGAAATATGAATTGCACTGGTCGGAGCCGAAAACAAATAAATCAATATTTGTGTATTGTAAACTTATTTTCTTACCAATGAACTTAGTGGCGCTACAGGAAAGTTCTGCCAATGACCTCCCGCTTTCTGATTCCTAAATCTTGTTTTGGAGGCATTTCTTAAGAAGGCCTGTTATGTAGGCGTGGTAGCACAAACACAAGAATAAAACGCAGATACACATACATACGTTGACTAATTCTTGAACTCACGACTTCAGTTTCGAGCGGTAGAAGGCAGTACCCGTCAAAGACCTTTCTGCCGCTCTGATTGGCTATGGGTTTAATGATAATTTATAAAGTGAAATCGTGGACATAACAAGAATGCTTCTGCTTGCTGGACGTCATGTTTTTACCAATAGGAGCAGAGGATGGCGGCAGAGGTAAATATGCCTGGGTCATTTTCATACTCAACTTCGTCTGAAATATTTCCTACATAGCAGTGCTTAGTGTCACTATTAGTTTAAGAAATTTAGTACTTTTGTATTAACCTTTTAAAGCCTACTCCTTACGTGTACCAACAGTTTTAACACTTAAGAATTATACATTCCGCCCACACTCTATGTATTTGTTTTGTATTTATATCAGAACAAACAGCGACTTCTGCCCCTTATAGCATAGACTGATTGGTTTTTGTAACCGGTATGAAAAGTGTTTACTGCGCGGTACGAACTGGGTTTTTAAATAAATCGGTCTGCACTTCGTCTTTATAACGTTAATGTAGCTGCCTCTGTAACAATCTGTGAAGGTGTTCGCTGGATACATTGACTAAATTTGTTTCTAAAATTTCACCCTTGAAATAATGATGACGATATGCCAGTTTCGACACCTTTATTTACACCGGTAAGAAACAAGGAATTGCACCCTCAAGGAAGATGACAATTTGAGGGTCGTAGATGGTAGGTTATCGAGGTAGACTTAGGAGAGTAATAGAGGGTTAGAGGAAGCTTCATAAAAGAATCTTCATAATTTGTACCTCTTGTAATAACATTATTAATACGAGCAAAGTAAGGAGTATGAAGTTGGCGGGATAGAGTTCAATAGGACGCATGAAAGCGCGAGAAATTCTTACAAACTCTTAATCAAGAAACTTTGAGGGTAGCAGTGACGTAGGGGAGCTAGGTGTAGATCGGAAGGTAGGGTTGAAGTGAACTTCATAGAAGGCTGCGATTGTGAAATGTTAGTAGTAACTGACTGTTGCGGGCCCGGTGATGAAATTTGAGTTCTGTACAGGGTAAGGAATTTATTTACTGGTTGTAAAACTGTTATCTTCCGAAGGACTGGGCTAAGTAGATTTGGAACCTGCCCACACTATTGGCACGCTCGTACTCGGCAAAAGGTAAACTTACCACTTACAGATTTTGGTACTCGTACACTGAACCGCCTTTCAGCACTCCAACGCAGGTAATTTTGCTTTAATCGTGTTTAAATTTTTAAGTAGTGAAGATCTGGCGCTAATCGCGTTACTTGCGGGTCATTTATTACTTCGATGAACTCCCACTCTCAATGCGCACCCCCTGACGTGAACGTCAGTCTGACCTTTTCTACCTAATCTTTGTGGGTGTTAAAGGTTATTGGGTTATTGTTGCATCTGATCACACAAAGACACACCACTCTCGGTAGTACTCTACTGGACGAGTAATGGGCCTGTCGCAGAGACCTCTACCTGACAATACACAACGCTCACAAGAGATTAACAGCCATACTGCCAGCGGAATTCGAACCCGCAATCCCAACAAGCGAGCGGCCACAGATCTACGTCCTTAGACCGACCGACCACCGGCATCGGCCGCAAATACTCGCCAAGAATGTATTTCCTAACCGTGAATTGACCGTAAGAGTGTTGTTAGTCTTCCTAAAGCTGTAGTTTCACACAAGTCGAAAGTCATATAGACAACTGGGATTAACACTGCACGTCTTATGAGATGTACAGTCAGTAACAGGTGACAATAACAAAAGCCATATTTCATAAAGCATACTTAAACTGATTACGAAATATATAAGATTAGTTAGAGACATTTTGGTTCCAGAGGAAAATACCCAGTATTAGTAGTCCTGCCGGCCGTTATCTGGTAACCTAAGCAGTGTTTTTCTTTCCTTATGAAGAGAATTATCCTGAAATATTAGTTGTCATACCTGAAACTGTGAATGGGGTACATAATACAGGGTTATTCATAAGTCCGTGAAACATGTTAGAAAACTGGCTGATGTCACAGTTGAATGAAGACAGTAATGATTACATCTTTCAACAAGACGGCTCTCCGGCTCACTACAAAGACGTGC
>Ga0123357_10001165_pt1 | contig 27444 bp, 24 predicted proteins | sample TergutEmb28metaG_FD_89873 | JGI IMG/M metagenome (GOLD analysis project Ga0123357, IMG submission 89873) | Embiratermes neotenicus P4 segment gut microbial communities from Petit-Saut dam, French Guiana - Emb289 P4 | ecosystem: Host-associated > Arthropoda: Insects > Digestive system > Gut ...
CTCAAACGCCTGACGGACGCCCAACTCATAACCCGCGAGCAGCGCGGCAAATGGGCCCACTACCGACTGAACACGCCGGTTGTTCAGCGCCTCATCCAGGCGCTGCAAGGCGCGGTCGCCTAGTCGAGAATCAACAAGCATCAATGACCGATAAACCAGCCGCGATCCCCGACACAGGCATAGGGTTCTTCGACCGGTTCTTGACGGTGTGGGTGATCGCCTGCATGGGGTTGGGTATCGTCATCGGCGTCGCCGTCCCCGCCGTCCCGAGTTTCCTCGGAAAGCTGCAGTACGCGAACGTGTCGATCCCCATCGCGGTGCTGATCTGGGTGATGATCTACCCGATGATGCTGAAGGTCGACTTCGCAGCCATCAAGAACGTAGGCCGCAACCCGAAGGGCCTGTTCCTCACCTGGATCATCAACTGGCTGGTCAAACCGTTCACGATGTTCGCGTTGACGTCCCTGTTCTTCTATGTGGTGTTCTCGCCATGGATCGCCCACGACCTGGCCCGCGACTACGTCGCCGGGGCCGTCCTGCTGGGGGCCGCGCCCTGCACGGCGATGGTGTTCGTGTGGAGCCACCTGACCAAAGGCGACCCCGGCTACACCGTCGTCCAGGTTGCCACCAACGACCTGATCATCCTGGTCGCCTACACGCCCATCGTTGCTCTGCTGCTCGGCATCGGCGGCATCCGCATACCCTGGGCGACGCTGATCTTGTCGGTGGTTCTGTTCGTCGTCATCCCCATCGTCGCCGGGGTGATCACCCGCCGCGCCGTCATCCGCCGCCGGGGCGACGCCTACCTCAAGAACGTGCTGATCCCCAGGCTGAGCAAAGCCACCCCTATCGGGCTGCTGCTCACGCTGGTGCTGATATTCGCGTTCCAAGCCCACGTCATCCTTGCCAACCCGCTGCACATCGTGCTGATCGCCGTGCCGCTGGTCATCCAAACCGGGCTGATGTTCACCATCACCTACGGCGGTGGCAAGCTGCTGCGCCTACCCCATGACATTGCCGCCCCGGCGGCCATGATCGGCGGCTCCAACTTCTTCGAACTGTCCGTAGCTGTCGCTGTCGCGCTGTTCGGCGCCAACAGCCCCGTCGCGCTGGCCACGACGGTTGGAGTCCTCGTCGAGGTGCCCGTCATGCTCGGCCTGGTCAACATCGCCAACCGCACCGCTGGCTGGTTCGGCCCCGTCTAAGTCTCGTCGGACTCGGCAGCCTGACCTGGCGTAGGTGCATTTCCGATACCTGGGCTAGGCTGAGGCCATGAGCTCGCCCGAAGACGCTTGGTATTTCAACCCCTCACCTCGCGAATGGCCACCGTTAACGCCCAGAGCCCGGGCCTTTCACGCCAGCCTTCCGGGCTATGCGCCGACTCCGCTGGTCGACGCCCCGGAGCTTGCCGCCATGCTCGACGTCGGGCACGTTCTGATCAAGGACGAATCGGCCCGCTTCGATTTGGGCGCGTTCAAGATCCTTGGCGCGACATGGGCTTGTGTCCAGGCCCTGACGGCAGAGTCGGGGTATGACGGCCCGCCCGACCTGGCCGCGCTGCGCGAGTACCTGCTATCGCGCGCTGGCCCTGACGGCGCGGCCTTCACCCTGGTGACGGCCACAGACGGAAACCACGGACGGGCAGTAGCCCGGGCGGCCCGCCTGTTGGGCCTGCCGGCCCGAATCTTCCTGCCGCGGGGTGTACCCGACGCCGTGTTCGACCGCATCGGTGCCGAAGACGCCGCGATGACGGTTGTCGATTCCGTTTATGACGGCGCGGTCGACGCGGCCAAGCAGTTCGTGGCCGATGGCCCCGGCCGGCTGCTGATCCAAGACATGGGTTGGGAGGGCTACGACGCGGTGCCCGACTGGATCGCTGAAGGCTACCTGACGCTCACCTCCGAGATAGACGACCAGATCGCCAGCCTTGGCCTGGACGGCGTCGACCTCGTCGCCGTCCCCATCGGCACAGGCACGCTCGGGCAGGCCGTCGTCCAACACTTCCGGGGCACCGGACGGGTGCGCACCACACGCGTCATGTCCGTCGAGCCGGACACCGCCGCCTGCCTGCTTGCATCGCTGCGCGCCGGCGAGATCGTCACGGTGCCCACCGCGTCGACCATCGCCAACGGGCTCAACTGCGGCACCCCGTCATCGACGGGTTGGCCCTGGCTGCGCGACGGTCTCAGCGCCGCCGTGGCCGTCAGCGATGACGAACTCAGAAAAGCCATCGCCGATCTGGCCAAGGTGGGCGTCGCTTCGGGGCCATCCGGTTGCGCGGCGTTCGCCGGATTGACGGCGGCCCTGACCGATCCGGCGCGGCGATCGGCGCTTGGCATCGATGCAGCCAGTGTGGTGGTGGCGTTGTCCACCGAAAGTCCCATACCCGGCGTTTCCTGATCAAACACCGCATTACTAGTATTTGCGAGTAGCGTCGTCTTCGTCGTTACACCATAAGAACCGAATGCGAGGGAACAACCAATGTCGGTTGAAGAGCCACAGCTACACAAAACCCTGAAAGGGCGTCATATCAACATGATCGCCATCGGAGGCGCCATCGGAACGGGCGTCTTCTTGGCGATGGGGGTGTCAATCAGTCAGGGAGGCCCAGGTGGCGCCCTGCTGTCTTACGCGGTCATAGGCGTCGCGGTTTATTTCATGATGAACTCGCTCGGCGAAATGTCCACATATGCGCCCGGTTCGGGCAACTTCCAGGTGTATTCCACCAGGTATGTCGACAAATCGTTCGGCTTCATGATGGGCTGGAACTACGTGTATTACGTGTCGACGACGCTCGCGGCCGAGGCGGTCGCCACAGCCATCCTGATGCACTTCTGGCTGCCCAACGTGCCAGGATGGATTTGGAGCGCCGCCACGCTTGTGCTGATTCTCATACTGAACATTTTCTCGGCCCTGGCATACGCCGAGGGCGAGTTCTGGTTTGCCGGCATCAAGGTTGTGACAATCGTCATCTTCCTTGTGATCGGCGTAATGATGATCTTCGGTATTCTGCATGGCCCGAGCCCCGGGTTCTCCAACTGGACGGAAGGGGCCGCGCCCTTCGTCAATGGCGCCGCCGGGACGTTTACCGTCATGCTGGCAGCCGCCTTCTCCTACTCAGGCATCGAGGCCGTAACCATCACCTCTGGTGAGACGACCAACACCGACAAGCTGATACCACAGGCCATCCGGACCGTCTTTTGGCGCATCCTGCTGTTCTACCTCGGCACCATCGTTGTCATCGGGTTCCTGCTGCCCTACACCGACCCGAACTTGCTGGCCAGCGACGTGGACAACATCGCCGTCAGCCCCTTCACGCTGATTCTGCAGAAGGCGGGCATCGCCTTTGCTGCGTCGTTCATGAACGCCGTCATCCTGACGTCCCTGTTGTCGTGCAGCAACTCGAACCTTTATCAAGGCAGCCGGTTGCTCTACTCGATGGGCAAGGGTGGCCAAGCACCGAAGATCTTCGGCAAGGTAAGCAAGCATGGCGTCCCGGTTCCCGCAGTCATCCTGATCCTGGCCATCGCGTCACTGGCCTTCCTGGCGAGCGTGTGGAGCGAAAGCGTTGTGTATGTGATCCTGATAGACGCCACGAGCATGGCGTGCCTGATCGCCTGGTTCGGAATCGCCCTCGCGCACATCCGGTTCCGGCGAGCCTGCAAAGTCCAGGGCGTCGACCCGAACCAGTTCAAGTTCAAGGCGAAGTTCTACCCATGGGGCGCCTACATCAGCGCCATCATCAGCATCGCGGTTATCGTCGGGCAGGTGTACTTCTTCGTTGGTAAAGCCGGTATCCAGTGGGGCCAGATGGCTCTCATGTTCTCCGGCATTCCACTGGTGCTGATTCTGTTCGTCGTCTACAAGCTGGTGAAGAAGACCAAGCTCATTCCGCTGGATGAAATGGACTTGTCCCACACCGCGGCGCTAGGGGAGTAGACGTCATGATCGACCTGACAATTGACGAGCAAGCCCTGGCGCGGAACGTCGAGAAAGCCAGAGAAAACGGCGTGATAATCCCGACGTTTCGTCAAATGGCTGACCCGACAACGATCCCCGAAAAGATCACGGAAAAGCTGAAGACCGTCGGGCTTTGGGACGTCAACCCGCTGAACCTGTTTCGGATCACGTGGAAGAACGAGCCGAAACAGGACGGCGGCCTATTCGGCGGGCCGAACTTCATCGAGCTGCCAAAAGCTCTCACGGGGGTGGACGCCCGCATCATCTGCATGGTCGGCAAATGGTTCCCAACCGGCTGCCACAAGGTTGGCGCATCCTTCGGGTGCCTAGTCCCAAGGCTTGTCACAGGCCAGTTCGACACCACTTTCCACAAGGCAGTGTGGCCATCGACGGGCAACTTCTGCCGGGGCGGGGCTTTCAACTCCCGTCTTCTGGCCGCCGACTCTATCGCCATCCTGCCGCAAGGCATGAGCCGCGAACGTTTCGACTGGTTGTCGAAAATCGCGGGTGAAGTCATCGCCACACCGGGCAGCGAGAGCAACGTCAAGGAGATCTTCGACAAGACGTGGGAACTGCGTCACACCAGGGACGACGTGATGATCTTCAACCAATTCGAGGAAATGGGCAACTACCTGTGGCATTTCAACGTCACAGGGCCTGCCATCTCGGCGGCGTTCGAAAGCCTCAAAGGCGACAACCTCAACCTGGCGGGCGTGTGCTTCACCTCAGGATCCGCCGGCACGCTGGCCAGCGGCGACTTCTTGAGGGAAACGCACCCAGCCTTGCGAATTGCCGTGGGGGAGGCCCTGCAGTGCCCGACGATAGTGAACAACGGCTTCGGTGCTCACCGCATCGAAGGCATTGGCGACAAGCACGTCCCCTGGATCCAAAACCTTAAGAACACCGACATGGCCATCGCCGTCGACGACAACGATTGCATGGCTCTGCTGCGTCTCTTCAACGAGCCAGCGGGCAAGGCGTACCTTTCCAGCGAGGGCGGATTGACCGCCGATCAGGTGGAAGCCCTTGCCCTGATGGGTATCTCGGGCATCGCCAACATGCTGTGCGCGATCAAGTTCGCCAAATACTACGAGCTGACCGATCGGGACGTCGTGGCGACCGTCCTGACCGATTCGGTCGACATGTATCGCTCGCGCATCGAGGAGTTGCGGGAAGCAACGGGTGAGTACTCGCCAACCGATGCCGCCGTTGATGATGCCGCCCACCTGAAGGGTGCACGCACCGACAACATGCTGGAACTCACATACGTGGAGCGCAAACGCGTCCACAACTTGAAGTACTACACCTGGGTCGAGCAGCAGGGCCGGACTGTCGACGAACTGAACGCGCAATGGTACGACCCGTCCACATGGACGGGCGTTCAGGGCCAAGTCGGCGACATTGACCAACTGATCGACCAGTTCAACGCCGCGACGGGTGTTCTGGCTACGCTCTAGACCATGCCGAACAAGCCTGCTGGAACACCCGCCCTACTGGCGCTCGACCGCGCCCAAGTGGCCTACAAAGTGCACGAATACGAGCACGACCCGCGCTCGGATCTGGGCTTCGGGCTGGAGGGCGCGGCGAAGCTTGGCATCGCGCCACAGCGTATCTTCAAGACGCTGTTGGCGAGCGCCGATGGTCAACTTGTGGTGGGCATCGTGCCCGTCTCGGGCAAGCTGGATCTCAAGGCGCTGGCCAACGCCGTCGGCAAGAAGAAAGCCGGCATGGCTGACCCCGAAGCCGCTGAGAAGGCCACCGGCTATGTGGTCGGTGGCATCTCGCCGTTGGGGCAAAAGCGGGCCCTGACAACGGTCATCGACGAGTCGGCGAACGCCCACGACACAATCCTGGTTTCCGGTGGGCGTCGCGGTCTGGACATCGAACTGGCGCCTGGCGATCTGGGCCGTTTGACCCACGCGATATTTGCCGAAATCGGAAACTGACACCGATGGTTCGCCCCAGCCGGGCGCGTTGCCACACGGCCACTGGATGGCCCAGGTAGGCTGGTGGGTCTCGTCAATTCCTGGAGGTGCACATGCCCGGTTTCGTCCATCTGCACAACCACTCTGACTTCTCGATGCTGGACGGTGCGGCCCGCCTGGGCGATCTGACGAAACGGGCCGCCGAGCTTGAGATGCCGGCGTTGGCGGTCACGGACCACGGCAACATGTTCGCCGCCTACGAGTTCTACAAGAAGGCCCGGGAGGTCGGCGTCAACCCGATCATCGGCCTGGAGGCCTACCTGACACCTGGCACGCCGCGTCAGGAACGCCGACGGGTGCAATTCGGGGACGGGACGGGCGACGATGTCGCGGCGAAAGGCGCCTACACCCACATGACGATGTGGGCAGAGAACAGCACGGGCATGCACAACCTGTTCCGCCTGAGCTCGAAATCGTCGCTGGAGGGCTTCTTCTACAAGCCACGCGCCGACCGTGAGCTTTTGCACCGCTACCACGAAGGCCTCATCGCGACGACGGGGTGCCCGTCCGGCGAGGTGCAAACCTATCTGCGCTACGGGCAGATGGAAAAGGCCGTCGAATCGGCGGGGGAGTTTCAGGACATTTTCGGCAAGGGGAGCTTTTTCGTCGAACTGATGGACCACGGTCTTGATCTGGAACGTCGTGTACGCGCCGATCTGCTCGAGCTTGCCCGCCGCATCGGTGCTCCGCTAGTGGCCACCAATGATCTGCACTATGTGCATGAGGACGACGCCAGCGCGCAGGACGTGATGCTTTGCGTCTCATCCGGGTCGCGGCTGTCTGATACGGGACGGTTCAAGTTCGATGGGGCGGGCTACTACCTGAAAACCGCCGAAGAGATGCGAGAGCTGTTTGCCGATTTGCCGCAGGCGTGCGACAACACCTTGGCGATCGCCGAACGCTGCCACGTCACCTTTGACGAAGAGCAGGGCAAATACATGCCGCATTTCCCGGTACCGGACGGTCACACCGAGGACAGTTGGTTCCGCGAGGTGGCCGAAACAGGGCTTCGCGAACGCTACGGAAGTCCACTGCCTGACGCGGTGCGCGAGCGTGCCGACATGGAAATGGAAGTCATCACGCAAAAGGGCTATCAGGGCTATTACCTGGTGGTGGCCGACTATGTCGGGTGGGCCAAACGAAATGGTATTCGGGTGGGGCCAGGCCGCGGCTCCGGCGCCGGGTCGATCATCGCTTTCGCCATGGGAATCACCGATATCGAACCATTGCGATATGACCTGTTGTTTGAGCGTTTCCTCAACCCGGAACGTCCCTCATTGCCCGATTTTGATATCGATTTCGACGAGCGTCGGCGCGGTGACGTAATTGACTATGTGACGAACAAATACGGTGCCGACAAGGTGGCTCAGATCGTCACCTATGGAACGATTCAGGCAAAGCAGGCGGTCAAAGATTCGGCCCGCGTGCTCGACAAGCCGTATGCGCTCGGCGAGCAAATCACAAAGGCCATGCCGGCGCCTGCCCAGGGCAAGGGTGTTTCTCTGGCCGACATTTTCGACCCGGATGCCAAGCGTTATGCAGAAGGCGCGCCGCTGCGCGATCTGGTGGACGCCGACCCGCAGGTGGCCGAGGTGGTCACAGTCGCGCGCGGCATTGAAGGGCTGAAGCGTCAGTGGGGTGTGCACGCCTGCGGCATGATCATGTCGCAGGTGCCGCTGGAGGACGTCATACCTGTTATGCGGCGCGAGTCGGACGGCGCCGTCATCACCCAATTCGATTACCCGAGCTGTGAATCGTTGGGCCTTGTCAAGATGGACTTCCTCGGCCAGCGTAACCTCACTATCCTGGATGACGCCCTTGACAACATCAAGGCCAACCGGGGCGTGGAAATCGACCTTGACGAGCTCAGCCAGCACCCGGACGACCCGAAGGTGTATGAGCTGTTGCGCCAGGGCGACACGCTTGGGGTATTCCAGTTGGACTCGGACGGCATCCGGTCGTTGCTGAAGCTGATGCAGCCCGACAGTTTCGACGACATCTCGGCCACCAATGCGCTGTACCGTCCCGGGCCGATGGGGGCCAACGCCCACACCGAGTATGCGCTGCGAAAGACGGGACGTCAGGATGTTGTGCCCATCCACCCCGAATTGGCCGACGTACTGCGCGACATTCTTGAACCCACGTACGGCCTGATCGTCTACCAGGAGCAGGTTCTGCAAATAGCGGTGCGTGTGGCCGGCTATTCGCTTGGCCAAGCCGACTTGTTGCGCAAGGCGATGGGCAAAAAGAAAAAGGAAGTGCTCGACAAGGAATTCGAGCCATTTTCTCAGGGCATGCGTAGCAATGGGTATTCTGACAGTGCAATCAAGGCGCTTTGGGACATTCTCGTGCCTTTCTCCGATTATGCCTTCAACAAGTCACACACCGTGGCCTACGGAATGGTGGCTTATTGGACGGCCTATCTCAAGGCCAATTATCCGGTTGAATACATGGCGGCGCTGCTGGAATCCGTCAAGGACGACAAAGACAAGCTGGGCCAATACCTTGCCGAGTGCCGCCGCCTGGGCATCAAGGTATTGCCACCGGATATCAACCAGTCGAGCGCCGAGTTCACCCCAATCGGCGACGATATTCGCTTCGGTTTGGCGGCCGTGCGCAACGTCGGGGAAAACGTGGTGGCCGGTGTCATCGCGGGCCGGCAAACCAACGGCCCGGCCAAATCATTGGCCGAATTCCTTGAGCACTCCACTCTGGTGGTCTGCAACAAGCGGGTCGTCGAGTCGCTGATCAAAGCGGGCGCTTTCGACTCGCTGGACGTGGCACGACGGGCGCTGATGGAGGTGTTCGAGACGGCCATCGATCAGGTGGTGCCGGCCAAACGCAACGCCGAATTCGGGCAGGGCGATTTGTTTGCCGATGCGGCTGGGGGCGCCACGTCGGCGGTGTTGATCCAGGTGCCGGACGTGCCCGAATGGGACAAGCACACAAAGCTGGCTTTTGAACGGGAAATGCTTGGGCTGTACGTGTCTGACCACCCGTTGCGCGGGCTGGAGCAGGCTTTGGCGGCTGAGAGCACCGTCGGCATCGGGGCCATCGTCAACGACGGCTGGGAAGCTGACTCACTGGTGACAATCTGTGGCATGATCACTCAGGTGCAGCGCAAACAGACCAAACAGGGCGCCCTGTGGTCGATCCTGACGGTCGAGGACATGGACGCCAATGTGTCCGTGATGGTGTTTCCGAAGGTCTATGAGCAGGCGGCCACCAGGCTGGCCGCTGACACGATTGTGCGCATCAAAGGGCGCATCGTCACCAAAGATGACGGTGTCGAATTGCAGGCCACCGATGTGACATTCCCGGAAATCCACACCGACGTCGTCCAGGGTCCGGTGGTCATTCAGGTACCGGCTCAGCGGTGTACGCCACCCGTCGTGGACCAGCTCAAAACCGTCCTCGGGGCGCACCCGGGCGCCACCGAGGTGCAGTTGCGGCTGTTGACGCCCGGACGCAGCACCACCTTCCGGCTGCAGGACGACTACCGCGTTCATCTGTCGCAGCCCCTGATGGCCGACCTCAAAGCACTGCTGGGCCCGAGTTGCCTGAAGGCGTCCAATGTCTGACATCGCCTTGGACCAAACACCGGCTGGGCCACTGTTGCCCATACCGGTCGGAAGAAGCCTGGTTGTCAGTCTGGTGGCGGTAGGGGTGTTTGGGTTGCTGGGTGGTCTGTTGTGGCATCTTTTGACCGTCACGCCGGCCTACACCATCGGCGACGACAAGGGCGCCATAATCACTGAGAGCGGGCTGTCGCAGGTTTTTGCGTCCGACATTTGGTACATCATCATTTCCCTGGTTCTGGCGCTGCCACTGGGCGCTGTGTGCTGGTGGCTGTTCCGCCGGTTGGGGTGGCCAGGGGTGCTGCTGACGGTGGCGGCGGGCCTGATTGCGGCGGTGATCTGCTGGCAGTTCGGCCATCTGCTGGGCCCGAATGGTTTCGCCGAACGAGTCAGCGCGGCCAACCCTGGCGACCGTGTGCCGATGGATCTCAGCCTCGATGCGCCACTGCTGGTGTTGGTGTGGCCGGCCGCCGTCGGTGTGCCGATTCTGGTGGCTTCGATCGTTGACCTGGCGCGTGGGCACCACCGCTAGACTTGATCTCATGCTGCGAGTTATCGATCTGCGGGTGAACCAGGCCTTGACGGCCCTACCCAGGGCGGGCTATTCCGTCGATCATGCCATGTCCACTGTCACGACGATTTGCGACGATGTGCGTGAACGCGGCGCCACGGCGCTTGTCGAGCTGTCGGAACGATTTGACCACGTCACACCGCAACTGCGTGTGCCGAAGGACGCTATCGACAGGGCCGTCGAGTCGATGGATCCGCTGGTGCGCCAGGCCGTGACAGAAGCCATCAAGCGGCGCCGGGCCGTCTGCGAGCAAACCGAAAAGGAGCCAGCCGAGCGCACACTGCTTGTCGCGCCGGGGGCAAGCGTCACCACCCGAATCGAGCCGGTGCGCCGGGTCGGCCTCTATGTGCCAGGTGGCCTGGCGCCACTGGCCTCCAGCGTGTTGATGAATGCGGTGCCGGCCCAGGTGGCCGGGGTCGATTCGATCGCTGTCGCGTCGTCACCGCAAGCCCGGTTCGACGGGCTGCCCGACCCGGTGATACTTGGCGTTTGCGGGCTGCTCGGGCTTGACGAGGTTTACTCCGTGGGCGGCGCCCAGGCGATAGCGATGTTCGCCTACGGGGTTCCAGAGCTGTGCGAGCCGGTCGATGTGGTGACAGGCCCAGGCAACGTCTACGTGGCGGCCGCCAAGCGTCATTTGCAGGGCGTCATCGGGATCGACGCCGAGGCCGGCCCCACCGAGATTGCCGTCCTGGCCGATGCCGGTGCGAACCCGCTGTATGTTGCCGCCGACTTGGTCAGCCAGGCCGAGCACGATCCGCTGGCCGGTGCCGTCCTGGTTACCGACTCGCCGGAACTGGCCGATGCTGTGCAGTCGCAGGTGGAGGAGCTGGTGGCCAAGCACTCCCTGCGCGAGCGCCTGCAACAGTCCCTGACGGGCGATCAGTCTGCCGTCGTCTTGGTGCGTGACATCGACCAGGGGCTGGCCGTGGTTGACGCCTACGGCGCGGAGCATTTGGAGGTCATGACGGCCGACGCGTCGGCAGTGGCCGCCCGCGTGCGCAACGCTGGAGCCATTTTCGTGGGTCCGTATTCGCCGGTGTCGCTGGGCGATTATGCGGCGGGTTCGACGCATGTGCTGCCGACCGGTGGCACGGCCCGCTTCGCCTCCGGGCTGACGGTGCGCAGCTTCACCAAGGTGATGCACGTGATCGATTACTCGGCCGAAGCGTTGGAAGTCTTGGCCGATGACGTCGAGGCTTTCGCCATGGCGGAGTCCCTACCAGGGCACGCCCAGGCGATCAGCGTCAGGCGTGTGTCATGACGGCCCTCAAAACGCCTGTGCCGCTTCGAAAGGTGCTGGTTGGCATTGACCCCTATGGGGCGCCCGAAATCGAAGGCGTGGTGCGCCTCAACGTCAACGAGAACCCCTTCCCGCCCAGTTCAGCGATGCGTTCCGCGCTGACGGCGGCGGTCACCCACGTCATTTCGGAAGTCAACCGGTACCCCGACCGCGACGCGGTGGCTTTGCGCGCCGATCTGGCCAGGTACCTGGACGCCGGGTTGACGGCCGACAACATCTGGGTTGCCAATGGCAGCAACGAGGTGATGGCACAGCTGCTGCTGGCCTTCGGAGGGCCGCGACGCAAGGTTGCCACGCTGACACCGACCTACTCGATGTACCCGCAGTACGCCCGCGACACGATGACCACCTATGTGACGGCCCCGCGCAACGACGACTACACCGTCGATGTTGACACACTGCGACGCTTGTGGAAGGCCGAGCGCCCGGACATTTTGATCTTGACGACGCCAAACAACCCGACTGGAACACAAACATCGCTTGATGTGATCGCGGTGGCGGCCGAGTTGCCTTGGCTGCTGGTGGTAGACGAGGCCTACCAGGAGTTCACCGAAAAACCGGCCGAGTCGGCCACCAAGCTGCTGCCTGCTCACCCCAACGTCGTGGTTTCACGGACGATGTCGAAAGCCTTCGCCCTGGCCGGCGTGCGGTTGGGCTACCTGGCGGCTGACCCGTCGATAATCGACGCCTGCAAAATCGTCCGCCTGCCTTACCATCTGGGCACGCAAACGCAGGCAATGGCGCAGGCCGCGCTGGCCCACAGCCAGGAGCCGTTGCAGCATGTGGCACAGTTGCGCGAGACCTGCCAGGCCACCCAGGCGTGGCTTCGCCAGTTGGGGCTGACGGTGCCACCAAGCCAGGCCAATTTCACGCTGTTTGGCCCATTCGACGACCGCCACGCCGTCTGGCAAGAGTTGTTGGACCGTGGTGTGCTGGTGCGCGAGGTTGGCCCGGAAGGCTTTCTGCGCGTGTCCATGGGCACGCCAGCCGAGATGATACTGTTCCGCGAAGCACTGGTTGACGTGTTGGACGCACGTCAGATGAGAAAGGCGACGCCATGAGCCGCACTGCCACGGTCAAGCGAGCGACAAAAGAGACAAAGGTCGAGGTCAGCCTTGATCTGGACGGCACAGGCCAGGCGAACATCGCCACCGGCGTGGGGTTCTACGACCACATACTCACCGCGCTGGCCAAGCATTCGCTAATCGACCTGGATGTCCACGCCGTCGGTGACGTCGGCATTGACGGGCACCACACCATTGAGGACGTCGCCATCACCATCGGCCAGGCCTTGGACAAGGCCTTGGGCGACCGTGCCGGCATTGCTCGCTTCGGCGAGGCCACCGTCCCACTGGACGAGGCGCTCGCGCGCTGTGCCATCGACATTTCGGGACGGGGCGGCGCCTGGTGCTCGGGCGAGCCCGACGGAATGGCCACCGTGCGGATCGGTGGCGAAGGCGTGCCATACGCCGGGTCCATGACCGCCCACGTAATGTCGTCCCTGGCCGAAAACGCCAAGCTGACCCTCCACATGACGGTGCTTGCCGGGCGTGACCCGCACCACATCGTCGAGGCCCAATACAAGGCGCTGGCGCGGGCTCTGCGGGCCGCTGTGGCACCAGACCCACGGGTGGCCGGGGTGCCCAGCACCAAGGGTGCCCTGTGACGTCCCCGCGGGTCGGGGTGCTCGACTACGGCTCGGGAAATCTTCATTCGGCGTGCAAGGCTTTGACGCAGGTGGGCGCCGAGGTGACGTTGTCGTCACGCTGGCAGGATCTGGACAACCTGAGCGGGTTGCTGCTTCCCGGTGTCGGCGCGTTCGCCGCCTGCATGGCGGCGCTTGGTTCCGGGCCAGGTGACGGCTACCGACCGTGGCTGGCCGATTGGCTGGGGCGCGGTCGTCCGCTGCTTGGCATCTGCGTTGGGCACCAGGTGCTATTCGAGCAAGGGGTCGAGCATGGTGTGACAACGACGGGCATGGGTGTCCTGCCTGGGGTGGTTGAGAAGATTCCAGCCAAACGCCTGCCTCACATGGGCTGGAACACCGTCGAGGCGCCCGCGGAGTCGGCCATGCTCAAGGGCATTGGGCAGCAGCGCTTCTACTTCGTACACTCCTACGCGGTCTGCCGTGCGATACCCGATTCGGTTGTCGCCTGGACCCAACACGAGGACGCCAGGCTCGTGGCCGCCGTCGAACACGGCCCGGTTTGGAGCACCCAGTTCCACCCCGAAAAATCTGGTGCGGCTGGCGCCAGCCTGCTGCGAAACTGGTTGGCCTTCGTCGAGGCTTAGGCGGCCAGTCGGGCCAGCACGTCCTCATGGAGGAGGCCGTTTGTGGCCAACGCGCCTGGGCCGGCGGGGCCGGCAACACCGTCCAGGTTGGTGAACTTCCCGCCCGCTTCGCGGACTATGACATCCAGCGCCGCCATGTCATGCAGGGCCAGGCTTGGTTCCGTGGCGATATCGACCCCGCCTTGCGCAACCAGCATGTAGCTGAAGAAATCACCGAAGGCCCTGGTGCGTGCACAGTCGCGCATCAGGTTGACGAACTGCTGGCCGTGGCCGCCGCTAACCCATCCGTTGAGTGACGAATAGGACAAAAAGGCGTCACTCACATCGGTAACCGTCGACACGTGCAGACGCGACCCGTTGAACAGGGTCTTACCGGCCCAAGCGCCTTCACCTTCGGACGCCCACCAGCGTCGTCCCAGCGCGGGGGCGCTGACGACACCGACGCGCACAACACCGTCAACCATCAGGGCGATCAGGGTAGCCCAAACCGGTACGTTGCGGGCGTAGTTGGAGGTGCCGTCGATCGGGTCGATGATCCACTGACGGGCACCCCAGCCGGTGTCGTCCATCTCTTCGCCATGCACGGCGTCACGGGGGCGAGCTGCCGCCAGGCTTCGCCGAATGGCCTGCTCGGCCTCACTGTCGGCCTGGGTGACGATGGTGTGGTCAGCTTTCAGCGACCACTCCAGATCGTCCGCGCCGACACGGCTCATCGTGATCGAGTCGGCATTGTCGGCCAACAAATGTGCCAGTCGCAAGTCGTCCGTGAAGTCAGCCATGTGAGCAGAATAGCGCCTTTTCCAGGGTGGGGTGGGGACGCGCGCCGGGGGCGTCACCAGTCCGGGCGGGTCAGCACGGTCAACATGCGGCGTAATGACGCCAGTCGGGCCGCGGTCAGGCGTCCGTCCTCGACGGCGGCATCCAGCGCGCAATCCAGCGAGTCGGCCAGATGCGGGCAGCCCCGGGGGCAGTCGGCGACGATCTCCGCCACGTCGCCCAGCGCGGTCACCACCTGATCGGGCGTGACACCGGCCAGCCCGAAGCTGCGCACCCCCGGCGTATCGATGACCCAAGACTGCTCATCGAGGGCCAGCGCGACGGCCGTCGTGGAGGTGTGGCGTCCCTTTCCGGTGACGTCGTTGACGTGGCCGATCGATCGGCCGGCACCAGGGATGAGGGCGTTGATCAACGTCGACTTGCCAACCCCCGAGTGGCCGACCAGAACGGTGGTGTGGCCTTCCAGGAGCTGACGCAAAGGCGCCAGGTCGCAACCTCGGTAGGTGGCCACGACGGCGATGCCCAGATCCTGCGACTGCGCACAGGATGACGGGGTAGGAGGCGCGGACGGCGGTGGAAGAGGCGCGGATGGCGGTGGAAGAGGCGCGGATGGCGGTGGAAGAGGCGCGGACGGCGGTGGGAGAGGGGCGGATGATGGCGTAGCGAGGTCTTGGTAGGCGGTGGCGATGTCGTCGGGGCTGGCCAGGTCGGTCTTGGTCACGACGATCAGGGGACGCACGCCAGCCACTGACGCGGCGACGATCAGGCGGTCGATCATGCCGATGCGCGGCGGTGGATCGGCCGCGGCCGTGACGATCAGCAACTGGTCGGTGTTAGCCACCAGGGGGCGCTCTGTTGGGTCGTCGTCGTCGGCGCTTCGGCGCAACAGCGTGCGGCGGGGCAGCACCTCGACGATGCGAGACAGCGCGTCGGGCGCACCGCTGGTGTCGCCCATCAGGCGCACCTCATCGCCGACCACCACCGACTTCCGACCGAGGGGACGGGCCTTGATGGCCCGAACACGCAAGGGCCCGACAGCCACGTCAAAGCGTCCGCGATCGACACCCAACACCCGTCCGACGGGCGCTTTCCCATAGTTTGGACGGGTTTTCGTCCGTGGTCTGGAATAGCCACTGGCGCGGTTGAAGTCATCGAAGTCGTCGTCCTCGACGTCACCGGCTCTGGCCCCCAAAACACGTGGGCTCATACCAGCGACTCCCACACGGCGATGAAGTCGGGCATGGTCTTGGCCACGGCCTGGGCACGGGCCACCTGAACACCGGGGGTGACCAGCCCCAGTAGCGCGCCAAGGTGCACCATGCGGTGATCGTCGGCGGAATCGATCGTGCCGCCGTGGCGGGCCCCACCACCCGAGATGGCGAGTCCGTCGTCCTCGACCACGGATGGCACACCCACAGCCTCCAGGGCGTCGTGAATAGCGGCTAGGCGGTCTGTCTCGTGGCCGCGGATGTGCCCGACGCCGGTCAGACGGCTGGTTCCGTTGGCGACGGCGGCCAGTGCGGCGGCGACGGGGGTCAATTCGCTGGCGGCCGACAGGTCGATGTCACAGGCCGTCAGCGCCCCGTCGGATCCGGCCGACATGGCGTCGTCGTCGCGTCGCGTCCACCCGCCGAACTGCTCGATGATTCCAAGTATCAACGCGCCGGGTTGCGTCGTTTTGGACGGCCAGTGTGCCACGCTGGCGCGCCCACCAGTCAGAACCCCAGCCAGCAGGAAGGCGGCGGCGTTGGTCAGGTCAGGGTCGACGATCGCATCGACGGCCCGAAGAGGCGCTGGCGCCACCACCCAGTGATCGGGCTCTGGCTCATCGACCTGCACCCCATGTGCGGCCAGCATGGCGATAGTCATGTCGATATGCGGACGCGACGGCAGCGACGCGCCCAGGTGGCGCAGGTCAAGTCCGTGAGGGAATCGTGCGCCCGCCAACAGCAGGCCCGACACGAACTGGCTTGACTGGCTGGCGTCGATGGTGACGGGGCCTCCGCCCCACACGGCCGGTGGGGTCAATGTGAACGGAAGGCGGTCGGACGTGATGTTCGCGCCCAGTGCCTGCAGCGCCGACAGCAGGGGAGTGAGGGGACGCTCGCTGGCCCGTGCATCGCCGTAGAACCGGGTCGGACCGTCGGCCAACATGGCCAATGGCGGTATGAATCGCATGACGGTGCCGGCCAGGCCACAATCGATGCTCGCGTCACCCCGGAACAGTTCGGGCGGGCGGACGTGCGTCCCGTCGATTGCCGTCCCCAAAGCTCGCAAAGCGTCGGCCATCAGCGAGGTATCTCGAGATGCGGAAAGCCCCTCAACGGTGCTGGGGCCGTCGCTCAGGGCGGCCAGCAGCAAGGCCCGATTGCCTTCCGATTTTGACCCGGGCACGGTGACGCCGCCGTTCACGGGCGCGTCAGCGAAAGGCACCTGCCAAAGCTGGTTCGTCGAGGTCATGGCATATGTCTACAGCTTCAGCGGGCCGAATGCCAACTGCCCCGCGGAATGAAACAACCATCTCGCCTGGTTGAAGGATTTGTGATGTCCACCTTTCAGACGCGATTAGCCGGCGCTGGCGCTTGGCTTGCGTGGTGGGTATTGTCGTACTCAATGACTACTCAGACCGTGCAGCCGGAAAGCCCTGAACAGCGCGCCGAGCGCTTCGAGCGCGACGCGCTGGCCTTTGTCGACCCACTGTATGGCGCGGCGTTGCGCCTGACCCGAAACCCGACGGACGCCGAGGACCTTGTTCAGGAGACCTACGCCAAGGCATTCGCGGCCTTTCACCAGTTCAAGCCGGGCACCAACCTGAAGGCCTGGCTGTACCGGATTCTGACAAACACGTTCATCAACAGCTACCGGAAGGCGCAGAGGCAGCCGTCGGTGTCGGGCGACGACATCGAGGATTGGCAGTTGGCGCGCGCCGCCGAGCACGAGTCGACGGGGTTGAAGTCGGCCGAAATGTCGGCGCTGGAGGCGATGCCAGACACGGCTGTCTCGGAGGCGCTGGCGTCCCTGACCCCCGAGTTCCGCGCCGTCGTGCTGTTGTCGGACGTCGAGGGGTTCGCCTATAAAGAGATCGCCGAAATCATGGGCACGCCGATCGGAACGGTGATGTCACGGCTGAACCGGGCGCGGGCCGCCCTGCGCGTGAAACTGGCCGATTACGCCGCCGAACGAGGCTTGGGCACTGCAGACAGTGCGTCTGGAAAGGACGGGTCGTAATCATGCCCGATTTCGATGACGATCCGACGATGGACGAGTGCGTGCTGGCGATGGGCCAAGTGCACTCATTCCTTCATGGCGAGTTGGACGAGGAAACTTGTAACCACATCAGGCAACACTTGATGACGTGCGAGCGATGCCTTGACACCTATGACGTGGAGTCGTTGATCACAGTGCTTATCCGGCGCTGCTACAGCGACGCAACCGCGTCGATTAGCCTTCGTGAACGCGTCTCATACTTGCACGTCAGCGTGCAGTGAAAGTGTGAAATGACGAAAAACCTGCGCGTCACCATGCAGTGACGCGCAGGCGCGTGGCATCATTCAGGCGTTTGGCCTTTTGCCGTGATTGGCCGCCTTCTTGCGACGAAGCCGGCGTCTGCGTCCACCCTTGCCCATGGCAACCTCCTGGATCAGGCCCGGGTGCCCGGGCAACAACGCTCCAGTGTACCATCCGTGCGTGAGAGGCCCACCAAACCCGAGTGAAGTCGAACAGGAACGTTGGCAACATCGCCCAGTTACGCACCGAAAATCGGAATCTTCATCGCTGCCGCGCAAGAAGCCCAATGGGCTGCGCTTGTCGGCGTCTTTGGCCTGAATCAGAACCAGCAGCGGCTGGTGCTCGACTCGGAGACGTTCGGGCCGCTGTACGCCGACCAATGTCTTCAGCACCGAGCCGTCGCGAAATGCCTCGAGCCGTGTTTGTACATGGCGTCAAACAATTGGCGACAAGCACGAACACAGCTTACCCATCTTGTTCCTCTGCTAGTTTTGGTACTCACCAGATGGTGGGTGCTTTGTCCTTCAGGAGAGGCCTCGCGGCCTTTTCCAAAGCCTTGTACCCACATGGGCAAGCTGCTGGATCGAAGCTTCGTGAAGGCCCGCATCCGGGCCGGGTCAGTAGAGCCATGCGGTGCGAGTGACGGGCCACTAGGAGGTATGATATTGACGTCTGGGGGCACAGCATCGCTGAGCGGAGTTCACATGCGCATACGAACAACGTCATGGGGCGCCCTGATATCGGGTGCCTTGGTGTTTGGGGTGGCGGGTTGCGCGATAGTTGGTTCTGTGGCAGTTCCATCTCAAACAGCTTCTGGGTCATCCCCGTCGGGTTCGACACGCACGACATCATCCGTAGAACCACCAGTGTCGACCTTTTCGCTTGCGTGCTCGCCACCCACCGATGCGGTGATGGACTGGTTGCGGGCGCAGGGTGACCCGAATCTGTCTACTGATGAGGTTGCCGTCGTCCATGTTGGCACTGGAACTGCGCCTGGATCCGACTGGTGGGTCGTTGCGGCGCCCAGTTATGACTTTCACTTTGGGCCAACGCCTGGTGCTGTGGAGCGGACCAACATGTACGCCGTCACTTGGCTAACCGACAGTACGACATGGATTTCCCTGTTCAATGGCCAATACGTTGATGAAAATGGTGTGTTCTCGGCTGCCAAAAACTGGGACAACATCAGTTGGACCGGTGACCGCCTCGCCCGAGGGCAAGCCGCCCAAGACATGGTGATCGCATGTGTATCTACATGATGATGGTAGGCAAAGGGGGGCCAGAAGGCCGGTCATCGGGTGACGTGGCGATCGTGGGCCACATGAAAGGAGAGAAGGTCGTGAGCACTGACAGGATGATTAGGGCGGCTGGCCTGCGGCACCACTGGCCCGACGCACCCGGAACCCGTCATCATGGCCAGCCTCGACGGGTCGGCGCCCGTTTTGGTCAAGCTGGCGTCCAGCAGCGGTCACTAACAGGTTACGAAGGAGCACAGATTGTGAAGGTCGACTTGAAGATTAGGCTTCCGGGTTTGCTTGTGATGGTGCTGGCCGTGGTGACGGTTTCTGGGTGTATCGGGACAGTTGTGCCGCCACCTTCGGTGTCGCCGTCGCCTTCGGCAACTAGCCCATCGGCGCCGGAGGCGTCTTTGCGTTGGGCAAAGACTATGGGTGGTAATGGTTTCGATGTGTTCAACTCTGTTGCGCTTGCCCCGAACGGTGACATCATTGCGGTGGGCTGGACCACATCAACAGATGGTGATTTTCCAGCGAAAATCTACCCTCAGGGCGGTAACGCTGTCGTTACGCGCTTGTCACCTGATGGCACGAAGCTATGGGCTCGGACCTATGGGGGTAACAATGGGTCGAGTTTTGCCTCGGTGGTGGTATCTGCCGACGGTAGCATTTTTGCTGTTGGACAGGCTTCACCGAAAGGTGATTTCAATTGCGATTTCGGCGGAGCAGCCATGGGCCAGGCGGCTGTGAAACTTGACGCGGATGGGAAGATCGCTTGGTCCAGATGCTTCACGGCCAGTTCCTTTGGCGTCTATGACTTTGTCTCCTTGTCTTCCGTCGCGGTCGCGTCTGATGGGATCTATTTGGCCGGCAAGACCGTCGTCTCTCTATCTCCCGGGCCAAGTGGGAGCATGAATGCTGGTCTAGTGGTGAAGCTGGATTTGGATGGAAACCTTGTTTGGTTTCGCATCTATGACGCTGACGCGCAGGACAGTTTCGCTGCTGTGACTGTCGATCAACAATCGGATGTGATTGTTGCTGGGGCGACGGCACCGGGGAACGGACCGATGGATGATCAGGGTAACCCTGATGGTTTGGTTGTGGTGTATGACTCGTCCGGCCATCAAGCATGGGCAAGAACCTATGGCGGTAGTGGCCTTGATGGGTTCACCGCATTAACACTGGGGAGCGACAAGAAAATCGTGGTGGCAGGTTTTACGACATCGGAGGACGGCGACTTCTCCACACAACCGGACGGCACCGGGATTGGTGGGGTTATCGCTGGATTGGCCATGGATGGTTCACTTGACTGGTCAACGATATGCACAGACAGTCAGTTCACATCAATACACTCGGCTGCTGACAACCATTTTGTCGCGACGGGGATTACCTGGGTGAGCAATGGAGCGTCTCCAGATCCTGGGTCAGGATCTTTGCCGTTTGATCAAAGCGCCTTGGTTCTCAAGGTAACCTCGTCTGGAGTAGTCGAATGGTCAGCAAACCTGATCACGACACCTGTGTATTTCGCTTCGGTGGCTGTAACAGCGGACGGGGCGGCCACAGTGGTTGGGACCACGAGCTTGACCACGGGGGCGATGGCGTGCCCGGCTGATAATTCTCGATCCTGTGCTGTTGTCGCCACCTTCTATCGCTGACTGAAGAATGGGTCCAACGCCAGAATCGCCTTGTAGCGGCGCGCGATGGGAAGTGGTCCGCAGTGGGCGGTTTTCACTTTGGCACACTTCCCACCTCAGTTCACGCTATGCGGCAACAAAGCTCCCAAGGGTTTGCCAGTTGCCGGCTTCCCAGCATTGAACGGTCACGAGCGATCCGCCACACTTGGCAGAGCAGCAACTCCAGACTGTGTTGGTATCTGCACCGGTTGACGGGACGCCTTGTGCGTTGAAACTGTGTTGCAATGATGTGTCGAGGATTGAAATGCCGTCAACCAGCAACCGCGCCGCTCCGACCGCATGGTTGTCGCTTGCGCCATTGTAGCGGAACCAGCAATATCCTTGGTTGTAGCGCACTTCAAAAAACACCTGCGAACCAGCGTTTACCAGGTCTGGTGCGAAAAAGTCAACAGATTTCACATACAGGTATGGGACTCCGCTGGCGTCTGCGAAATAGGTGGGCGTCCGAGCGCCGGTGGCAAGCCCACAGGTTTGTGGGTTTTGCTCGGCGTACGGTTCATCTCCACCTGATAGCTTGGTAATGAACCGCTGTCCAACATCTGTTCCTGAGGCGATGTTGTTGTCGATTTCGATTGTTCCGTCCCCTGTCCCGACGGTGATTGTGGAGATTTGGTCGAATGCCCAGTTCATAGGCATGAGGAAGCCCATGTTGCCGGAAAACCCTGTGCTCATGTCGGACACAAAGCTCGCCTGGGCAAGCTGGACGCCGGCCAGTTGGTTGCACACATTGCGCGTACCATAGACACCGACTTGGTAGTGGTACGGTGTTTGCTGTGCGATTAGCTGAGCCATGCCTTCTTGAACGCCTTGGAAATAGGGCAAAATGTTCGAGACGATCTGGTCACCGGTAGGATCACAGTCGACTGCGAAATAGATGATCGTGGCCTCGTATAGCCCAAAGCTGTGCGCGGCGGCTGAGGCAGCAAGCGCGTCCGCCTGCCCCTGGGGCTTCGTGAAATAGGTCACCGCATTGCCCGATGTCTGGAAGATTGGGAACACCCGCATTCCGTTTGTCAGGATGTCGCACAGTTCGCCTGGTTGTATGGCCTTGCTGGGGGTTGTTCCGCTAGTGTCTGTCAAGTAGCGACCGACAGTTGTATGCCCGCTCGCCACAAGAGCTGCCGCCCGTGCTGGGGTGATTGTGGTTGTGCAGTCACAGGCCGTGCCAGATCGAGTGTAGTCGCCGCAGCTGACTAGCAGCGAGCACCAGGTCTGGAAATCGCCTTGCCCGGTGTTTGGCAACCCTGTGAAGAGCTGGAATGTGGAGACCCACCCGGAGTCATCTTCGGTGAATTTGCCTGTGAAACTTGATGGCAGGCCGTTGAATATCATGGCAGCTTGGAAGAGGCGCACCCAGCATTGGTTCACGGTGTCGGTTGCTCCAACCAGGATGGGGCCTTTCCCTTGAATGGCGCTCCGGGTGCCTGTTCCGAAGTTGCCGTTGGCGCCTGTGACGCTCAGTTCGCTTTGGATGGCGTAGACGAGCATGGTTTGGATGGATCGGGAGTAGGATCCGTCGCATGGGATGATGGTGAACCAGGAGTAGTCGATGTAGTGGCCGTTCATCCACTGCTGTACCTCTCGGATCCAGGATGTGCCGCTGCCGATCGTGATGTAGGCGTCCATCGTGAGGATCGCTTGGAACAGTTTCGTATTCACAACCCCGGATTGGGGCAGACCGATGTCGGACTGAATCTGGTTCACGCCCGATGTGGTCTGGCTTGTCCAGATTCCGGGTAATTGGCCGTTGCCGGCGTTGTAGCCTTTGCAGTACAGTGCGCCGATCAGGATGTTGATGATGTTGGCGTTGCTTTCGAATGGACCGACAATGCCGTGGGCGTTCAGGTCGGCTGTGGTGGTCGGTCCGAACGTGTTCGACAGCGAAGCGGCCGGGATGCCTAGTTCTGTTTGCAGGGCCCTGGTCAGGGACCACATGGTATTCCAGCCAGTCTGCCCATCTACGGTGAGCAGACTGCCCGTCAATTTCGTCCCGTATGTACTATTCAACCAATTCTGTGTATTGGTGACCCAAGGATCACTCATGATGTTTCCTTTCGTTGTAGTGTTTCAACTGCACATGGCGCCCAGGCTGAGCGTCAAGCGACCCGTCGCTGTTGGCGGGACGATTTGTTCCACTAGACACTTGATCGCACTCAGTTGACATTCCTGGCGTTCCTGACCGTTGGTAGCGCCGGCCCAAGTGCGGTCTCGTGCGGGTTTGCGAGCTGACCTTATGCCTGAGGCGGGCTGGCGTGTTTTGGTGTGTGGCCATCGTCCAGGATCATTGCGTCGACCCGGTTGGCCAGCGCTCGGTGGGCCTCATCTTGAACGTGTCGGGAGTCGTCAAGGCGGCTCTCTGTTCTTCGCAGCTCGCCTGACAAACTGTTGAGCCGGTGGGTGTTCGTTTCGACTTGCCCGGCCATGTTGTCGAGCTTGTGTGATATGGCATCTATGTCATCGCGGATGTTCGTGTTGTGCGAGTTAGTCATTTCATAGGTGGCACGGGCTGAATGGTCGCAGGCCTCTTTGGCGCGAGCTTGTGCCATGAATGCAAAGACAGCGGAAATCAGTGTTGCGATGATTGTGACAGCGCCTGTGATGAGTGCGATCTCGGCGTTTTCTGTGATGGTGATCATGTTAAGATCTCCTTTTCGGTGATCGTTGCGGTTGGCCTGTAGGCGACAGCCAGGCCGGAACCTAACGCGCCAGCCCATGACCCGATGACGCCTATGGCGGCAACAACCTCGAGTGCGATTGTTTCGCTGGTGAAAATGGGGATCAGTGCCGCGATGAGGCCCATGGTGAAGCTGACGATGACTGCCGTCATGTAGATGCGGGACCGAACCTGGGGTGATACACCGGTGTTGTCTATTGCGACGACAAGGTCGGTGGTCACTGCTGTTGAGGTTGGGCTTGCGGGTGTGGACATTTTTCCTCCTTTCATCTCATTTGATCCGGAGCACCTGGCCCGGATAGATCAAGTTGACGTTCTGTATGTCATTCCAGGCGGCTAACTGGGCAACTGTTGTGTCGTTGGCTGCCGCAGTCTTCCCTAGCGTGTCGCCAGACGTGACTGTGTATTGGACACCTGTCGGCTCTGCATCCTGAGTCTCTGCTGGAACGATTGTCGGAAATGGTGGGTTCTTGCCTGCAGCGATGTTGTGCCATGTTGTGACGTCACCGTAGAAGATGTTTCGGTCAAGTGATCGACCACCCAGCGAACTGGTGAACTGCCACAGCAACGCACCGGCTGGTCGATGGTGCCCCAGTGCCTGTTCGTAGGTGGTCATTCTGGGGAAAGGGTATGCCGCATACCACAATGCGCAATTGGCCTTGACGAAGTGCCAGAGCGAAACCCGTGAGCCTTGCACATACAGGACGGGCCACACCTGGGTCAGCTCATGAACCGTCTCCATGAAGGTGGTGATCCATTCGCCTTCGATTGCATCCCCTCTGCTCCAATTCGGGTTGCCCGCTGACTCGTAGTCAAGCGCGAGCACGGCTTTACCGAGATAACCTTGAACAGCCTCAACGAAATGGGTTGCCTCAGCGCAAGCTTTCTTGCCTTCTGTGATGTGATAAACACCGACCAACCGCCCAGCGGCTTTTGCGGTCTGATAGTGAGACTCGCATCTACTGTCAATCACCATTCCGTGGGTGGCGCGCACAATAACGAAATCTGGCGCAACGCTCGTCGGTACAGTCAGCTGCCAATAGCTGACATCAATTCCCAAAAGTGCCATGCTTTGACTCCTAGTCGGTCTAGACGGGGGCTCTTTGACAATGCCGCGAACACTGGCCGAAGCCCTGATGCCCAGTTGCAATACATGTCCAGACGGGATGAGTGCGAACGCCAATCGCATCCGGCCAATGCTGGGAAATCTCGCTCATGGCTATGGCCAGAACTGGGGCCGCTACGAAAAGCAGTTCGCGCTGCGTCGAAGGGATATCACGATTGGTCACAACTCTGTCCAGATCGGCACGTGGGTCGTCCGCCGCCATGGCCGGTTAGCTGATGTCCCGACTCGCCTTGTTTGCGTTGGCTGATGTCACGGTTGATGTCTTGACGGTGATTTCCACGGGTGGAGCCAGGCTCGAGTCTGACAATCCCAGCAGTAGCAGGATACGAGATAACCCCTGCAAACACTCATGGGTGGTATTGTGAAAAATGCCGGGGGAGCGGACGGTGGTTTTGCCGTCCTACATTGACATGGATCGTAGGTGAGTCATGGGAATGTCTCTCAGATTGAAGATGCCGCCGCTCGCTGGGACTCGGCGGACTGCCAGCGGTGACTTTCAGAAGACGGCGATGCGATGTCGAGGTTTCGGCTCGATTGCTACCGCCTGTGGCATTGTCTTTCTAGCGGGCTGTTCACCACAACCAGTGCGGGTGTCTTTACCGACCCCGGGAGTGGCCCAGACGTGTGTCGCACCAACCCCGGCGGTCATGGCGTGGATGCGATCGGATCTGCGCGACCCGTCGAGCCTCCTCGAGAGCAATGTCACCATGGTTGAGATTGGAAATGCCAGCTTTCCATCTGGAATCGGGGACAATACAGTCACAGACTGGTGGATCGTCGCGGACAAAGCATTGTATGGGGGCACGATGTATTACGAAACTTGGTTGACTGACTATCCGTCAACGTCCGATCAGTCTTCGCCGTGGATGGTCATCATGGGCAGCGCTCCTAACACCGCGGATTGGAGCCTTGTTGAGAATTGGTCAGAAGATCTGCTTGATCGTGGAAAGTCTGCCCAGAGGTTGGCGGTCTCCTGCCTCGGCGGAACCCTCAACTGACTAACGAACACGTCGGACTCGCCAACACCGTCGTGAACTTTGTCAAGGTAGTTGCGACGCTAGGCATGCACATGCGACGGCTGGGCTCAAAAGCCGCGTTAGCCTCGGCTGCCGAGAAAAGGCCACACTTTGGTGAGTTCATGGACACTCTGACGGATGGGCTTTGGCATTTCACCCTGCGTGGTCCTCTGCCCCAAAGTCAGCGTGATGACGACTGTTCTTCCACACGGCCGGCCCAACAGCGCTTGTAGATGGGTTCCTGGCTTTTCAGCGGTCTCCCCAGCCGGTTGGCGCAACGGGTCAGATGGGCTGCTGGCTCCGGGGGAGAAATCGCGGGCGTTCCAGGCCTTTCGAAGGCTGGGAACGCCCGCATTTCATTGTCTTCGTCTTGTGGGCGAGCTATTAGGAAAGCTTGGCGGTTTGTCCTGGGTAGTTGAATACTGACACGTATCCAATCTGCCCCGGGCAGACGTCATAGAAGTAAGGCAGACGTACCAGGATGGCTGGACCGGTGCCTGGGTAGCCTGGGCCATGATACTGGCCGCCGGCCAGGTCTGGGACTGCGATCACAACGGGTTGGCCGTTTTCGACCGACTTGTTGACTGTGGCTGGCCACCAGCCGCTGGAGCCCTTTAGCCACCAGTTTGTGCCGACTTTTTGGGCTTGAGTTGGGTACCATCGCTCGCCGATGATTGACCACCGTCCTGTTTGGGCACCCCCGGCAGTTGGCGCACACTGAACTGAACTCGTGATCTCAAGTTGGGCTGTGTTTGGCATTTTGTTTCCTCGCTTTCTTTTCTGTTGCTTTTTGATGGTTCTTGGGCTGGTCATGGTTGCTTTGCCCAAGTCTTTTGGGGACAGACCCGCGCCCACGTGATACCGCCCAATCAAGACGCCGCCTGATTGCAGATCCCCTTGGGGGGCGTTGGTTGTGGGATTATCGTCCGACATTCTTGGCCTGCCTTTTTGGTCTGGCCCGATGTTGTCCTTTGGGGTTTCTGAGTTGTCTTCCGTTGGCCCTCAAGGCCTTTCTGGTTTGCAAGTTCAGCCCGCTGAGGGGCTTTTCGTCTACCAGGCCTTCATTTCAATGTCGGTCAAGTGGCATCAGACCGCCCGTCACTGATGGCGTTTGACGGGACGCGGGCTCTGGTTGTAGTCCCCAAGTTGGTTCCAGGGGTAGAGCCAGGTGCCGTTGAGGTGTATGGGTTGGATATCGTGGCGTTGGCATTGTTTGCGTAGTGCTGCTAGTGATATGCCGAGTTTGTTGGCGGCTTCCCGTAGGGTTATTAACGTGATGGTCATGCTGATGCGGCAGGTGGGGCATGTCACGGTTGCCTGGTTGATGACAAGTTCGGCTCCGCATGCCGGGCAGACCATGTCTGGGTCGTCGTCGCCAAGCAGCCTGTGGGCCCTGGTCAAGACGCCGCTGTCGTTGATGATTGTCAGGCCGGCTTGGTTGATCGGCGTCCAGTCTGGTTGGTTGGCACGGGCATGGGCGGTGTCGACCATGATGGTTAGGGCGTGGGCGATCTGGCTGGCTGGGATGTCACCGGTGACATCTGGGGTTACTAGTCCAAGCAGGTGGGCTAGTTCGGTGACGACTGGTTGTATCTGGTCGGCTAGGTCGATGATGTCGAAGTGGTATGGTTCTCGCCGGTCCAGGGTGACTGGGTGGGCGTAGTGTCTTGATGTTTTTGTGACGGCCGCGTCGGGCAGTGTCTTCCAGATGATGGCAAGCTCGCGC
>Ga0123357_10001166_pt1 | contig 27443 bp, 23 predicted proteins | sample TergutEmb28metaG_FD_89873 | JGI IMG/M metagenome (GOLD analysis project Ga0123357, IMG submission 89873) | Embiratermes neotenicus P4 segment gut microbial communities from Petit-Saut dam, French Guiana - Emb289 P4 | ecosystem: Host-associated > Arthropoda: Insects > Digestive system > Gut ...
GGACGCTCGACTATTTGAGATTGTAAGTTATTCAATTCTAAAATATTACTATCACGACCAACAAATTTATTGGGGGTTTGAAATTGACAAACTTAATAAAGAAAATTTGCAGTTGTATAAAACGGGCAGAACAAATGCCAATGACGGCGGTATTGACTTTGTAATGAAACCTTTGGGCAGATTTTTTCAAGTAACAGAAACTTTGGATTTCAAAAAATATTTTCTCGACATTGACAAAATACAAAAATATCCTATATCCTTCATAATCAAATCAATTGAGCCGACAGAGGAAATTTTACAAAATATAAAAGAAAACGCCTCGAAAACTTACTCAATTACGGCAATCGTGGAAAAATATATGTCTTGCGTTGAAGAGGTTATTAATATTCCGATACTTATTTCCCGATTTAGAGAAACAGTAAAACAAGGTTATTTAAGCAAAGCGCTTGATGAGATTATTTTGCAGAGCAAAGTTGAGTTTAATTATGAGGAAGAAAATGAAGAATAAAAAGTGGCAGTAGAAACAAAGTTGAAAATATAGGCTTGGAGAATCTGTTTAACTATCAAGTTATCAATAATTTTTTGTAGTCAGACAAGAACTATGAAAATTTGCCGACACTTTCAATTGAACTCTATGACACACGAAGTGAGAATTTGAAAATAAATAAAATGATGAAACAATATATTTTAATCGCAATTCTTGGGCTGAGCGCTCAAATACAAGCCCAAACATCTGCAAAAGATACCGCTTTTCAAAAGTCTCTGGTATTGGAAAAAGAATACATTCCGACTATCGACAAAGCGTCCAAAATCAACTTCTTACCGGAAATCACGGAACCGCAAGCTCCTCAGGTAAAAATCGAATTTTCAAATTATTCGGTTCCTTTCAATGTAAAACCGGAACCGGCACAGGCAGAAGCCGCTAAATTTTTTGAAGATTTAAACGTCTCGAAAAAAAGAGGATACATCCAAGCCGGCGTCAGCACATTTGTTGATATTGACGGCGATGCAGGATACCAACTATTAAACAGCAAAACCGATGATTTAAGCATTTGGCTGACGCACCGTTCAAGTTCAGGCAATGTAAAATCGCTGCAAACAGACGAAAAAATGAAACTTAAATTAAACGACAATACCGGAGCATTCAGGTATTCCCATAATTTTGATTCTTCAAAACTTTTTGCGGATGCTAAATATACTTATTCCGAATTCAATTATTATGGAGGACTACGAAGTGAGCTCTTTAATCCTAATCCTTTTTTTGCTGATACCCTGCAAACTAATAATATTTTCGACGCTAATTTAGGCTTTCTTTCAAAAGACACTTATCCTTTAAATTTTCTGCTGGGAGTAAATTTCGTCCACTTCGAACAAAAGGAATATTTATTATCTAATGAAAATGGGAATAGGCTTAAAGAAAATACGTTAAAAGCAAACTTTGATTTCAATAAGGATTTCGATGGAGACAAAATGATTGGGCTTGCAGGATACTATAGAAAAAACCTTTATTCTATTCAGACTATTACCAGTTACAAAAATTATTCTGATTTAACGCTCAATCCTTATTTCAAAATGGAAGGAGATAATTGGAAGATGCATTTGGGCGCTTCTGCTCATTTACTTGCCAAACAATCAAAAACTTTCTTATATACACCTGATGTAGAATTTTCATTCAGACCCTACGAAAGCGGACTTTTTTACCTGACTGCTAAAGGAGAAGTTGCCGACAATAGTAACAGTAAGGTTTTCAATGAAAACAGATATGTTCTACCTTTTGTAAGAGTTCTGGATTCTTATACCAGATTCGATGGAACTGCCGGTTTTAAAACCACTCTTTCGGGAATCTTTGATATAGATTTTTATGCCGGATATAAAACAACACAACAAGAACATTTTTATCTTCCACATATCCTTATTCACAATCAAGGCTACTATGCATGGAATTCCTTTAGCGCCATTTATTACGACACCAAAGTTTTCAAACTCGGAACAAACCTGAAATATCAATACGGAAAAATGTTTGATTTGAGTTTAAAAGCGACCTATTACAATTGGAAAGTCGATGAAACAGGCAATGAAGCTTGGAATAAACCCACTTTAGTATCAGATTTAACAGCCGGATTTCAATTCCAAACGATTCCTTTGCGAGCTGATTTGGCATACCATTTAGAAACCGGAAGGAAAGGCTATGACTTTTTTAATGATGATATTGTTAATATGAAGAATATCAATGATATAAACCTCATCGGAACATATACTTTCAACGACACATTTTCCATTTTCGCGAGAATAGATAACCTGCTCAATCAAAGATATGATATTTGGTATGGATATCCGGCCCAAGGTCTCCGGTTTATGGGAGGATTAAATGTAAAATTCTAAAAATATATCTTATATGCTAAACAACAATCCTTTAATATCAACTATTACATTAGCCTATAATGTAGGAAAATTCCTCAATGAAGCTATTGATTCCATACAGAAACAATCCTATGAAAACTTGGAAATCATTGTTGTTATCAATGGAAAAAGTAAGGATAATACAGAAGAAATAGCATTGTCTTTAGCAGCCGCCGACACTCGAATTCGACTTGTATATAATCACGAAAATTCAATTATTGGAGTAGGACGAATGCTCGGACTTAATGCTGTAACCGGAGATTATTTTACTTTTTTGGATGGCGATGACTTTCTTGCCCTCAATGCTATTGAAAATTTATACCATACTATCACAGAAAAGCAAGCAGATATTTCCATTGGCTACATACAAGTAGTTCATACGAACGGAGAAATAAATCCAAATGAAAGAGGAGCAGCAGGACTTGAATATGATACGTTAACTCCGGAGGAATATATTCCTGAATGCTTGCAATATCTTGACATATTATTACATGGAAAATTATATAGTACAAAATTGTATCGAGAAAACAATATTCACATGTTTAATGACTCTTCTTTAGGCGAAGACAATTTATTACATCTACAATTCGTTGCTTTTGCGAAAAAAATAGCCCAAACCCATGAAGTAGTTCATTATTTTAGATTTAATCCTAACTCTGTAACTAAGAAACTAAAATACAAAGATTTTTGGGGAGTATTTAGAAACATGTTATGGATTGAAAAACTGTATGAAAAAAAAGATTACTTATCGGCTCCAAGAAATCTTGAGTGTTTTAAGGCACATCAGCTTTATTTACTCTATTATTGTTTCCTTACCGGCTATTTAAAAATTTACAAAAGTTTTCCTAAAGAAGCATCAGAACTTTTACATGAAGACTTCATAAAAACGACAAATATTCGAAATTATCTAAAACAATGGAAATTTTATGTCCCGGTTTTGGAAAGTTACAGATTCAACAGATATTTGGGCGCTTTTATCTGCTTTATACTAAATCGTTTTCGCATAATATTTAAAAAGATTAAAAAATTAGTTCCGTAGTTCTATGTGTGAAGTTCTGAAAATACATCCTGCCACTGCTTTTTGACAATTTCTGTTGTATAATTATTTTTCAGTTTCAGAAAAGCATTTTTCCCCATTTCCATGCAAGAATCGGGATTGTTCCACAACCACGTGATTTTCCTCTTGAGATCTTCCGCATTACCCGGCTTGAAATGTAAACCGGTAATGTTATTCTCAATAATTTCAAGGAATCCGGCATGACCCGGACCAATTGAGGGTTTTCCATGAGAAGCGGCTTCAAGGATTGTCATAGGAAAGCCTTCATAGCACCTGCTCATATTCAATAAAAAACGGGCATTTTGATAGAAATTGGCCAATTCTTTTTTAGGTATATACCCTAAGAAAATACAATTATCAGGGATTGGAGTGGTTATAGGTTCTTCTTTCCGGGGTGATCCGGCAAACACGTATTTAATATCCGGAGTCATCGTAGCAACTTCCAACGCCAAATCAATACCTTTTTCTTTACTTAACCGGCCGGAAATGGCGACATAATCTCCTAAAGAATAAGCCGGATCCTCTACCCTATCAAGGAAATTCGGAATATGCCTCATCTTGTTTTTATCAAAACCGGCCTGAATTAATTTTTGTATTTGGAACCGGGTGATACATGCGTATATATCTACATTATTGATGTATGCTTTTGTCGCGCGTGCATACCAATTACGTCCGGCATAACCCAAACTTTTCAAATGAGAACTTTCACAGTTGTGTCTGATACAATTCCATTCATGCCCGCCCAAACAAAGTTCGCATGGCTCCGAATTTCTCATAAAAAGACCTGTAGGACACATCAAACGGAAATTATGTACTGTCATTATAACAGGCACACCCGCTTTTTTTATATGTTTCAGAATCGCAGGTGAAATAAATGGATACAAATGATGAACCACAACAATATCCGGCCTGTCATCTTTCATGATTTGTTTAATATCTCTTACTGCATTATATGCATAAAATCCCCACAAAAGGCCCTTGATATTCCCCCAAAATGTTCCCCTTCTTCCTTCTGTTGTTTTTCTGTATACGCCCACTTCATGCCCCATTCTTTTAAAAAGAACAATTTGACGATCGACGACAGCTTCTTCGCCGGAATATTTTCCATAATCATTATGAATAAGAAGGAGTTTCATCTATAAAATTTTGTCAATTTTTCAAATATGCTTTTAAATCCCCGACAATAGCTTTAGTAACTTCCCTTTGTCCCTGTTTGTTCAAATGTATCCGGTCATAAAACAGAGAATAATCCGACGAAAATTCCGGATTATAATCTAAGAATACAACATTATCATATCGGGAAGAATAATTCTTAAACATCGACATAATTTCGGCATATTTTTCAGGCTCAAATTCATTAATCAAATCAACGAGCGGAGGATTGACAAGAAAAACACGTACACCCTTCCGGTGAAGAAAATCAAGGGTTTCTTCAAAAATCTTAATATTATCCTCTTCAAACATAATATGCCGTTCACTGCCGGCAGCCAAATCTTCCTTTAAGCGATCTATATCAACAAATCCATCTTTGAAATTGCCCCAATCATGCATAAACCCACGATATACCGCATTAATAAGGGCATCGTTAAATCTGGATGTCCTTATATTTTCGTGCGACCAATAATCATACATGCTGCTTGCATTTTCTCTTATGTACCGGTTTATTATTTGATTATCCATGAAAGGATAAAATAATTTATACGAATTAGCGCTAAGGCCTTCTCCCGTAAAAATAAACTGATCAACACCATAAAGAACAATTTTCACAGAATCGCTACAAGGCAAATCAAAATAGTGTTTAAGCATAACCAAACGGTCTGCAACATTAACGCCCTCTCTGGTATATTTAGCCACCCCACAATCAAGCTCATTTTCCATTGTCACCTTATCTATAGCCAGCATCAATTCGGAATGGCCAACCAACAGAATTTCCGAATATGAATTTAATCCATAAAACGTTTTAATTCCCTTTTCCATAATTTTCGACAGGACAAAATCCATGTTCAAAAAAAGAAAAAGAAAAAGAAATATTTTCAATAATAACGTTTTAATCTTCATCTTATTCAAAATTGAAAATAAACAAACTGCGACGATGTAACCCCTAATAATGCTATAAATATAACTAACGACGCATAGAAGAAATATCTAAAGGGAACAGGGATCTTTGATTTCGAAAAATAATTGGACGCATATCCTTTGTATTGAAAAATTTCCACAATTATGAATAGAACTAACATTAACAGCGTCAATAACGTAGCTGCAGAAGATCCTCCTACAGCAGGCATTCCCGACAAATTTGTGAAAATTTTCCCGATAATATTCGATGCGTGGCCAAAATCAGTTACCCTGAATGGAATCCAAGCTATATTGACCAATGAAAAACATAATAATATCCTAAACCATTTAACTAATCTGCTATTAGAGAATATTTCATATAATCCTCCTTTTTTCAATCCAACATTGATGTAATATTCTACAAGATAATAGGAAGCATGTAATGCGCCCCAAACAATAAAAGACCACGCCGCTCCATGCCAAAGTCCACTTAAAAGAAAAATAGCTGAGATATTAAAAATCCACCGGCTTTTTTTCACCCGGTTTCCTCCAAGTGAGAAATAGACATATTCGGTAAACCAGGAAGTCAAAGAAATATGCCACCTTTTCCAAAATTTCTTGATCGAATCTGCAAAATACGGCAAATTAAAATTCTGCATCAACCGGAAGCCCATCATGCGGGCGCTTCCTATGGCAATATCCGTATATCCTCCAAAATCACAATATATCTGAAAAGTGTAAAAAATAGATGCCAATAAAAGAGTTGATCCTGATTGAGAACCGGAAGTTGCATAAGCCCAATCTACGTACTCGGCTAACCGGTCTGCAACAACCATTTTCTTAAAAAGTCCCCATATAATCATTTTACCTCCTTCCAACAAATCTTCAGAAGCAAAGCATTTTTTTTTAGAGAATTGCTTAAGCATATTTGTAGACCGCTCTATTGGTCCGGATAGTATGGTAGGGAAGAAAGAAACGAATAAAGCATACTTTATGAAATCTCTTTCTACAACTTGTTTTCCCCGATAAACATCAATTGTATAACTTAGTGATTGAAAGGTATAAAAAGATATTCCCACCGGCAACAAGATTTTCCAAGTGGAAACATGGGCTTGTATTCCAAAAACGCTTAAAAAACCGGTTACCGAATCAATGAAAAAGCCGGTATATTTAAAATACGCCAATACGCCTATTGAAAAAACTATGGCTACAATCAACCACTTCTTCGCTGTTGATTTTGAAGAGTTGATTACCGTCCCTATTTTCTTTCCACAGAAATAATTAACAAGCGTAGTACTTAATAACAAGATACCAAACTCCCATTTTAAATGTAAATAGAAAAAATAAGATGCTAATAATAATACGGCATTTTTATACTTTCCCGGACATAAAAAGTAACCGACAAGAACTATCAGCAAGAAAAGAAAATATTCCGGAGTATTAAAAAGCATACTTACATCCCATATTTTTGGCGTAAACCTAATGCCATTCCATAGAATGCATAAGGATAAGCATAGGTTGCCATAGTATAATTGACAGAGTTGTCGGTATAAGAAGTGGCCATAATGCCTATAATGGTAGCTCCTGCAACTATGGCACAAAATTTGATTGCCGCATTACTTCTTTTATCATTGTAAATAAAAAACGAATGAATAAGCATGCACAAACCTATAGATAGATATAAAATTAGTCCTATTAAACCTGTATCTGCTAAGATTTGAACATAATCATTGTGCACAATTCTTATCTTTCCAAAAGGGTGGTCTCCAGAATAAAAAACATATTGCAAATTTCCTACTCCGGTACCAAATACCTTATTATTTTCATAGAACTTTGCTAAGCTCCAATCCCACATAGCCTGCCGGCCATTCATATCTATATCTTTCATCGTCAAGTTATCTCTATTGTCAATAATCTCCTGTGCAGTCATTTCTTTCCTAAACATCTTCTCTCTGACACCCGGAACATAAAGTACGACCATTGTCGCCGCAGCAGCAACAACGAAAACAACAGGTAATGCTTTCAATTTATATTTAAATATAAAAAAAATAGATAGACTGGCAGTAAGACCTATAAGTCCTGTGCGCACTGTAGCCACAACCGGATATATAACAAAGAATGCTGCCAAAAGTAAATATTTTTTTTTCTTAGTTATGAAAAGTAAAGCCACTGCCATTGTAGTCATAACCACGACATGGTCAGCCAACGTAGCTCCCGTCCAAAGTAACCCTATCCAAGGAAGCCATAAAAGATATGATATTTCTACAAATATTGCTGCAATAAAAATAAATTTGACTGTTGAAAAAACAGCAAATTCAGAATTTCCAACCTTATTGGCAAACATTAAAATGAAAATGGGATATGAATATTTTGCGATAACCCTTATACCAAACTCTTTATCAGGAGCATTATAAAATAATGAGAAAAACAGAAAAAAAAGATAGACCATATAGGACATTAAAGCTGGAGTAAATTTCACTCTTCCTTCAATAGTCAACACTCCAAAAGCCATACAGACCATCCATACCGAAAAACGAGTAGTACTATACGGTTCAAGCATGAACATACCCGTAGCCAAGACAATCATTAAAAAAAGTTGAGGCCCCGTCGCAAAATACTTTTGTTTTTTAACAAGAGGATTTTTAAGCATTCGTCCTTCATTAAACAGGAAATACAGACCTGCAAGATGAAAGACCAAGAATAAAACAGTAGCTAAAAAAAACATTTTTATATTGTATTCAGAGGAAATAGTTTATAACTAAAAAAAATATATACATTTCCCTCTATTTTAAAAATCTTTTAAAATCGTAAGACAAAAGTAATAAATTCATTGAATATTCAGAGCCATATCCCTCATAATGTTCACAAATATTAAAAAATCATTCATGTAATTTGTTCAAAATAATCTTTCCATAAATTCATAACAACAGAAACACTAAATCTTCCGATATTTTCTTTTGCTTTATTACCCATTTCAACACGCAATTTTTTATTCCGCATTAATAGTTCCATTTTTTCTACTAAATGCAGGATATTTCCGGTTTCGACCAAAAAGCCATCAACACCATCTTGAATTATATCGGATGGACCACATTCGCAATCAAAAGATACGCAAGGAACACCACAGGTCATTGTTTCTGTTAAAACCAAACCAAAGCCTTCATAACGAGATGGAAACACAAAAAGAGAAGAATCTAACATTACTTTTTCAACATCTTTGACCGGCTCTCTCAAAAATATATTATTTTGTAAAGATAACTCTCTTATCATATTATTTAAAAACTCATAATCATTTCCTTCTCCATAAATAAATAAACTCCAATCAGGAAATTTTTCTTTTAACGAAGCAAATGCCTGTATTAACAAGTCAAAGCCTTTTTGAGCTATAAACCTTCCCATGGCCAATATATTTTTGTTCTCCAGCAATGCTTTCCTGCCTGAAACAAAAGATAAGGGATCAGGTATGACAGTAAACCGGCTATCTCCCTTCCACAATTGTTTATCTTTTTCTGTCAACAAAACAATGTAACTATATTTTCGCGAATAATATCGTTCCCTGTACTGAAGCAAAGCAACCCAGTATTTTCTCAGCCACTTTAGTTTAGAATCAGGCAAACCTTCCACCAAATGGGTTAAATAATTACGGGTAAAATGAAATTCCAATACTTTCTTACTCCCATCCGTCAATCGATATAAAAATGATATTTCGTATCCAAACATACTTACAGTTACATCCGGACGGATATTTAATAACAAAGCATTTAATTTACTCCGGTATTCGTTATAATATTTTGTTCTAAAAAATAATTGCCATGGTTTGGAAATAGCAGATTTTATGTTGAGAGAAAGTATAGTTACTTTAGGAGAAAAATTAAAAAACAAATCGTTTGGAACAGGTGATTCTAAAACAATATAAACGTCATAACCAAGCACATCTGCAAAATAATTTACCTTCGTACAAAGAACGCGCTCCATTCCTGCACCGCCGCCTAATGAGCTTTTACAATAAACTATTTTCATTCAATCATTCAGATATTTTTGGTAAACACCAAGAGTGGCACGTGCACACTTATCCCAAGTATACGTAAATGCATGTTCAACTCCTTTTTCAGACAAAGCAGCTTTATCTACAACATTATTTTCAAAAAGCATCATTGCGTTTAGGATAGACAACTTATCTGCAGGATCAATATATATAGCAGCATTTCCCCCAACTTCGGGTAACGAAGATGTGTTAGATGTGATAACAGGAGTTCCACATGCCATAGATTCAAGCACCGGCAACCCAAAACCTTCATACATAGATGGAAAAACAGTAGCGGTAGCTCCCGAATATAAAACTCTCAAATCATTGTTATCTATATTTTTTAGTAGATGAATTCGATTTTGAACTCCCAAGTAATTTATTTTTTCCCGTATATATTGTGGAGCGTCCCAAATCAAGCACAAATCATTTTCCGGATTATTTTTACACAACTCTATATATGCATCTATAAGCATTGGAGTATTCTTTCGTTCATCACTACAAGGGATAGAAAAAAAATATGCTTTTTTTAATCCAAATTTTCTTTCCAATATCTCCGAGTCATATTCCGGGAAGAATATATCATGTCTTATCCCCCACGGTATTACATGTATTTTCTCTGGATCAACATTCATGGTTTCAACGATATCTTCCTTTGAGCTTTTGGAACAAGTAATTATAGCTTTACATTTGTGCATCAAAGGAGGTACTTCAAGTTTCATTCGTTCATGGTTAAAAAATTTTTCCTGAAACTTCATAAACAATGCATCATGCAAGGTTACAATTATCTTTTCAGGACAATAAACATATTCAAAATTATGGGGAATATGTAACAAATCATATCGTGTAAATATCTCACGAATAGGATATTTCCCTAAAAACTTATCATAATTTTCACGGTGTGGAAAATACAAGTGTTTATTTTTGAAAGGTAGATTCAAGTTTCGCCCACCTATGCCTTTCATATTTTGAGAGTACAAAACAATTTCAAACGGCAAATCCTCTTTTACATCAGCCAAGGCTTCAACCAACTCAAGGGTTGTGCGTCCAACTCCGGAAACATATCCTCTGACAAATAGCGGGACAATGGAATTAATATCTATACAAATCCGTTTTTGTTTCATTTTCTCAACCCCTCCATTTTAAAACAATCAGTCTATATATCTTATCTCTCATAATATAATACCATTCTTTAGTGTCGGAGATTAACATCAATAAATATATAAAAAAAACTTTTACCGGTTGGTTATTGATTTTGGCTAATTCTTTTTCACTCCATAATTTATCATGCCAATAATCAATGTATTTTTTCTCTTTTAAGTAATCCGGCACAATGACTTGATTGATGTAATTTACATGTGACAGATGAAATCGAGGCGTTAGCTGAATAGATCCGAGGTGCATCCGGTAATAAACTATCGGCTCATCTATCCAATCAAATATATAACCGGCTTTTTTTGCTTTATGAAAAAAAGGATAATCTTCCAACATAGGAAAGCGCTCATCAAATCCTCCCAATTGTTCAAAAGTCTTTTTTCTTAAAATAAGAGTAGGAAGCGTAATGCGATTTTTTTCTATCGTTTTTTCTCCTTCTTCATTAAAAGGGATATAGTTTCCAATAATGAAATGAATCTTCTCATTAATTGCACTTGCATACGATTCAATAGCTTGGGAAGTCAATAAATCATCACTATCCAAAAATTTTATCCATTCCCCTGATGCTTCTCGAACGCATTTATTTCGGTTAGGTGCAATTCCTTTATTTTCATCCGAAGATAATAATTTGACATCGACAAAACGGTCTTTGTTTTTAGCAATCCATTCGCGAACAACGATTAATGTATTGTCGGTAGAACAATCATCACTCACGATTAATTCAATGGCAGAATAGGTTTGAGCCTTTACACTCTCCAAGGTATCTATTACCATTTGAGAGGAATTGTATGTAACTACTGCAATAGAAATTAGTTGTTTGTTCATCTTATTTTTTTTTAGTATAATTGACAAGATCCACAGATCTCAAAAGATATCCACCTATTTTATGCCAAACACTTTTGTGTGAATTTTTAGCAATCCAATAGCTTACGCGTAAGTGATACCAATAAAGATACATCTTATGTTTTTTAGCTTGTGGAATTGCTAAATCTTCAATAGCCGACAAAACAGAAGAGGAAAATTGCGGATTAGAGTGAGATACACTATCAGAATGAACACGATATTTTATTAATTTTTTATTGATTATCCCTATCTTAAATCCATTTGATAAATATTTCATAACCAACGGATAATCTTCAATCATTGGATATTTCACATCAAAGCCACCCAATTGCACAAGCATGTTTCGTTCAATAAACAAAGTCGGCCCCTCAATCATTGTCCCTTCTCTTATCATTTGTTTCAATTGCAGAGTTGAGTTCCCATCAAATAATTTCACCGGAAAGCAAGATAGATCAGAAGGAGTTTTTGTATCAAAATGATATGTCCCTGCAATGGCAATATACAATTTTTTATTGTTTAATACATATCCGACATACTCTTCAATGCAGTCTTCTATCAACAAATCATCACCAGCAATGTACTTGATCCATTCGCCGGTAGCCTGCATCAATCCTTCATTACAATTGGGAGCAATTCCAGAGTTTTTAGCTGTAGTTACAATTTTTGTGTCTTTCAAAAACGGGATGTCTTGATTTCTTTTCAAAAATTCACGACATATCTCAATCGTATGATCAGTCGAACAATTATCAGAAATAATGACTTCCAAATTCGTATAAGTTTGTCGCTTAATGCTTTCCAAAGTTTCTAAAACATACATGGAAGAATTGTAGGTAACGACGATTATACTGACTAAAGGATTTTGCATATATTATTTTCAATTTATATATGATTATTTTTTGTTTGCTTATAAAAAACAATTGGCTTTAACAATATATTCATCGGATAGGAAATTGAACCTAAATATAAAAGTCTTTGTCCAATTGTTAGCCTATATTTTGTATTATCAGCCAAACTTTTTATTTCCATAGCTTCTTTCTTCAATCTTTTATCATAAGCATAAGTCAACAAACCACTTAACAAATTTCGAAGTGCTATATTTTTAACGTTTTCACATAAATTATACTTAATTAAAATAAGAGATATTAATTTTAAATACCCCAAAGAATATCGAAATCGCTTTTCTTCACTTTGACTAATTGACAATGATTCTTTCCGAATTCTATATACAGTTGAAATCTCAGGAATATGAAAGAACTTACCCCTTTCACACATAGCAATGAAAACAGCAAAATCATTGTTCACATGTCCTGAAAGAAACAAATCAGGAAAATTTTCCAAAGCCTCGATATAATAGGACTTCCGAAACATACAAGAAGAAAATCTACACCCTGTGGTTTCTCTTAAAACAAACAATTCTATAATTTGTAGACCATAACATGTTTTCTCAATATCTTTTACTTTAATTCTTGTTTCCTTCGTCTTATTTTCCTGTTCACATAAATTAACCCAATCCGTGTGCACCAAAGATACATCTGATCTATTTTCTAAAACTTCATATTGTTTTTGTAGCTTCCGGTTATCAATCCAATAATCATCTCCATCACACCAAGCTAAATATTTACCTTGGGCAACTTTAACAACAGAAATATCATTCCTAGCTACTCCAACATTTTTTTCATGAAAAACAAGTTTGATTTTATCCGGATATTTTTTTTGATAAGACAAACATATTTCACGAGTTTTATCAATACTGGCATCATCTCCTATTATAATCTCAAATGGAAAATTTGTTTCTTGCATTAAAGCTCCTTCAATGGCTTGAGATATATAAGTCTCTAAATTATATACTGTTATGCAAACACTTACTAAAACTTCCATTTTATAAAATTTACCAATTCAACCAATCTACACACTGCGACTCATTATCTTTCAACATTCTGGAAATTCCGGAAAAAGAAGAATTGCTTTGATAAAACAGAAATTCACACTTTGATAATAACCACATATCAATGATACTTTCCGCCAAATGGGTTGATAATTTATCTGTAGAACTTCTATTGTTACAAATATGATGTAATCCTTCTTTATTATTCGCGATTAATTCTTTGGGATATTTAATGATATTATCGATTTCTTTTTCAAACAGAAGTTCGACTTCTTTTGAATCTGTTGCCAAAAAAACCTTTTTATAACCTTTGTCTTTCATGAATTTTTTTAAAGTTTTCACAAAGTCTCCTATATCTTTAGAAGGAACCAAATCTGTATTTCGAACATGTACGCCAACTGTTTTATCAAATAACTTGTTTTCTTTAGCAAAATCATCTATTTTATCCTGAAGCGTTTGTTCTAAGAAAACGTAATCATTGATGTTTATTTCTTTTAAAGGTGGTATACTATCTGCAAAAACCAAAACATCACTTTTTATTGATTTACTTAAATAACGACCATAACTCATGTCTTTCGAACTAAAGAGGCTTTTTATTGCATTCCAATCGGATCCTCCCTGTTTATACCGAGTATTATTTAAACCAACATATTTCCAATATCTTACCAATCGTCCAAACTTTCCTCCTATATTTCTTTCCAACCAATAAAGCCCTCTTACTTTAGGAAGATTTACCGGGAATCCGAAAGTATACATTTCATTAAGAGCAACATTAAACAGCTTCCCTTTCCATATTTTAGGATAGCAAGTTTTGGCATTTTTTTCTATTTCTTTTGGATCAACAACATAAGGAATATTCTTTAACTGTAAATAATCATAAAAAACATTCTTTTTTTCTGTTCCATAAATCCAATCTGCCCAATCAACATATAGAATCCGATTGGTGTTTTTTGCATATTTAATTGCAGCTAATAAAGTGTATAGGCGATCTCCTAAGCCACAATATCCTTTTAAAACCAAATATTTATTCATGTATCTTTAATCTATTAAAATTTTCAATTTCTGCTCCAAAGAATACATCATTTCCATTATCGCCTGATCTGCATAAGGCAATAATCGAGGTTGTTCGTAAAACTCTTTATATAACTTTGGCGATGCTGTTAATTCTTCAATTAACCGAATTGCATTCGTATTATCCCCACCTTTAATCCAAAAAATAACAGCGTTTTTATTTATAACATCCGGTTCAGGGTTATTATTTGATCCCCAGTAAATAGGAATAGATCCGGATTGTATTGCTTGAAAAATTTTCTCTGTAACATATCCCTCCGCATCTGAATTTTCGGGACAGATATTAAATTTAAAATATTTCAAATACGATATTTTGTTATCTTTGCAAGTAGTTTTCAATTCATTAGTGTTGTTAAAAAAATTTCCTCCACAGCTTATTTTACCCAATTCTGATAATGCATCGTATATTTCTTTTCTAAGTCCATTAGAATCGGATGATGAAACCAAGGAACAAAATCGAAGCGGTTCTTCTTTCAATGAATGATAAGATAAATTATCACATATAGCTTTTATTTCTTTGGCATCTATTTTTGACGACAGTTCATATAATATCCAAAGAGGGAATCGCAGATATTTCGGATTATCATGTTTATAATCAAATCCTAATGCAATATCAACGCCACAGTCAAAACCGTAATTTTTATATCGAATAAATTCGTTTCTATGAACATTTTCTCCTGTATAAAAAATCTTAACATTCGAGTGATTAATATACATGGGAAGTTTTTCTCCAAAAAGGGAAAAAAAAGCAATACTTTTTTTTGAGTCTCCCAATATTTCATTCTGATTTATAAATTTTCTAAACCAATATCCATTAGATTCTCCAATCCAATTAAAAAATTTAACTGGTTCTTTTTTTTGATAAGAATTCTGTTTCCAATATCCTTTGTATGACCTTAGAAAAGTGTAAACAACATCCATTTTAGTATTTTTTGTTTTAACTGTATTAAATTGTCATATAGATGTATTGTCTTTGAAGTTCGATATTGCCACAAAGACTCATAGTCTTTTTTAAAATAAGGGAAATGCTCCTGCAAAAATAATTCGCGTTCCCTGCGCATAGTATTTCCGTCAGTCCAACTTATTCCTCCCGGCTGGGAAACACTCAAATCAAAAGGATAAAATGCTAAAGAGCAATTATACTTTACAATCGCTAACGTATAAAATATCCAATCTGATATAATTTTATAACGTTCATCATATAAACTAATTTTATAAAAAAGGTTTGTTTTAATAAACATACTTTGATGCTTTAAGCTTTTGTATAAAAAGTCATAAAAAGTTATATCTTCCACAGAGTTTTTACCAAAATCTAAAGTACAAAAAATATCTGTATCTAAGTTTAAGCTAAATACTTTTTCTAATATGTGCTTATTAACAAGATAATCTCCACTGTTCAAAAACAAACAATATTCTCCTTTAGCTTGAAGAATACCTTTATTCATGGCACTATAGATTCCTTTATCCGGCTCACTCACCCAAAAAGTTATTCTATCGGCATACTGTTTTATTATATCAACACTGTCGTCTTTCGAGCCTCCGTCAAGAACAATATATTCATAATCAGAGAAAGTTTGGGATACTACACTTTCTATGGTTTTGCGCAAACCGTCGGCATTGTTGAGATTGATGGTGATGACCGAGAGTTTCATTTTTACTGTTTTATTATTTTCCAATAACCGCCTCTATTTCCTTCCAATCTTTCCAACACTCCTTTTTGTTTTAATTTTAGAATAAACTTCTTTACAGAATTAATACTAATATTCAATTGCTCTGATATTTCTTCGCGAGTAATATTTTTATTGTTTTCTATTAAACCCAATAATTTCTCTTCTCCTTTTGTTATTTTTGGGGTGTCTCTTGGGGTGTCTTTTTCTACATTTTTTTTAATTTTCCAATAACCTCCTTTGTTTCCTTCCAATCTTTCCAACACTCCTTTTTGTTTTAATTTTAGAATAAATTTCTTTACAGAATTAATACTAATATTCATTTGCTCTGATATTTCTTCGCGAGTAATACTTTTATTGCTTTCTATTAAACCCAATAATTTCTCTTCTCCTTTTGTTATTTTTAGGGTGTCTTTTGAGGTGTCTTTTAGGGTGTCTTTTGAGGTGTCTTTTGGGGTGTCTTTTGAGGTGTCTTTTGAGGTGTCTTTTGAGGTGTCTTTTGAGGTGTCTTTTTTTTCTGTAATTGTATCTATATCTTCAACATCTTCTATTTTTGCCGGCAAAAAGAATGTCAGGATTGACATATCAAGTGTGGTATCGAATTCAATTTTTGTATTTGTTTCGATTTCCCATTTCAGCATTTTATCAAATCCTAAACCTGCATTTTCGGCAAGTTTCACACTGCGAAACAATTTTGCAAGCACAGGATTTCGCGGCAAAGAAATATCTTTCTTCAAAAATTCGGAAACAGGCAATGGAAATGCACCTGGATTTCCAAATTCGATGCGATTGGTAAAAACACGAACTCTCGGACGCATCGTACTGAAATAATCGGCGTGCATTAACATATTAACTAACGCTTCGCGAATGGCGTTGAATTGCGGACTGTCTTCGTAAGCAAAGCCCATATCATTCATTTTGAACGGCATATCTACTTGCCGTTTCAACCTTTCAATGATTGCAAAATAGTATTCCCACAGGTTTTCCTGCTCTTCCAAACGAAAAGTATAACGAGTCGTTGCCTCTGCATAAGAGCGACCGGGGACTTCGAGCAAATCAACCCGAAAATCAGGGAAAGTTTGGTTAACTGCCAAATTCTTACCCATAAACAGCAGACCGCCATAAGTCAAATGCCCGCCTTCAACAATTTGCAATCGTGCCAAAAATTCAGTTTCCGACATAGTATTGTAAATCATAGAAGGATTCATTCGCGCCATATAATCGCGATAACGAAACAATGTAGTGCGGTTCAAGTCATCAAGTGAAGTGCGTTCAACAGGACGAGCCGACATTACGCCAAAAAGCTGGTCGCGCAGCAAAGCATTGATTTCTGTTTCTGTTGCCCGCTGATCTCCACTACCTGTACGAACAAAAGTATTTGTCAGTGAATTGAAATATACCGGTTTAGTTTCGGACGACGAAATGAAAAACGATAAAACAATTTTACCATCAATATTATATTTAAAGCATTTTGGTGCAATCAATACATTGAATTTGTTCTTGCTACGTAACACAGTTGTAAAATCCTGTTCCAATTTTTCGGGATTTTCAACACCTTGTACTTCAAACTTTTTACCATTTTGCACAAGGCCTAAAACAATCCAACCACCTGCACAATTAGAGAATGCGCTAACCGTTTCCCAAATATTCTTGGGAAGTCCACCGACGGCAGATTTTGCTTCAAAATCATCCCATTCAATGTCGACTAAACGATTTAGCAATTCTTCTTTTGTCATTTTCTTTATTGCTTCATAAATTCAAGCATATTTTTTAAAATAATTATGTTCGATAAAGATAATGTTTTTAGGCATTACAGAATTTTATTTTTCGCAAACTACCAGCATGCATTATTCAGATTGATCGCTATAACAGATAATTTCATTGTATTTATTCATTTTCCAATACTCGTTTATATACTTCGTAAGTTTGTTGCGCTGAATTCTTCCACGAAAATTTTTTCCCTCGCAGCATCCCTTTATTGATTAAATTCTGTCTCAAAGCAACATTGTGAAGTATTTCTTCCAAACAAAATCTCATTTGTTTAGTATCTTTTGCAGGAAAGTACAGTGCTCCCTCTTGAGCAATTTCAGGGAAACAACTTGCATCACTTAACAAGACAGGACAGGAAGACTCAAATGCTTCTATAATTGGAATTCCGAAACCTTCATAATAAGAAGGAAAAATCAATGCAATTGCCTGATTATACAGATCAAACATTTTGTCTTCTTCAACAAAAATATTAATAAAGTATTTCTTAATATTTAAGGAATTCAAAACAGCTAATTCCTCACTATTAAAATGACTCCCTGTACATACAACAGCTACATCTTTCTCTTGTTTAAGTATGGGCGCCAACGCTTGAACAAAAAATAAAAAATTCTTATATCCACTCCTGTTGCCAACAAATAAAAAATATTTTTCCGGCAATTGGAGTAACGTATCCGTTTGTTTAGTCAGTGAACTTGCATGATAAATAACACTTATTTTTTCTTCCGGAATACAAAAAATATCTACAATATCTTTCTTGGTATTCTCCGACACTGCAATAATATGAGCAGCCTTTTCTGCCAAGCGTTTTTTCTTTATCGAAAGGTATGGTTCATTTAACAATTCAGGATATAATTCATGAATCATATCATGTATAGTCAAAACAAAAGGTTTATTTCCCAAATATTCCAAAAAATAATCATCATAATAGGTTGGATGGAAAATATCAAACTCTTGTGTTTTTATCAATTGGACATTCATTGTTTTATTCAAAGTATAACAATCCTCATATCGTTTAGGGAATTGTTTTTTCATCCATTGAAACAATGTTCGCTTCCCTACTATAGGCCAACCAAAAAGGAATTGATCAAACGGATTAAAAACCGGTTTTAGCTGTTCAAATCCCAACTGCTTATGCAAATAAACATTATCCGAATATTGGATAGATATCTCACTTGCTATTTCATCAGGTAAATGTGATATTATTTCAACAAAATAACGAGAAATACCTCCATATTTTTGACTGGTAAAAACTTGATGATCGTATAGGATTTTCATGCTCTATTTGATAATTATTTTAATTCAGACAATATAATATCTGTTAAATTTTTCTTGTAATTTTCATATGTATAACATTCTCTCACGCTTGTTTTGACAAAATTTGATTTTTCATATAATTCAGTGTCAGATAAACTTAATGCTTGATTTATCATTTCCACAATAACTTTTTCGTCTATATCTTCAAAAACAAATCCAAAATCTTCAATATCTACTCCTGACGATTTACTGGCAATGGGAATCAGTCCTCCATTTGCCATAACATTAACACTAGCTGCCGCCCCTCCCTCACTAACTGACGGGAAACAACAAAAAGCACATAAATCCATTATTTCCTTGAAATTATCAGAACTAATATCCAAAAATCCATGTTCGATAATATTATTTGACTTATCAATTATCGGCTGATAATATTCGAAAAATTTCTTTTCACTTTTTGAAGCGCCGCAAATATGTAGAAAAATATCATCCCGTTTTGAAAAAATATCAATTAAAATATCCAATCCTTTGTGCAATAACCCTTCTGACCCAAACCACAAAAAATGTTTTTTTGCTTCTTGAAAATCTTTCTGTGATAAATCAATATCATAAACATCCCAATAAAAAATAAGTAAAGTTCGAATATTTAAATCTGGGTTTATTTCCAAATAAGTGTTGGATACAAATTGATTTCCCAAACATACGTTTAAATCAGGCATAATGAATTGAAGTGTCCAGAAATGATACACAAGCCTACCAGATTGTGGAATAATTTTATGTTTTTCTTTTTGAAATTTTAAAATCTTGAGAGCAGTATTTTTATTTTGATAAAAATTACAACACCCTGTAGAATAATAAATTTTCTTTATTTTTTCAGCACAATCCGAATAAAAAGCTCTTTCTAACGGATAACCAAATCCATAAACCACCTCATATTGATCATAATCAATTGAATCTTGCGACATATATTCAGCCACATCTACTTGATAACCATTTTTATGAAATATTTCTGCTGCGGTATAACATTCTAACATATTGGAATGTTGCTTATTAACACCCAAAATAAATGGTCTCTGAATATATGAAATTAAAATTTTCCGCGAATAATTTGAATGAAATACATTATATAAGATATTTTTTTTTATTGGTTTAATCTTCTGTATTTGATAACCTATATAAGACAATAGTTTATTTGCTGTTTTTTTTAACATCACTTTATTTGTTCCCATTGAATTATTGGTAATATAGCTCCATTTCTCCCTTCTGTGGTTTTTGCAACAGGACTTATCATATCCATAATCGTAAAATGTGTTTCATATTTATATTCATCAAGCATTTCAAACTTTGGAATTGCACTTCCCACTGTGATAATATAATCCCCTCCTCTCAGAATTTCCATCGGCAAAGGTATCCTGTATGCATGACTTCCCTTTTCTAAAACAATACTGTCGTTTAATTCTGGATTAATGTCTTTAATGCATGTGGTAAAAATATAGCCATAACTAACGTGTATTAAATGAACACCCACATCATACCCTCGCCCTTCAATAAACACATCAAAAGATATTTCTATATAGGCATTTTTAGCATTATTTAGTTCAGAAGAAATTTCGTTCTCATCATTAATAACTCTAATACTTCGTATTTTTAACTTTTTACCTTGCGGAGGAATAGACATATCACATGTATAGCCTTTATTTCCTTCTTGATGGTCATTCATATAAGCATCAACAACAGATTGTATTTCTCCTATTTTATTTAATTGCCCATCTTTCAAAATAACACCTGTTTTGCACAAATTCCTCACCGCCCCCATATTATGGCTCACAAACAACACTGTCCGCCCCTCTCCTTTAGATACATCCTGCATTTTCCCAATCGCTTTTTTCTGAAATTCAGCATCTCCAACAGCCAAGACTTCGTCCACTACCAATATTTCAGGTTCCAAGTGAGCAGCTACGGAAAATCCCAAACGCACCATCATTCCCGAAGAATAGCGTTTTACCGGAGTATCAATGTATCTTGCAACTCCTGCAAATTCGACAATTTCGTCTAATTTACGTGTTATTTCAGCTTTAGTCATCCCCATGATGGAGCCATTCATATAAATATTTTCACGCCCTGTCATTTCAGGATGAAAGCCGGTGCCCACTTCCAAAAGAGAAGCTATGCGTCCTTTCGCTTTAATGCTACCGGTTGTTGGTGTAGTAACCTTAGATAAAATTTTCAATAAAGTAGACTTTCCTGCACCGTTTTTACCGATAATACCAAGTACATCTCCTTTTTTTACTTCAAAATCAATATTTCTTAAAGCCCAAACATAATCGCTTGTTCCTTTTTTAGACCGGTCGTTTGATTCTCCAATTTTCAGGTAAGGATCTTCTCTTCTTAAAACACTTGTTTGCCACCACCGGTTCAAATCATGGCTCAATGTTTTCGTACTTACTAACCCCAACCGATATTGTTTGGAAATATTTTCGAATTTAATTGCTATATCGCTCATACCGTATCCATAAAACTGCGTTGTATTTTATTAAACACAACTATTCCTATTCCCAAAACTGCGCACATAAACACAAAACTATAACCCAAATGGCTCCAACTAAATACACCTTGTCCTAAAACAGCAAATTTAAATGTTTCTATAATTGAAGTAATAGGATTCAAGGCCATAATCCACTGACGTTTGGGGGACATCATGCTTAGCGGATAAATAATAGGTGTAGCATACATCCATAATTGAACTATAAAAGAAAACAAGATGGTCAAATCTCTGTATTTTGTTGTCATAGAAGAAATTATAATCCCAAATCCAAGCGCCAGTCCTGCCATCATAATAACTAACACAGGAAACAATAATATGTATATATTAGGCATAACATGTACCCCCAATACTATATAATAAATGTAAACGGCAATAAAAAGAAGCAACTGAATTCCAAATGTATACAAGCTGGATGTAACCGTACTTAACGGCATTATCAAGCGAGGAAAATATACTTTTCCGAAAATCGCCTGATTGTCGTTAAAAGTCGATGATGTTTTAGTTAAACATGTTGCAAAATAATTCCATAAGCAAATGCCGGAAAGGTAAAACAATGGTTGAGGCAATCCATCGGTAGGAATTCCTGCAATCCTTCCAAATACAACCATGAACATTATAGTAGTTAGAGCCGGATTGATAAAAAACCACAAAGGCCCCAAGATTGTCTGCTTGTACTGAGTAACAATATCTCGCTTTACAAACATTCTCCATAAGTCTTTATATCTTATCAGTTCCTTAAAATCAACTGCAAATAACCCTATCTTAGGCTCAATGACGGTTGTCCATTGTTCTTCCTGCTTCATTCTATTTTAAATCTTATTTCTTTTTTAAAACTTTATTATAATTCTCACCTATTGTTTCAACGTGTTTTTGCATGGATATAACACCGGTAGGCGCTTCCTCCGACATTCGCCTCACATCTTCAGGATGACTGATAACCCAATTCATTGCATCCAATAGCTCTTTTTCGTTATCAGGACTTACTAATAAGCCGTTTTTCCCCTCTTGTATTTGCATTTCCGCACCACCACAGCGAGTAGCTATTACCGGTTTGCCTTCTGCCAATGCTTCCGAGATATTTAAACCAAAAACTTCCACATATATGGCCGGATGAACTAAAACATCATATTCTCTGATCTTTGAATTAACAATTTCCGGAGAAATCTTACCATGAAAGAAAATATTTTTATGGCGAGCATACTTTTTCATTAAACCACGTTCGTATTTTCCTTGATTATCTCCGATTAAATGTAATTCACATTCGCTTGAATTTAATCCGGTAAACGCTTTCAAGAGAATATGGATACCTTTAATATGAGCTATACGTCCCAAATAAAAGAACTTAAGTCCTCGATTGTGTACACTTGGGTCAAAGATATTATTTTTTGTTGAATTTACAGGTATTCCATGAGGAACTATTTCGATTTTTCCGGCATTTAAGCCATTAAGCGCCATGTTTTCAGCAATAGCATAAGAAGGTGCAATCATTAAATCGACATTCCGGCAAATGCTAATCCAATCTTTCTGTTTATATTCAATAAATAAAGAACTCATTCCTATAGGAGTAACAAAGTACATAAACGGCATCTTTTTCAAGAAACGACCGATTGAAAGCCTCAGCGACACCGGTAATTTTTTTAGAACAGGATAAAATAAATAACCGGTTTTTATGCCTTTAAGAACACATGGCAAACAGTTTTTTTGAGATGCAGCAACACGACATATTTCATCTTTACAATTCAATAATGTTCCCGCAGGACATGTGATTCCTCCATGATGAGCGGTTATTACACAAGGGATTGATAATTCATTGCAAATTTCGGAGAAAAAGGCTTTGTCGGCATGAATATGTAAAATATCGGGAGCTAACTGCCTGATTTTATCTTTTAACAGAACTAAATCCAATGTGGAGTATTCATATAAAAAAATATTCTTATACTTTCTCTCTATGATTTGATGTTTTTCAATCTTGTTGTTTTTAGAAAATACAACAATGTCCATATCTTGGTTAATCATTTCATCTACCAGATTCTTGACATAAACCTGACCTCCACCATAAGTAGAAAAGAAATCATTATTGGCTATTTGTAATATTTTCATATTGTGGTTTTTTAGCTTATCCTCTTTTAAGTAAAATAAGTAAAACTAATGACAAATATAGAATTTATTTATTTACATTCAAATATGCCTTTTTTAACTCTTCAACAGCTTTTAAAGCATCTAATCTAAATCGAGACTTATTTTCTGACAGATATTGACGAATGGCGTCTTTTTCTTTTAATATTCTATCTGTTTTTTCAATTAAATTTTGAGAATTCAATTGAGAATTCGAGATTACCCAATCCCGATGATGGTACACATATTGGGCCATTCCCTTTCCTTTATTTGAATACGTTAAAAACAAGGTTGGCGTTCCTGCAGACACTCCAGCAATACAAGCGTGCATTCTTGCAGCAATTAATATATCACATTGGGCAATACATCCTTTGGTTTTTTTTGCACCCAAGTTTGAAGGTAATAATTGAATCCTGTTTTTGAAACGAGAAAATCGGACGTATTGTTGAAGAAAAGCATAATCATCCTGTGGTTTTATTTCGGGACATATCACATGAGGGATACAAATTAATTTTATATGATCATTAATCAAAAATAATTCGTCCAGCACAGGAAAAATATTTTCTGAAAAAGCTAATGGAGAAACATTTAATCCTATTAAAATTTCATTTTCTTGCTTATCTAAAACAAAGTTCATATCCGGTTGCATGTAAAATGCAGGATCTGCAATTAATTCGCTTTTTTGTTTTTCAATACCAATATTCAGAAGATATTTCATGGCTAATTCTTCACGTACAGATATTAGATCGCAGGATTCTTTTAGATGAGAATAAATTATTTTTTCGTTTGGATGAGAAAAAGGACCAACAGATGCTCCCCATAAAGCATAAAATAAGCCATTTCTTTTCGCATTTTCTCCTGTTTTTAATAAATCTTTTAGAATGTTATACATGCTTCCATCAGGCGCTTCACAAAAATTATCTCCGCCACAAGAAAGAAAAATATCTTTTCCTTTAACCAAATTGACGTTCATACGAATATCGCTTCCATGTCCGATTTTTAAAAAACGTCGAAGAATTCCTTTCCACAACCGATATAGAGTAAACCTTTTCTTTCCTTTTATAAAAGTAATATTCTTATATCCTTCAAAAGTAGTTGTATCTACAGCAGGATTATCACTTGCTACAATCATTTCACATTCCGGCCAAAATTCCTGAAACATGGCATACGTACCTTGAACGATGCCCTCACAACCATAATTTCGAAGGCTTCCTACCCCTGCCAAAAATATTTTAATTTTCTTGTTTTTTTTCATGAGTAAAAAATCTTTTTAATTCTTCTATTTAAACTCCATTTTATCTTATCCAAGTATGTTGGAGGAGGCAAGCACTTTTCTATTATCTGTTGAAATGAAATATTATCTCTATACAAACTATAAAATAACTTTCTTTTGCGTGGTTTTTTTACCGAAGAATTTAAACTTGGATTTCCTTTCACAATCCAATCCAAGTTAGTCGTTATAGATTTTATATTGGTCAATTCTGAATAGATTTTTATGCCTTTTTCACTGTTTATTAAAACCGCAGAAACACCCCGTTGGTCACATATATCCGGCATGAAATCCCATACTTGCCAATAGTCTGCCAACGAAATATCAGCTACGCGTGGAATTCGGGAAGCAGAACAATTGTAACAACTGGGGCGTAAGTATAAATCAGCTATAAACCCTTTCATAAAAGAATCTTCAATAAAAGGTATCTCTTCCTTTTGTCCATTATCATAATTGATTTCAATATTGAAATCCTTCCATCCAAACTTCTTCCTGCGAAAATAATAAGATGTTATTCTCGATTCATTTTTTTTCTCTAATTCCTGCACATACTTATTAAATATTTTACCGGAAGGAACTCCATGGCAAACAAAATCACATGTAATTAAAGTTGCATGATCTTTTCCAATAAAAGTATTTAATCCGGCAACTTGACAAGGAGCGCCTACAAATAACACCCATTGTCCTTCTTTTATTCTCTTTTTAATTTGAGAAAAAACGGTTCCGATATTACTTTGAAGATATTTTGATCCTCTAAGCTCCTGTAATTTATCAATTGTATTGCATTCTACATGATTTAATTTCAGGTTTTCGTCGAAGGCAGCTCCATAAACATAACCATTATTCTCGATGATTTTTTTTGCTAATGCAGAGAAAATGCCTCCGGAAGAACTATCAATGCGGATTTTATCATCATTTTGCCAAGAAGCGTAACAAATGGGGGAAGCTATTCTGTCAAACAGGTTTTCACTGATAGCCGGACATACTTTCTCGCAAGCCTTACAATTTGTACAACTTGATTGATTAATTTCAGGATAAAGAAATGTATCTTCTCGTTCTTTCATTGTAATAGCATTGCAAGGACAAATGTTCAAACATGCCTGGCAACCGGTACATTTTTCTTCTGCAATTATCTGTTCAATAAAATCCACTCTATACCATAGTTGATTAAAAATAAAACGTAACTCCTTCTAAATTTTCACTCAGATTGACCGTTTATCAATCTGCCAGCTTGGCCTTCAAAAACTCCCTGTTCAAACGGGCAATATTGCTAATAGATATATTTTTCGGACATTCTTGTTCGCACGCTGCTGTGTTGGTGCAATTTCCAAATCCTAATTCATCCATTTTGGCAAGCATTGCTTTAGCGCGGCGGGCAGCTTCTATCCTACCCTGAGGCAACAATGCCAATTGGCTCACTTTGGCAGAAACGAATAACATGGCCGATCCGTTTTTACAAGCTGCTACGCAAGCTCCACAACCAATGCAAGAAGCTGAGTCCATTGCTTCATCAGCGTCGATTTTAGAAATAGGAATTGTATTGGCATCAGGAACGCCTCCCGTATTCACGGAAACATATCCTCCGGCTTGAATAATTTTATCAAAAGCCGAACGGTCAACCATCAAATCTCGAATAACCGGAAAACCCGCCGAGCGCCAAGGTTCCACCGTGATTGTTTCACCATCTTTGAACCTGCGCATGTGCAACTGGCAAGTTGTTACGTCTTCGTCCGGACCATGCGGATGTCCGTTCACATACAAAGAACACATTCCGCAGATACCTTCACGGCAGTCGTGATCAAACACAACCGGTTCTTTTCCGTCGTTGATCAGATTTTCGTTCAGGATATCCAACATTTCAAGGAAAGAAGTATCTCCCGTAATGCCATCCAATTTGTATGTTTCAAATGCGCCTTTGGCTTTAGGGCCTTTTTGACGCCAAATTTTTATATTGATATTTATTGTTTTTTCCATGACTTTTACGCTTTGTAATTTCTTTGTTGAAGTTGAACAAACTCATATTCAAGAGGTTCCTTAATCAATTCGGGATCTTGATCTTCTCCCAGATATTTCCAGCAAGCTACGTATGAATAATTTTCATCATCACGAAGCGCTTCACCATCAGGAGTCTGATATTCTTCGCGGAAGTGACCTCCACAAGATTCATTGCGGTTCAATCCATCTAAAGCCATCAGGTAACCAATTTCCAGGAAGTCTGCTACACGCAAGGCTTTTTCCAATTCAACATTCAATGTGTTGGCTTCTCCCGGAATAAGAACATTTGTCCAGAAATCTTTTTTCACTTCCTTCAGTTTCTTCAATGCAGTTTCCA
>Ga0123357_10001167_pt1 | contig 27443 bp, 26 predicted proteins | sample TergutEmb28metaG_FD_89873 | JGI IMG/M metagenome (GOLD analysis project Ga0123357, IMG submission 89873) | Embiratermes neotenicus P4 segment gut microbial communities from Petit-Saut dam, French Guiana - Emb289 P4 | ecosystem: Host-associated > Arthropoda: Insects > Digestive system > Gut ...
AAATCCTTTCATCCCTTTCCATCTTTTCTAATATACTCCTCGCAGTGACTGACCTGCTTCTAAGTATATTGATGTAATGTTGTGCTGATTCTGCAATAAAAAGAGACATCATTCCTTCCTTGAAAGCGAGAGCAACCGTTGTCATTTCCAAACGGCGTTGAAACTCTACCCCTCCGGCATCCAAAAAACAACCCTATAGCTTTTGCTCACCGCTCAGGAATCGGGCAGGTCGAAGAGGCGGCGGACGAGTTCTCCGGCTTCGGCGTGGTGTTCGCTTTCGGCCTGGTTGAGGAAGCGCGTTGGCCCGTGGATGAGTTTGTTGGTGATGCCGTGCGAAAGGGCTTCAAGCACTTTGCTGGGGTCGCTGCCACGCGCAAGCAGTTTGAGCGCACGTTCCAGTTCGGTTTCGCGCACGGTCTCGGCGTGTTGGCGCAGGGTACGGATCACGGGTACGGCATCGCGTGCCTGCATCCAGTGCAGGAAACCGTTGACGCGTGTGTCGATGATGCCTTCGGCTTCGACGACGGCCTGTTGGCGTGATCCCAGCCCGGCTTCGACGAGTTGGGCGAGGTCATCGATGGTGTAGAGGAATACGTCGTCGAGCGCACCGACTTCGGGTTCGACGTCACGCGGTACGGCGAGGTCGACCATGACGATTGGACGGTGTTTGCGCGCCCTGACTGCACGTTCGGCCATACCAAGGCCAACGATGGGCAACGGCGAGGCAGTGCAGGAGACAACAACATCGAACTCCGGCAGGGCTTCGCCAATGGCCTCGATTTTCATGGTTCGGGCATTGAAGCGCCCGGCCAACTCCTGCGCCCGGCCTTCAGTGCGGTTGGCAATGGCAATGGCGCACGGTTTGGCTCCGGCAAAATGCGCCGCGCATAGCTCGATCATTTCGCCCGCACCGATGAAAAGGATGCACAAATCGTTGATTTTCCCGAAAATCCGTTCTGCCAAACGCACAGCGGCAGCGGCCATCGAGACGATGTTTGCGCCAATCGCGGTGGTAGAGCGTACTTCCTTGGCCACCGAAAAGGTGTTCTGAAAAAGCCTGTGCAGGAGCACGCCAAGCGTGCCTGCTTCTTCGGCCTGCCGTGCGGCGTCTTTCACCTGACCCAGGATTTGCGGCTCGCCAAGTACCATCGAGTCCAGCCCGCTGGCGACCCGGAAAACATGGCGCACGGCTTCGCGCTCCGGGTGGGAATAGAGGTAGGGGGAGATTTCACTGAGGGGCAGGCTGTGGAAGCGCGCAAGCCAGTCTGCGGCGTACCGAGGCTCTTCGCCCGCGAAGCAGAGTTCGGTGCGGTTGCAGGTGGAGAGGATGGCCGCTTCCCGCACGGCTTGCCCGTCTGCCAGTTCATGCAGGGCGCGGCCAAGGCATCCCGGGCCGAACGCAACCCGCTCGCGGATGGCAAGCGGTGCGGTGTGGTAGTTCAGGCCGAGGGCGTAAAGCTGCATGCGGGATTGCCGTGGTAAAAACGAAACGGGCGGGACGTGCATCGTAACAGGTTGACGCCGGTTTCAGTACGGCAGAGGGCTGATTTCCATCAGGAATTAGATGTAGAAGCTCAGACTTAACCTGACAGTTTCTCCATTTTGTGGGGTCAGTTTGTCAGATGCCAGATCAATTCAAGCACTGAACTTTTTCATTCCAGACTTCCTTTGCTTCGATCAGGGTTTGCAGGGGTGTGCGGCCACAATACATTTTACCCTGGAGTGAACCCCATTATTGTAATAACCAGTCCAGGCATCCAGACCGGTTTGCAGAACGTCTCGTGCCTTGGACAGAAGATAACGTCTATTGTCTATTGTCTATGCAATCATCCGGGATGCAACAAGAAAATTGTCCCGGTTCGTTCTGTACTGCCCAAACCCATTATATCGACGGCATTCTGTTTTCGCGCAGGATCAAGAAAAAGAGCGGGAGAGCAGAGGGTTCACACCCCGAACGGATGCCTGCGCAGAATGGTTTCCTCGCGTTCTGGACCTGTGGAAATCACGTCGATGGGTATTTCGCAGATTTCTTCAACGCGGTGCAGGTAAGTGCGCGCTTCCTGCGGTAAGGCACCCCAGTTTTTTGCGCCCACGGTGGAAGCGTTCCAGCCTGGCAGCGTCTCGAAGACCGGTTCGCAGCGGCTAACTTCTTCAGCACCCAGGGGCAAGAGTTCGATACGTTGCCCGTCAAGTATGTAGCCGACGCAGAGTTTGAGTTCAGCCAGCCCGTCGAGCACGTCGAGCTTGGTGATGCACAGACCCGTGACGCTGTTAATGATGATGGATCGTTTGAGCGCAGCAAGGTCGAGCCAACCGCAACGGCGTTTGCGCCCAGTGACGGTCCCGAATTCACGTCCACGCGTAGACATCTGTTCACCGGGCGTGCCATTGGTTTCGATGTCGAGCTCGGTGGGGAACGGCCCTCCCCCCACACGGGTACAGTACGCCTTGGTGATGCCCAGTACGTAGTGGAGGCTGCCCGGCCCGAGGCCGGAACCAGCAGCGGCTTGGCTGGCGACGCAGTTGCTGGAAGTGACGAAGGGATAGGTTCCGTGGTCGATGTCGAGCAGCGAACCCTGTGCACCTTCAAAAAGCAGGGAACCACCGTTCCTATTGAGGCCGTGGAGCTCGGCGGATACGTCGGTCACGAGCGGACGCAACTCTTCGCCATCACGTATGGCCTGTTCAAAAACGGACTGAAAGTCCACGGCTTCGGCGTTCAGGTAACGGGTGAGGACGAAATTATGATAGTCGAGGACGGCTCCGAGCTTGTCCGCAAAACGCGCATAGTCGAAAAGGTCGTAGACGCGAAGCGCACGGCGAGCCACTTTATCTTCGTAGGCAGGGCCGATGCCTTTTCCGGTGGTACCGATCTTGTCTCCGGCAGACTTGGCAGCTTCGCGTGCGCGGTCAAGCGCGCCATGGTAGCTGAGGATGAGCGGGCATCCGAGGCTTACCCGAAGGCGGCGACGCACTTCGATGCCACCCGCCTCCAGCGTACGGATTTCGTGCAGGAGGTGATGAATGTCCAGAACTACGCCGTTACCGATAAAGCAGGCCACGCCCTCGCGCACGATGCCGGAGGGTACGAGGTTGAGCTTGTATTCGTTCTTGCCTACGACGAGGGTGTGCCCGGCATTATGCCCACCTTGGAAACGTACCACGCCCTGTGCGTGATCCGTGAGCCAGTCAACAATCTTGCCCTTGCCTTCGTCGCCCCACTGGGTCCCTACGACCACTACGTTTTTTGACATTTTCACCCTCCATGAAACACGGCAACCATCCAGCGGCCATCTCGCTTCACTAATTGCCGGTCACAGCCAGCTACTTTCCATGTGCCTTCGTGCCCGGGTAGTGCATCAATAACAGTTTCGCCCGCTTTCCGCAGTTTTGAAATTTCGTCCTGCAATGCTGGGTCTTTTTCCAGCGGGGCAAGGATAGACCCAGGCTGTTCAACCGCTGGCGAACAGCGTGCAAGTTCCCGTAAATCGAGGCTGAAGCCGGTCGCCGGACGGACACGCCCAAAGTTCTCGGCCACATGGTCGTAGCGCCCGCCCATTGCCAATGCCGCGTGCACGCCACCACCGTAAGCGGCGAACACCAGGCCGCTGTGATAGTGGTAACCGCGCAAGTCGGCCAAGTCAAATCCGAGGGGCAAATCAGCCAGTTCGATGGCAAGCTGACGCAGTTCATCAAGGGCGGCATCTACCTGCGGCATCCGGGGCAGGCGTGCCGCGGCAGCATCCAATATTTCCACACCACCGTAAAGTTCGGGCAGGGCCAAGACGGCTTCCCGTGCAGCACAGTCCCCAACTTCAGCAAGCAGCGTGCGCAGGCCGGAAATGTCCTTGCCTTGCAACAGGTTGAATGCTTCCTCACACGCCGCGCCGTTCAACCCAACACTGCTGGCCAAAGCATGAAATAGCCCAACGTGGCCAATGTCGAACCGCACCAGGGGGACATCCGCTAGCCGTAGCGCCTCAGCAAGCAGCCGGAGCACTTCGATGTCGGCTTCCAACCCGGCATGGCCGTAAAGTTCGACGCCGAATTGCAGGGGCTCACGCGTCGCGGTTAGGGAAGAAGGCCGCGTACGCAATACGCTGCCACAATAGCAAAGCCTGGAGACGCCCACATGATTGAGCAAGTGCGATTCGATGCGCGTCACCTGGGGTGTCATGTCGGCACGCACGCCCATCATGCGCCCAGAGAGTTGGTCGACCAGTTGGTAGGTACTCAGCCTCAAATCCTGCCCTGCCCCGGTCGTGAGGGCGTCGAGGTATTCGATGAGAGGTGGGATCACCAGTCGGTAGCCACGCGTGCGGAAAGCATCAAGCAAACGGCGGCGCAGCTCTTCGAGCCGTGCGGCTTCGTCCGGCAAGACATCCTGGATGAAATCGGGCAATCCCCAGCGCATCAGTCGTTCAGTTCCTAAAGTGACAGCAATATCAACAGGGCAACTCCCGCCAGCGTGGCAGACAGCCCAATGTAGCGTATCTGCCCGTCCCGCAGGGCGGTAAGGCGACGGAAAACCTCCCGCCACAAGGCGGGAGCAAGCAGGGGCACACACCCTTCAAGAATCAGCATCAAGGCAATGGCGGTAAGCAGCACGTTGCCCATCGGGATTGGCCTTAGCGCTTACCCTGGGAAGTTCCCTGAGGATTTTTCAGGTACTTAAAAAAATCCGCATCCGGCGCAACGACGATGAGATCATCCTTGCCAGCGAAGGAAGCGCGGTACGCCTCTAGGCTGCGATAGAACGAGTAGAACTCCGGATCGGCATTGTAAGCCTCGGCGTAAATCGCCGCGGCCTTGGCATCGCCTTCGCCCTTGACCTGCAAGGCATCGCTGTTGGCCTGAGCGACAACGATGTCGCGCTGGCGGTCAGCATCGGCACGTATCCTTTCGGAATCCGCCGCACCTTTGGAGCGGCGCTCGTTGGCGACACGCTTTCTTTCCGCTTCCATTCTCGAATAGACGTTGCTGGAGACCTCGGACGGGTATTCGACACGCTTGAGCCGCACATCAACAATTTCCACCCCGATGGAGCGCGCATCCCTGTTGGCGCGTTCGCTCATCTGCCGCATGATAACGTCGCGTTTGCTGGAGATGACTTCCTGTACGGTGTGTTTTCCAAACTCTTCGCGCAAACCGGCATTGACCGCCTGGTTGAGGCGGATTATGGCGCGCGACTCATCGCCCGACACGGCCTGATAGTAGAGTTTCGGGTCTACAATCCGCCACTTGACGAAGTAATCGACGATGACGTTCTGTTTCTCGGAGGTCAGGAAACGCTCCTCCGACTTGGACACGTCCATCGTCAGGATGCGGCGGTCGAAACGGCGCACGTTCTGGATCAGAGGCAGCTTGAACTTCAGCCCCGGCTCCATGATGATCTTCTTGACTTCGCCAAGTTGGAAGACAATCGCATACTGGCGTTGGTCGACAACAAATATCGACATCGAAGCAAAGGCCAGCAGCAGCAGGAACAGCGTACCGGCAAACAGGGTCAGTTTGTCACGCATCAACGGTCTCCCCGGGGAAGGTTACGCAAGAAATCCCGGTCCCGCGGAGAGCCCTGCGAGGAAGGCAGAGGGGGCGGTGGCAAAACCGCCTGCACGGGTTCCGTCACGGCTTCCGGCGCAGCCGCTGCAACGCGCCCAGCAGGTTGCTGGACGAGTTTGTCGAGCGGCAGGTACAGAAGGTTGCTGCTGCCCTTGTTGTCGATCATCACCTTGCTGGAGCTAGAGAGAACCTGCTGCACGGCTTCAAGGTACATCCGCTCGCGCGTCACCTGCGGAGCGCGCTTGAACTCGGAGAGCACCTGTTTGAACCGCCCGGCTTCGCCCTCGGCTTTGGCAATCACAGTGGCACGGTACGCCTCGGCTTCCGCACGCAACCGGGAGGCCCGTCCCTCGGCGGCGGGAACGACGCTGTTAAAATAAGCCTCACCTTCGTTTTTTTGCCGTTCCTGATCCTGTGTGGCTCTGGTGGCATCGTCGAAGGCGGCCTGTACCTGTTCGGGCGGCTGCACTTGCTCCATCGTCACACGGCTGACCTGGATACCGGATTTGTAGCGATCCAGGATTTCTTGAATAAGCTTTTGCGCGTCTACGGCAATTTGTTCCCGCCCCCCATAAAGCACGAAGTCCATTTCGCTCCTGCCGACGATTTCACGCATCGCGGTTTCTGCGATCTGGCGTACGAACTCTTCGTTGGGGTCGCGGTTCTCGAAGATGAAATCCCTAGGGCCGCGTTCGTGGTTGGACTCGTCACGCTCTGCCTTGAGTACGTACTGAACGGCAAACTGGACGGCAACGATGTTCAGGTCACCAGTGAGCATCAGAGCGCGGGCATTATTGCCAACGGAAACCGTGCGTAGCCCCGTGAGGTCGACGGTTTCATGCGTTTCAATGGGCCAGGGCAAGCGCCAGTTCAGGCCGGGTTCAGTAACGGTGCTGTATTTGCCCATGCGCAGCACAACACCGCGCTCATTGGTATCGACGGTATAGAAACCGCTGCCGAGCCAAACCACGAGCACCAGCAGCGCCAACATACCCACCCCGCTGCCAAACTGTTTGAAGGATGGCAAAGCAGGCCTTCCCCCCCCACCGCCGCCTCCGGGGCCGAAGGGGCCTTTTTCGCGGCGGCCTCCGAAAATACCGGACAACCGCTGGTTGAAGTCCCGCCAAATCTCTTCGAGGTCGGGTGGTCCCTGCTCATTGCCGCGTTTGCCGCCGCGGTCGCCGTCGTTGCCGCGGTCACCATTGCTGCCACGGTTACCCCAGTGCGGGTCATTGAGCGACATATTGATACCTATATTCATTTATCATAGGGAAGCGCAGTGCCTCCGAATTGGGACAGTTAGAAACAGTCCGCGTCGATACCCGACGAATGGGAACCGCTACCAGGTTCGGCTGCAAAAGCCCCGGCAGCATCGCCAAGCACGGCGCGCAGAAGATGAAGCCCTTCGCCCGTGCGGGCGCTCAAAAAAACGCGTTTGATTTTATCACAATCACCCCGCACAACTGCAGGCTCGGCATGGGTCAGGTCGATCTTGTTCCAGACTTCGATCCTCGGTACGTTGCCCGCGCCGATCTCTTCGAGCACCGCGTCGACTGTGCCGATCTGAGCCTCGCGGTCTTCGCTTGACGAGTCGACGACGTGCAGCAGCAAGTCGGCATGTGCAGTTTCCTCGAGCGTGGCATGGAAAGCGGCCACCAGCGCGTGAGGCAAGTCACGGATGAACCCCACCGTGTCCGAGAGCACAATGTTTTCCGTTCCAGTAAACATCCGCCGCGAGGTCGTATCCAGGGTGGCGAAGAGTTGATCTGCGGCATAGGCTCCCGCCCGGGTAAGCGCATTGAACAGGGTCGATTTGCCCGCGTTGGTATAGCCGACCAGCGACACTGAAAACACATCGCGGCGTTCGCGTGTACGCCGCCGGATGTGGCGCTGCTTTTCGATCTTGACCAGCCTGGATTTGAGCTGCCTGACACGGTCACCAAGCAGGCGCCGGTCGGTTTCGAGCTGTGTCTCGCCGGGACCGCGCAGGCCGATACCGCCCTTTTGCCGTTCGAGGTGACCCCATCCCCGCACCAACCGGGTCGCCAAATGGCTCAACTGCGCCAGTTCCACCTGTAATTTGCCTTCATGGCTTTTCGCACGCAAGGCGAAAATATCCAAGATCAGCGCAGTGCGGTCGATGACCCGGTGTTCAAGCGTTTTTTCGAGGTTGCGCTGCTGGGCAGGCGACAGGGCATGGTTGAAGATCACCAAATCGGCATCGTGCGCATGCACGGCCTCAGCAATCTCCTCGACCTTGCCCCGTCCCGCAAACAGCGCCGGGTCAGGCGCAGTGCGGCGCCCCTGCACCACGGCTTCAACCGTAGCCCCCGCGCTGAAGGCCAGCAGTTTCAGTTCGTCCAGGCGCTCATCGAGCCCGCCTTGGCCAAGGTCGAGCTGAACCACAACGGCCCGTTCACCGCTGGCTGGGCGTTCAAACATACTGGAGAAGGCCGTTCAGCTACCGCCCCCGTCGTCGTCCTGTTGCTGGATCGAGACCGGGCGGCTCGGCACGATGGTCGAAATCGCGTGCTTGTAGACCATCTGGGTCACGGTGTTCTTGAGCAGCACGACATATTGATCGAAAGACTCGATCTGCCCTTGCAGCTTGATGCCGTTGACAAGGTAAATGGAAACCGGGACATGCTCCCGCCGCAGCGTGTTCAGAAATGGGTCTTGTAAAAGCTGACCCTTGTTGTTGCTCATCGCGGAACCTCGATTCTTGTGGTTATGACAATCTCGCGGCGGCATTGTACCGCAGTGTAAGAGTGTGCAACAAAACTGTTCTGTGTGTACAGTGGAAAATATCAAAAATCATGCTTTATCTGCATAAGGATTATGTGTAGTGCGAAATTGGATACGCAACGGCGTGCCCTGCAGCTTAAAAGTTTCCATGAACACACGCTCCAGGTAGCGCACATAGGTGTCCGGCACACTCTCCAGTGAAGTACCATGGATCACGATAACCGGCGGGTTCATGCCGCCTTGGTGCGCATAGCGCAGTTTCGGGCGCACGGCTCCGGCGCGCGGCGGTGCCTGCCGAGCCAAGGCGGTTTGCAGGGCACGGGTAAGCCTGGGCGTGGGGAGCTTGAACATCGCCGCCCCATAGGCGGCATTCACCGATTTCAGGAGGCCACCGAGCCCGTTGGCTTTAAGCGCGGAAATGTAGTGGAACCGGGCAAACGACAAAAACCCCAATTTACGCGTTATGTCTTCCTTGATGCGCTCGCGGCGGTAACTATCGACTGCATCCCACTTGTTGACCGCTACAACCAGCGCCCGTCCGGTTTCGAGCACGAACCCGGCGATGCGCGCATCCTGATCCGAAATGTCCTGCGCGGCATCGAGCACAAACACAGCGACATTGGCGCTCTCGATGGCCTGCAGGGTTTTGATGACAGAAAATTTTTCGACGGACTCGAAAACTTTGCCCCGGCGGCGCAACCCGGCAGTGTCGACCAGGGTGTATCCGCGCCCATCGCGCTCGAATGGAATTTCAATAGCATCACGGGTCGTGCCAGGAGAATCAAAGGCAATCATCCGGTTTTCACCAAGTAGGGCGTTCACTAGGGTCGATTTACCGACATTAGGGCGGCCCACAATAGCTACCCTCGGACCGTTCTCTTCGGCTTCTTCCTCTTCCCTACCCTGCCCGAAAGGCTCCAGCACTATGTCGATGAGTTGGTGCACGCCATCGCCATGTGCCGCCGAAACCGGCAAGGGCACGCCTAGTCCCAAAGCGTGGAAATCGGTGCCTGCCAACGCCTGATCCAACCCTTCCGCCTTGTTAACGACAAGGTGGACGGGGCGGTTGGCACGGCGTAAGTAGTTAGCAATCTGTTCGTCGTGAGGCGTGCACCCGGTGCGCCCATCGACGATGAAAAGCAACGCGTCCGCTTCGGCAATGGCCTGTTCGGCTTGCCGCGCCATCTCGAGCATGACGCCTTCTTTCGCCACAGGATCGAACCCGGCGGTATCGACAACCAAGTAATCACTGTCACCCATCCGACCAACGCCGTAGTGACGGTCGCGCGTCAGACCCGGCAAGTCGGCCACGAGGGCGTCGCGGCTACGAGTCAGGCGATTGAACAGGGTCGACTTGCCGACATTGGGGCGGCCAACCAATACGATGATAGGTTTCACAGCGGGCTTAGGATTCTGGCTATTTTGGAATACTGCTGAGGTTCAACGCAGTTCATACGCCACGACATCCCCGTCAAGCGACTGCACGACGAACCCGTTCCCCAACGGTTGCGGGTCGGCAAGGATTGCACTGCTGTCAGCACGGTCGCGGGCGGCAAAAACACCATCCTCACGCCCAAGTACGTGCACGTAGCCTTCACCATCGCCGAGCACTACGTAGTCGCCAAAGATCCGGGGGCGGGTCAGCCTGCGCCGGGGCATTGCATCCTGACGCCATACCGTGATGCCACTATAGACATCGACTGCTTGGACGGAATCGCGTTCGTCAACAAGCACTGCAAAACGGGTATCCCGATCCATACCGGCATAAGACGAGAAATCGCGCGTCCACAAGGTGTTGCCATTAGTAAAGTCGAAACAGGCCGCCCGACCCTGGTAGGTTACAGCGCAAACTTCATTGCGCCCAATCACCGGGACGCCGGCCACATCGGACACCCGTTCGAGTTCGTTCGCACCACGCGGCCTGGATACGCTGAGTTCCCAAAGGTTGCCCCCATGTTCCAGGCTCACCGCAACCAGCTTGCCGCCGGGGAAACCGACAAGCGCAACTTGGTTGTCCACGATGATCGCACCAGAATGGCTACGCAGAGCCAACGGGGGCATATTGCGTTGGTAGAGCCAACGCTGCTGTCCATTTTTTGCTTCCAACCCAAGCAGACGATGGTCAGAGGTCCGAAGCACTACGGCCCCAGCGCCAACGGTAGGAGGAGCCAAAACTTCCGCGCCAACGTTCACGCGCCAGCGTTCACTGCCGGTTTCGGCATCAAGGGCAACCACCTCGCCCCTTTCGCCGACCACCACAACTATTTTGCCATCGCCGCCGACGCCAGCAGAAAGTTTAACCTTTGTATCTGTCACCCATTTTCTCTTGCCATCGTCGATGCGGGCAACATCGCCCCCAGCCCCTGCGGCATAAACGCTCTCGTTTACGACTACCGGTTGAAATACATAATTTTTTGCGCTACCCACTGAAACGCTCCAGAGTTCGCGCAATTCGACGGTCGATTTGAACTTGACCAACTCAGCCGGACCGGGCGTTGAAGAACACCCGGACAACAACGCCAGGATGATGGCCGGAGAAAATGCTATATGCAACAAGATACGTTTCATCGTTCAACCTTTCAGCGATTCAAGTTTGACGCGAATCATGTCGCGCATATCAGCATCGCTGGTCATATTGCCAAGCGCCTTGAAGGCAGACTCCCAAGCGGCACGCGCCTCGGTGGCCTTGCCTTGGGCTGCAAGAGCGTCGCCGCGCAAATCTTCAAAACGAGCCAGCAAAAGACCCTCCGGCACAGGCTGCAACCGTGCGAGGGCCTCGTCAATCGCCCCCTGTTGTAACAGCACGGCAGCCAACCTCAAACGCGCAAGGTTGCGCAGGGTAGCATCCTTGCCTTTATCCGCTGCCCACTCTAGATGGGGGCGTGCGTTATCGAGGTCGTTTTTCTGGAATTGGATACCAGCCGACAGCAGTGCGCCCATTTGAGCCTGAACCGTGTTGCCATGCTTGCTGATCAACTCGCCAGCAATTTTACGAACCTGTACCGCGTCATCGCCCACCGCCGCCCGTTGCAGGTCGGAGTACAACGCGCTTGCCTCGGTAGCGCCGGAGTTCCTGTACTTGTTCCACCCCTGCCAACCAGCGAAACCAAGCGCCAACACCAGGAGTATCGTCACAATCGTGTTGCCGTACTGCGCCCACCATGCCTTGAGTTGGGCAATCTGTTCCTGCTCTTCGAGGTCATACGCTGCCATTTTCAGCTCCTTGTCCGTTCCCTCCCTGGGGTTCGTTATCCTGTAGCATTTCAGTCCCGTAAATTGCACCCGCCACCGCTTCCGGCAACGCTTGGAATGAAACCCGGTGCTGCCCGCCGCCACTACGCAGCGGCTTGATCCCGATTTCGTCCGCAGCGGCTTCGTCCTCGCCGATGACCAACGCCAGCAACGCACCGCTAGTATCAGCCTTTTTCATCTGCGATTTGAAACTCCCGCCTCCGCAATGCAGCAACACATTGAACCCAATGTCGCGTAAAGCCTCAGCCGCACGGAAGGCCAAACGCTGCGCGCCATCGCCCTGGTGCACGACGTAAACATCGGGAGTTGGCTGCTCGACCACATATTCGAGTTCGCCGCTTTCTTGCCAGAGCGCAAGCAGCCGCTCCACTCCCATGGCAAAACCTGCTGCTGGCATCGGTTTACCGCCCAATTGTTCCACCAGCCCGTCGTAACGGCCTCCGGCACATACCGTGCCTTGCGCGCCGAGTTGGTCACTCACCCACTCGAACACGGTGCGGTTGTAGTAATCCAGACCGCGCACGAGGCGATGGTTGATCTGAAAGGTAATCCCAGCTTCGATCAGCAAAACCTGCACTGCATCGAAATGCGCCCGCGAATCCCCGCCAAGATAGTCGGCCAGTTTTGGTGCAGCTTCTGCAATCTCCCGCATGTCCGGGTTCTTGGAATCAAGAATACGCAACGGGTTGGAATGCAGGCGGCGCTTGGCGTCTGCGTCCAGTTTGTCCCACTTTGATTCAAGGTAAGCGACAAGCGCCACGCGGTGGTTGGCGCGCTCTTCCGCTGAGCCCAGCGAGTTAAGTTCGAGTTTTATGCCAGTGAGCCCGAGTTGCCCCCACAGGCGGGCGCCCATAATAATGAGTTCGGCATCAATGTCCGGCCCGGTAAAGCCGAGCGCTTCCACCCCGACCTGGTGAAACTGCCGGTAACGCCCTTTTTGCGGGCGTTCATGGCGAAACATCGGCCCCTGGTAGTAAAGCCGCTGCGGCCCACCGGAAGCCACGAGATTGTGCTGGATCGCCGCACGTACACAACCTGCCGTCCCTTCCGGGCGCAGAGCCAGCCTTTCGCCGTTCAACGCATCCTCAAATGCATACATTTCCTTTTCGACGATGTCGGTGACTTCACCAATCGCACGATAAAAAAGCGGCTCCGGCTCCACGATGGGCATGCGGATCGGGCGATAGCCATAGCCCTTCAGCCAATCGCGGACGATGTCTTCAAAGTTTTCCCAGATTTCGGCTTCGCCGGGAAGAATGTCGCTCATCCCGCGAACGGCCTGCAAAGTTTGTATCATTGGTCGATGTTCTGTTGCCATCTGTTTCAGGTAGGTTTACGGACGTAATGGCTCGACACGTAATCGTCGACAATCGCGGTAAATTCGGTGGCAATGCCGCCGCCGCGCAGAGTAACCGTTTTTTGCCCATCTACAAACACCGGCGCAGCAGGCGCTTCGCCCGAACCGGGTAATGATATACCGACATTGGCATGGCGGCTCTCTCCAGGACCGTTAACTACGCAACCCATCACCGCCAGCGTCATATTCTCCACACCCTCATACGTGGCGCGCCATTGCGGCATTTTGTCGCGCACATGCCGCTGGATGTGAGCAGCCAGCTCTTGGAAAAACGTGCTGGCAGTGCGGCCACAACCGGGACAGGCTGTCACCATCGGCACGAACGCACGCAAGCCCATCGTTTGCAGGATTTCCTGTGCCACCACGACTTCCTGCGCACGGTCGCCGCCCGGTTCAGGGGTTAGGGAAACGCGGATAGTATCGCCAATACCCTCCTGGAGCAGCACTGCCATCGCCGCAGCCGAAGCAACGATTCCCTTGCTGCCCATACCGGCCTCGGTCAGCCCAAGATGTAGCGGATATTCGCAACGTTTGGCAAGTTCGCGGTAGACCGTGATCAAATCCTGCACGTTCGACACTTTGGCCGAGAGAATGATGCGATCCGAGCCGAGCCCTAAGCTTTCGGCCCGGGCTGCCGATTCCAGCGCCGATGCCACAAGCGCCTCGCGCATCACCGCCCCAGCGGGCAACGGCGCGGTGCGGGCGGCATTTTCATCCATGACCTTACCCAATACCGCTTGGTCGAGGCTACCCCAATTCACCCCGATGCGCACCGGTTTACCGTACTTACAGGCCAGTTCGATGATGTCGGCAAACTGGCTGTCGCGCCGCGCCCCCACGCCGACATTGCCTGGATTGATGCGAAATTTGTCCAGTGTATCGGCGCATTCCGGAACTTTGGCAAGCAGGGTATGTCCGTTGTAATGAAAATCCCCCACTAGCGGCACATCAATGCCCTGCTTGGCAAGACGTTCCCGGATATGCGGCACGGCTCTGGCCGATGCTTCATTGTTGACCGTAACCCGGACCAGTTCGGAACCTGCGCGCACCAACCCCGCTACCTGCGCTACGGTCGCGCCGAGGTCGGCAGTATCGGTATTAGTCATCGACTGCACCACGATGGGCGCATCCGAACCAACCGCCACGCATCCGATATACACGAGATGGGTACGGCGGCGCATGAGCGGAGCCGTGCTAGCGGAAGGGGGTATTGTCATTGCAGGGTCAGACGGGCGATCCCATCCTTGCTGGTATGCCCTTTCAGGTCAACCGCCTGCCCGTTGAACTCTAGTTGTACATTGTTCGCTTGCTTGACCATGATCGAAAAAGGCGGTTTGCCTTTGACACTGTTGGAACTTCCCTTGGTGCCGGTACGGGTAAAAATGATCCTTCCGCTATTGTCGCGCACCTGAGCCAAGGTACTGGCGTTGAACAATACCCGTAACGTCGCCACACTAGGCACGGCAACAGGCGCTTGACCCGGAGCTGATTCGGTATCTTGGGCACTTTGCAAGGGATCCCTCGCGGACTCTGGTGCAATGTTGACAGGCACAGGCCGTTCGAGCGCGATGATTAGCGGTTTGAATTGGATAGTTTTTTGCGGTTCGGGGTCAGCCCTTTGCGGCTCAAAGCCAGTTCTTTGCGGTTCGAAATCAGTTCTTTGCGGTTCGGGTCCCATCCTTTGTAGTTCGGGTTGAACAACCTGTTCAGCCTGTTTTCGTATTGGGGCCGCTGCTGGCGAATCGAACTGGAGTTCAGACCAACCTTTAGACCATCTCTTGAACCACCCCTTGTGGACACCGGTTCCAACCAACCCTGCCGCCAGTGCCAGCGCCACCAGTACGGCTAGCATCACTGGAAGCACCCTGCTACGGGGGCGCGGGCTGGCTTTCGGCTGCACGTTTCCGTCCAGTTTAAGCATTGAAGCCAAGTCGGCAGCAGTAGGGATCCGGGTACTGACGACTTCGAGCAACGGTTCGGGGGGAATGTCCAGGTAACGTGCGTAATTCCGCAGGAACCCACGTACGAATGTCGGCCCCGGCAGGACATCGAACCTTCCGTTCTCAAGGGCTTCGAGCTGGTGTGCCGACAATTTGAGGGTTCTGGCAATATCGTTCAGGGACTCCCCGCGCGCCTCACGCGCCCTCCTAAGGACATCCCAAGGAGTGGGAGGCAGCAGCGGCACCGGCTCAGCCTCAGGCATAGGCACAAGTGTAGCTTCGGGATCAAAGCTACCCACCTCGGGGCCGTTTTCCACGACAGGGTCAGACTGAGGTTGCATGGTATTCACTCGTACTTTCCTTGCATCATCAATGCGTTTTCACTGGAACCAGCAAAACGCCCACGTAACTGCTCCGCATAGCTTGCCTCGGTATGGCGTTCACCAAGCCGCCGGGCCGTGCGTAAACCAAGCCATGTCGAGCGTGCACTCGGATCGAATTTTTGATGGTACTCGATGAGAAGCCTGTATGCCTCCCGGTAGTCCCCGCGCCGATAACGGGTTTCCGCCAACCGATACAATGCCTCGCTATTGGAATAATCTGCGTCCCACGCCTTGGAAAATTGGATTCCGGCTCGTTCAATCTCATTATTTTCCAACAGGCACAAACCAGCATTAGTATAAGGCCGCGTTTTATGAAGGTAATACGGGTTGGCCACTGAAGCCGCAAATCGGGACATCGCTTCGGAAACACGTTTCTGGGTACACAAGAACCAACCATAGCTGTTGTTGAAATCTGAGTCTCCGGGCGCAACACTGAGTGCCCGACGGAAAGCATCGTCCGCCAAAGCAGGTTGATTGAGTTCCATGTAGACTAGACCCATCAGGTGATAGGCAAGAGGATAGTCGGATTTTATTTTCAGGGCAGTCTTGGCTGCATCCAGGGCAACATCCATTCGCCCGATAGCGAAATACTCCTGCCCGAGTTCGGTATGGTTGCGTGCTTTCGCCTCTTCCCTGCTCGCAGGCGGCAAATCGGACAGAGGCTGGGGGTAAGCGCCAGTGTAACTGGGTGCGGCATCAAGCGAGGAAGCGGTACGATCCGCCATCGTCGCACAAGCACCCAGGAAGAAAACAGGGACAATCCAGCACAAAAATAATGTTGGACGTGTCATGAGAGGGCATCCTCCATCGTCTGCAACGGATACGCGGCAGTACGTCGGGTTTTGTCCCGCACCTGTCCAGCAAGTTGCCCGCAGGCTGCGGCCACGTCGCCGCCGCGCATCTTACGCGTAGTAGCAATAATACCGGAATCGAGCAAGAGTTTTGCAAAATCCCGAACACGTCCAGCGGGCGAGCGCACAAACCCAGAACGCGGGAAGGGATTGAACGGGATCAGGTTAAATTTGCACGGCACGTCGCGTGTCAACGCAATCAACGCATGCGCGTGGGCATCGCTATCGTTGATGCCGCCAAGCATCACATATTCAAACGTGACGAAGTCGCGTGGCGCACGTTCGAGGTACCGGCGGCAGGCTGCCATCAAATCGCGCAGTGGATATTTGTGGTTGACCGGCATCAGGCGGTCGCGCAACGCATCGTCAGGTGCATGTAATGACACCGCCAGCGCCACTGGGCATTCTTCGCGCAGTCGGTCGATTGCGGGCACGATGCCTGCGGTCGACACCGTCACCCGCCGTCTCGAAAGCCCGTAGGCATGATCGTCAAACATCACCCGCAAGGCAGCAACGACATTGTCGAAATTGGTTAGCGGCTCGCCCATGCCCATCAACACGACATTGCTGATAACGCGGCCATTTTCCCGCGCCTCCCCGTCGTCGCCGCCAGCCGCCGCGCCGAGCAGCTTGTTCGCCAGCCAAAGCTGGCCGATGATTTCGCCGGTGGAGAGGTTCCGGCTGAACCCCTGCTTGCCGGTCGCGCAGAAAACGCAATCGAGCGCACAGCCCGCCTGCGACGACACACAGAGGGTTCCACGCCCCGATTCAGGGATGAAAACCGTTTCCACGGCGTTGGCATCCCCGACATCGAACAGCCATTTGCGCGTGCCGTCGCTGGACAGGGAATCCCGCAACAATGCGGGCGCGCGAATTTGCGCCTGTTCCTTGAGCTTCGCCCGCAACCCTTTGGCAACATTGGTCATTGCGTCAAAATCATCACAACCCTCGTGATGCATCCAGCGCATCACTTGGTTGGCGCGAAAAGGCTTCTCGCCCAATTCGGAGAACCAGGCAAGAAGCGCATCGAGGTCGTAATCAAGCAGGTTAGGCACGGCAGGTAGCAAGGCCGGATTCGCTCCAAACGGGCATGTCAACCGATGCCAGGGAAAAAGAACGCCACTTCTGCCGCCGCTGTTTCCGGAGAATCGGAACCATGCACGGCATTGGCATCGATGGACTCGGCAAAATCAGCGCGAATCGTCCCGGGAGCGGCCTTTTTCGGGTCCGTCGCACCCATCAGTTCACGGTTCTTGGCAATTGCGTTTTCGCCTTCGAGCGCCTGCACCATGACTGGGCCGGAAGTCATAAATTTGACCAAGTCTTTGAAAAACGGACGCTCGCGGTGCACAGCATAAAATTCGCCAGCTTCCCGTTCGGACAGGTAAGCCATACGGGCAGCGACAACCTTGAGCCCGGCATCTTCAAAACGTTGGTAGATTTTACCGATGACGTTCTTTGCAACGGCATCGGGTTTGATAATGGAAAGGGTGCGTTCGATAGCCATGAAATCTCTCCTGTGTTGTATTTATTGCGAAATACGAAGGGGGACGCATTTTAGCAGGTTCCCCGAAACCAGGATCGGAACAGAGCCACGCAACCCTGAGCAAAACAAGAGCGGTGCAAAAGCGGTCACGGATTCCCCCAGAACACGGGCACACATGGGGTTCCGCCCCTATCCAACGCCCAACTCCGCTTCGCCTCGCCATAAATATCGAGGGTATACCTAACTGGGTGCCCCTTATACCTTTGAATCAAGACCTTCGCCAACGGGGACAGTGACCAAGGTGATGTCCCCCGCCCAGGCCGGCACCGGATGGCTCACGGCGAAATGCCGGCCAAGCCGGTTTGCAGCCACCGGACGGCTGTGCTGGCTTGCGGTTGGGTGAGCTCGGCACACGGCCAGCACGCGGGGCGCCCAAGCAGTTGCCCAGGGCTTTGATGGGAATATCCAGTTGCCGGGCCGCCTTGGCCCGGCTGGCTGACTCGGCCAAGGCAACGCCCTGGCCTTTGAAATCATCCGTATGGCGGCGTCGAGAAATGCGTTGCATAGCAACCTCCAGAAAACGATAAAAGTATCGCTTTTGGGCATCCGTTTCGACGGGGCAAGTTCAACTGTAAACGAGTTTTGATGCGATGGCTTTGCTGCCGAAGGCGGATTGGAATGCGGCCTCGATCTCCGCCCGTCCAGGGCGGTGGTTCTGCCCGCCGCGATGACTGATTTTGAGCGCACCCATCACCGAGGCAAGACGCCCGCAGGAGAGCCAGTCCCATCCCTGTTCGATGCCGTGGAGCAGGCCGGCGCGATAAGCATCGCCGCAACCGGTAGGGTCGACCAAGGCAGCAGGAGATACGGCAGGCACCTCAATGCTGTCGCCTCCAGCATATATCCGGGAGCCTTTGCTCCCAAGCGTCACTACGAAAGCCTCTACCTTAGCGGCGAGCGATTCGAGGCACTGACCGGTCTTGTCACACATAAGCCGCGCCTCGTAGTCATTGACCGTACAGTAACGGGCAAGCCCCAGGCAGTGTAGGAGTTCGTCGCCGGACAATATCGGCAGCGCCTGCCCAGGGTCGAACATGAAAGGCACAGCAATTTCAGCCAACCCTTCAGCATGCCGCAGCATGCCTTCGCGTCCGTCGGGCGCGACAATGGCAAGCCGCGCCCGTCCACCCCTGGCCGCACGAACGTCGTTTTGGTGCGAGAATAACATTGCTCCCGGATGAAAGGCAGTAATTTGGTTGTCATCTGCATCGGTAGTGATAAACGCCTGCGCGGTAAATGTTCCTGGCACATGACAAACGTATTCCTGGTTCAAGCCGAGCCCATCTAGCCTTTGGCGGTATTCCCCCGCATCATCGCCCACCGTGGCCACGATCAGCGGTTCGGATCCAAGTAAGCGAAGGTTGTAGGCGATATTGCCTGCACAGCCACCGAAATCGCGCCTCAGTTCCGGTACGAGGAAAGAAACATTCAGAATATGAATTTGTTCAGGAAGAATGTGATTTTTGAAACGATCCTCAAAAACCATGATGTTATCATAAGCCATCGAGCCGCAAACGAGGATAGACATGAAAGCCCTCCGCTATCGAACGAAACATGATTGTAAGGAAAACGATTATTGTTTGCATGCCAAAGTATTGAGGCTGAATACAAAAATAGAGTCTCCCATGTTGCCGCGTTGCCCAAGGCAAGGATTTTGTCGGTATTGAGGCCAGCGAACACTGCCACCAAGCCGCCGCCGATAGCCCCAGGCGACTGCGGTCGCCTTCCACGACGCCCTCTGATGAGGGTTTCACCCTGTACAATTACATTTCGCCAAACAAAACTTCAAAACAGCACGATTTAACAAACGTTTTTCCGCAAAATACTGCGCCGCGTTTCATTAACAAAAAACCGCGTCACATCTTTGCCTCCTTCACCCTTCTCGTCCCACTTTCTTTTATGCTGACCCATCCTCAATTCGATCCCGTCGCTTTTTCCATTGGACCAATCCCCGTCCGCTGGTATGGGCTGGCCTATCTCCTTGCCTTTGTCTGTTTCATCATCCTGAGCCGTCTGCGCGTGCGCAACAGGCCGGAATCGGGTTGGGACATCCGATCCATCGACGATATTCTTTTTTACGGCATTTTCGGTGTCATTATTGGCGCGCGCCTGGGAGAGATCCTGTTTTACCAACCTGCCTATTATTTTGCGCACCCTGCCGAAATTTTTGCAGTATGGAACGGGGGTTTGAGTTTCCACGGGGGTTTCCTCGGCGTACTGGCCGCAGTTTGGATTTATGGCCATCGTCATGGTCGCAGTTTCTGGGAAATCACCGACTTCTTTGCGCCGATGGTTCCCATCGGGTTGGCTTTTGGCCGAATAGGCAACTTCATCAATGGCGAGTTATGGGGACGCCCCACCAGCGAGGCACTGCCCTGGGCCATGCGCTATCCGTGGGTAGACGGCCTGCCGCGCCACCCTTCGCAGCTTTACCAAGCCGCCGGAGAGGGGCTGTTGCTATTCATCCTGCTATGGTGGTTTTCATCCCGCCCCCGCCCCCCACGGATGGTGTCCGGGTTTTTTCTCGTCGGTTACGGCGTGCTGCGTTTCATCGCTGAATTTTTTCGTCATCCCGACCCAGGTATCTTCAGCGAACTCGGACTGGGATGGACCACCGCACAATGGTTATGCTTTCCAATGATCGTCATCGGCATATATTTGATCGTTCGTGCGTTATTAATCAATCCTAACCAGCAATAAGCATCACTATTTCACGTAGAACGGATCATCGGGATTCTGGGATCCTGGGGCTTTATCCCATACGGTCATAGTTATGCATATTCAGAATTTCTTCCACAACGCTTCTATTAGGATCAAGCCTCTGCTTGCGGGCATAGCCGTACAAGCCGTCCTGCTAGCCTTGCTGATCGCCAACAGCATGCGGCTAATGGACAGTGCTACCCCCGCCAACCTGGCTTCGGTTCGGCAATCCATCCTGGAACAAAGCATACTGATTGCCGCCATCGGGATTCCCATCACTTTCATCCTGTTGTTGTCGGGTATCGGCTATCTGCTGGCGAAGCGGTTCAAACATTTGCTGGAAGCCAGCAAGGCACTGGCCGAAGGCAACCTTGACCATCGGCTCCCCGATGGTGGCGATAACGAACTCGCCCTACATTTCAATTCGATGGCATCCATGCTCCAGGCGCGCATCGACGGTTTGCAATGTTCCACGGAAAAATTCAAGAGTTACGCAGACCGTTACGCACTGGTCATCCGCGGCTCAAACAATGGTTTCTGGGACTGGGACATTTCGGGGGGGCAATGCTATTTCTCGCCCCGTTTTTGCGAAATGCTCGGATATCCTGTCGACACTGCGGTATCCGACGCCTCGCCGCTGGAAGCGCCAATGACGCTTTTTGCCCTGCGTCTGCATCCAGACGAAACCACCACTTTCCGTACCCGTATGATCGAGCACCTGAAAGGCGAAACCCCTCAGTTCATGCTCGAACACCGCATCCGCCACGAAGACGGCAGTTACCGCTGGATCATGACCCGCGGTGTGGTACAGCGCAATGAACAAGGCCGAGCCGTGCGGATGGCGGGATCGATCAGCGACATCCACTTGCGCAAGCGCGTCGAACAGCAACTGCAATACGACACCATGCACGACGTTCTCACTGGCCTGCCTAACCAGGCGCTGTTCATCGAGCACCTGCGGCACGCGCTTGCGCAACGGAAACGCACCCCAAATTTCCGTTTCGCGGTACTGGTGCTCAACCTCGAACGCTTCCATCTCATCAACGACAGCTACAGCCATACCGTAGGCGATCACCTGCTGCGCCAGGTTGCCGACCACCTCGGCAGGTTGCTGCGGGGTGGCGATGTCCTTGCCCGCCTGAGTGCTGACCAGTTTGCCATCCTGCTACATGACCTGTCCTCCAGCGACGAGGCACTGGAAACCGCCAGACGCCTGCTCGACCTGCCTACGTTCAACGCGCTGGGTTCCTGGCGGACATTGCGTGTCCGATGCCGGATCGGCGTGGCAATGAGCGATGACGGTAACGATGCTGAAACCCTGCTGCGCGATGCCGACAACGCGCTGCAATCCGCACGCAAGAATGCCTCTTCGCCGATACAACTCTTCCAGGCATCGATGCACGACAACGTACTGAGCACACTCATGCTCGAAACCGGATTGCGCAACGCATTGGAGGAAGGCACGTTGAGCGTCGCCTACCAACCCATCATCCGCCTTTTCAATTCAAGCATTGCCAGCTTCGAGGCGCTTGCACGCTGGAAACATCCAGAACAGGGCATCATCCCACCAAATATCTTCATCCCGCTGGCTGAATCCACCGGCTTGGTGCACGAACTTGGCATGCTTGTACTCAACCGCGTCTGCCTCGACATCAAGGAGTGGATTGCCCAAATCGGGATTGATAACGTGCGGCCAGTTAGCGTCAACCTTTCGGCGCACCAGTTCTCGCGTCCCGGCCTTGACTCCGAACTGCTCGGCACCATTGCCAGCCACGGTCTGGCATCCGAACTGCTGCGCTTCGAGGTCACGGAGAGCTTGTTTACCCGCTCAGGCGGTTCCTCCGCCGAAATCCTGCAAAAACTGCGCGACGCCAAGATTTCGGTATTGATCGACGATTTCGGAACCGGCTATTCGGCGCTCAGCTACCTGCATGCCCTGCCCTGCGACGTCCTTAAACTGGATGGTTCTTTCGTCAGCACCATCACCACCGACTCGCGCCTGCGCGCCATTGTCCGCTACAGTATCGACCTAGCCCACGACTTGGGCATGACTGTTGTCGCGGAATGTATCGAAAGCGACACTCAATCACGCATGCTGCGTTCCATTGGCTGCGATTTTGGACAGGGTTACCTGTTCTCGAAACCGGTATCAGCCGATGATACTTGCCAGATGCTGGCAGCCCAAAGCAGCAAGGCCAAAAAACTCTGAGCAATCCGAGGGAAAGCCTAACCTAGCTGTGCCTGTCGCATCCATGACACTCATGACTTCGAGGCTAGAGCGGTTTTGATTGATCGGGTCGAGGTGACGGAATCTCGCCCGTCACCCCTCCCACACCACCCGTTGTTTCACACAATCCGCCTACGATTCGGCGGGACGATTGCCACCGCCCCCTACGGGTTTCACGACCAGAGCATCTTTGATCTGTACAGACTTGAACCAAAACCACTCTAAGGTTGATCATTGGCCGGCCTGTTTCGACGCCAGATGATGCGTGTGCCCGTGGTGGTTGGGCAGCCATTGCGGCACCAGGGAGCCGGCCACCATGCCAGCAAAGGCCATCAGCAGGCCGGCCAGTTGCCCGGGGAAGGTTTTGCCGAGCGGGGTGATCTGCGGGAAGAACAGCACCCACGTCGCAATGCCCAGCAAAATCGACAGCGCCGCACCTTGCGTGGTGGCGCGCTTCCAGTACAGACCCATGACCAGCGGAACAAACGCGCCGACCAGCGTGACCTTATAAGCCCCCGATACCAGCTCGTAGATCGACGTGCCCTGCATCGCCATGGCGTAGGCCAGCACGCTGAGCGAAAAAATCAAGATGCTGGCGCGCATGGCCACCAGTAGTTGCCGGTCGCTCATGGACGGATACAGATTCTTCAGGATGTTCTCGACGAAACTGGTCGCGGGCGCCAGCAGCGTGGCTGACGAGGTGCTCTTGATGGCCGACAGCAGGGCGCCGAAGAACAGGATTTGCAGCCCCAGGTTCATGTGGTTCATGATGAAGGTCGGTAGCACCTTCTGGTAGTCGTCGGCTGCCAGTTTGAGCGCGCTGTCGCCCATTACCACCACGGCGGCGGTGACAATGAACATGGGTACGAAGGCAAACAGGATGTAGGCCGCGCCGCCGATCATGGCGCCGCTTTGCGCCGTGCGCGCGTCCTTGGCCGACATCACACGTTGGAATACGTCCTGCTGCGGAATGCTGCCCAGCATCATGGTGATGCCGAAAGCAATGAATTCGGCAATTTTCTTGAAGCTCGGTTCCGGCCAGAAGCGGAACAGATTCTTGCTGGCGGCCATGTCCACGACCTGGTTGGCACCGCCGGCCAGGTCGGCGGCAAAGATGGCGATCACCGTCAGGCCGATGACGAGTACGATCATCTGGATGAAGTCGGTCCACGCCACGGCCAGAAAGCCGCCGATCACAACGTAGACCAGCACGGCCACGGTGCCGATGACCATGCCCAGCTCCTGCGAGATGTCGCCGTTAGACAGCACGTTGAACACCAGCCCCAGCGCCGTGATCTGCGCGGCCACCCAGCCGAGGTAGCTGAGGATGATGGCGACCGAGCAGAACACTTCGATGCCCTTGCCATAGCGCTGCCGGTAGAAGTCGCCAATGGTCAGCAGGTTCATGCGGTACAGTTTGGCCGCGAAAAACGCGCCGACCAGGATCAGGCAGGTGCCGGCGCCGAACGGGTCTTCGATGATGGCGCCCAGCCCGTACTGCACAAATGTGGCCGGAATGCCCATCACCGTCTCGGCACCGAACCAGGTGGCGAAGGTGGTGGTAATGATCATCACCAGCGGCAGGTTGCGGCCAGCCAGGGCGAAGTCGGAGGTGGTCTTGATGTGCCGACCGGCCCAGACGCCGATCATCAGCGTGCCGATCAGGTAGATGATGACAAAAATAAAAAGCGTCCAGTTCATTATCCGAAACTTGGCAAAAATTGACCCTGGTTATGATTCAGCGCGGCAGGATGAGTTGAGCTTATGAAATACATCATTTTTTTGCGAAAGTTTAATTTGAAACCGTATCAAACGGCCAATCGTTGATGCCGCCCATATCAAAAACATTCGTATATCCCATGTGGGCGAGTTCATTAGCAGCCTTGGCGCTCCTTCGCCCGGTGCGGCAATAAACCAGGATGCGCACGGATTTGTCCGGTAATTCAGCCGCCGTCCGTTCACCGATAGCGGTATCGGGAATCAGGATCGCGCCGGCGATTCGCCTTTCCGCATATTCTTTTTCGGTGCGGACATCCAATAAGACATAAGGTTCGCCGCTGCCCATCATTTCCCTAGCTTTGTCGGCGCTTATCTTTTTATAAACGCCAGAATTGCCTACGAGTTGCCCGGCTGACGCTTCCGGTTGATTGCTGTTGCAGGCGGGCAGCATGGCCACGCAGGCACACACGCACAATAGATAAGCAAAAATCTTTCCCACTTCATTCTCCAGGAGGAAGCTCAACCGTTAACTACGGTCGATCTCGGTGAAGCAGCTCCAATCCTTGTCTTGCCAGCCATTGGCAACGGATTGTTCGAGCTTGGCGCGCAATGCCTCGGCACTGGGCAGCTTGAGTTTCACGTCATTGGCTGTCTCGATCATCAGCTTGACATCCTTGAGACCGCCGGAAACCGTGAAACCCGCAATATCGAAATCGCGATCATTGATTTTCGGTATATAGACCCGGGGCGCCGGGTGAGCGAAAAAGCCGTCCAGGAATTGCGTGACAAGATCGGGGGAAATGCCAGATTTTTCCGCCCAGGCCAGGGACAGGCCAATCAAGTCCATGGACGAAACGACGAGAAAGTTAGCGATAAGCTTAGCGGTCGATGCCTGACCCGGGCGTTCGCCGACAAAAACGATCCGCGAGGCATAGGTTGAAACGCAAGGGCGAACCACTTCCACCTGCGCCGGGTTGCCGGCCAGGAAGGCTGTCAACTGGCCGGCCTCGGCGGCGGGCACACGTCCGAGAACCGGCCCCGAAATATAATGCTGCCCTGACGCCGTGTGCAGGGCACCCAGTTCATTGGCCAGTTTGGGGGAAATGGTGCTCGTCCCAACGTGGATTGCTCCCGGGCGCATCCCCGACAAAATGCCGTTGTGCCCGGCCGCCACGGCACGCACCGAATCGTCGTCGTACAGACTAGAGATCACGCAGCCAGCCTCGGCGGCGGCCACCGCCGGAGATTCGGCCAGTTTCGCGCCAAGCTCGATCAGCGGAGCCGCTTTGCCCGCAGTACGGTTCCAGACAACGAGGGGATAACCCGCCCGCCTGACGTTAGCCGCCATTGCGGTTCCCATTTTGCCAAGCCCGATAAAGGCGATTACAGGTTTTTCCATGACTGATCCCCATGATATGCAGAATTGTTACTGGCTGGGAACCGGGGCAACTCAAAGCGAGCCCCGTGTTCAATCCGTCCTAAACTTTGGATGATACAGCCCGAACAAGATGCTGTTCTGGTGTCCGGCAGAAAGCATCTGATAATTCGCTACTCTGGCCGCGTCATACGATTTATCCGAAACGGTATTGACGATCTGTTTGACGATTGCGATCACTAGATCGTTTTCGATTTAAGCCTGTACATTCATTCCCCTCTTCCACAAGTGGGAGATGGGAGTTTTGTATCCACTTGAACCAAAACCGTTCTGGCGCGCCGATGAAACCTTCTCCGCTGTTATCACTCCCCAAGGTCACTCCGGGGGGCGACCCGGACAACTTTCCTTGGTAGCTGTTCCTTCGACATTTTCCGAATAACGTTCCAACACCCGATATTCCCCCGTATCCAGCCTGCTTTCTACCAGCGCGTAGTCTTCGACGCGCCAGACGACATCTAGCACCTGTACAGGGAAAACGGCCTGTTGTGCGCGGCGGGCAAGCGCGACGTGCGGGTGGAACGGGCGCGACTCCACGGGCAGACCGAACCTACGCAGAGGTTCTTTCAATGCGGTATGCAATGCCCGTAATTCGTCAGGAACGCTCAACGGTTCGATGACCGCAATGCCGCGCGGCCAAAGCGCTGGACGGCCAAGGGCAAGATCGAACGAAGCGAACGGCACGGCAAGCGTAGCACGAAGTTCGGAAAGGCGCGTGCACGCTACGTTACCAAGAAAGTGAAGCGTGATATGAAGCTTATCATCGCGCACCCGCGCCGGACGACCTTGCCAGCGCCAGCCGTCACAGTATTCCGCGAGGCGGCGGCGGACTGCGCTATCCGGCAACAGGGCAATGAAAAGGCGAGGCTGTTCAGGATTTGTCCCTGAACGGGAGCCAGGGCGGCTCAAAGTAAAACCCCACGTTTAGTCCGTCCCAAACTTTGGATGATACGGCCCGAACAGGATGCTGTTCTGGTGTCCGGCAGAAAGCATCTGATAATTCGCTGCTCTGGCCGCGTCATGCGATTTATCCGAAACGGTATCGACAATCTGTTTGACGATTGCGCTCACCAATGCGCCGATGAGACCTCCTCCGTTGTTATCACTCCCCAACACAACAGAGGCTCGGCCCGACCATAATTCCTGGGCAGTTCTGAGGTCGACGAGCTTTGCAGAAGCCGCTGCCTCGGTCACGCTGTTGATCAGACGATAGCTTGTACCAAAGCGGGTAACTGTAATGTACAGAGCCGCATCCGCGCCGAAAATTGCACGCAATTTAGCAAGTTCTGTCGAATGCGCCTCTTCAGCAATGGTCACGCCATTCTGCCTGAACGTCTCCTCCGAAAGGGCGACTGGGATCACGTAATACCCGGATTCCGCCAGAGGTATGGTGGAAGTGGCAAGAAAACTCGCCTGCGCCTTGATTTCAGGAGATTGGTTGATCGGCGGCAGCACCAGGATGGAACGCGGACGGTTCTCCCGGAAGGCAGTGTAGTCGTACTGCTCCTGCTTCGTGGCACAGGCACTAAGCAGGAGCGCGGCTCCCATCGCTATCACGCAACGCGCAGAGCGGGCGAGCGAAAATGATACGAATGAAGAATTCATAATGCGCAGCACTTATTTTCCGTACTTCTTGAGAAGGAAATCCATGAAGGTGGTGGCTTCAGGGAAACGGGTCTTTTCCGTCTGAAAACAGGCAATGGCTTTCGCGTCGTTACCGGTATCCGCG
>Ga0123357_10001168_pt1 | contig 27418 bp, 17 predicted proteins | sample TergutEmb28metaG_FD_89873 | JGI IMG/M metagenome (GOLD analysis project Ga0123357, IMG submission 89873) | Embiratermes neotenicus P4 segment gut microbial communities from Petit-Saut dam, French Guiana - Emb289 P4 | ecosystem: Host-associated > Arthropoda: Insects > Digestive system > Gut ...
AAGTGACTTTGATGTTACGTACAGCTATTAACATTACAGAAACCACATATTCCTGCCAGTTTCAATATGTATTTGGTAATCAATAAGTGAGTAACAGCTGTCAAAGTTTCATACTTCTCTGGCTATTATCTCCGTAACCGTTCAACTTTGGATATAGGTGTTTTGGGTTATATCGGTATAGTTTTACATAAGGAACACTCTCCCGAAGTCTGGTACATTCCTCCTGGGACACACTGTATATATTTTGATAGAGAAATTAACAAATAAAAAGTGCATTAGAAAGAATATATTAAATTTTTAAACTGTTCTTGCTTTTTAGTAAGGGGCATTAAATCCCTCTATCATGGGGCATGTGGCTGAAACAATGGTATTAATACTGAGCAATTTAAACACTTGGCCAAGTGGTCTGTGTGAATGCATGCACCATTATTGTGCAATGCTGGCAAATAAAGGGTCATACAAAGTAGTAGAGTATTAGTACAGTGTACAATGTCATATTCAGTTTACTTCCTTGATTATATCACTTAACATTGTATACAAGTGTATTTATTTATGGTATTTTAATTCTGTATTTTCTGGAAATTGAAGTAAATTTGATTGGATTTTATTTCTGTATTTTCAAACAGTTCTAATCAAGATTTCTCACACCCTCTCTACCACTCTCAAGTGAACTTGTTTGCTATACAATAAGGTTCTGATTGATGATGTTGATGATGATGATGATGACGACGATGACGAAGATGTTAATAATAATAATTTTTGTCACCTTTATGCATGGCATTTAAAATTATATACTTGAAACAAACCATGTTTCTAGGGTATACAGTGTTGCAGTTTTCCTGTTTACAGTTTGTGCTACATATAATGTTATTTCACACAAGAAATATGTTCTGTATTTTTACGTTAGTTCTCTATGAGGTATGTGTGCAGTGCCAATATGGCTGTTTTTTATAGTTCCTTGATTTTGTACTTTCCCAGTATGTTGCTTAGGTATTGTCTCAATAATATTTCGATGGCTTTAGGTGCCTTTATTATTACTAGTATCACTTCTGCTTTCACATTACACTGAATTTCTCTTACAAGGTATTTATATTTTAGAATCTTCTCAGCTTCTTTCTTAATCACACTTATGTCTCCTAAATTGCAACATCTATTAACATTATGTTCCTTTCTCATTATCACGGATTATGATGTCTGGTTTATTGTTAGGAATGGTTCTGTCAGTTTGCACTTGTTGATTCCATAACCTTACCCTCATGACTTGTTTTGAATGATTTTGGTATATGGTCACATCAATGCTCATTGTTTAATTTTATCCCACTTTCCTTGCATATATTAAAGTGAAGTCGAGCACACACACTATCATATCTCATTATGTATTGTTCTTTTGCCAGTAATGGGCATGCTGAAATGATGTGTTCTACTGTCTCATCAAATCATTCGCAGAGTCTGTGTTTGCTGTCTGTTTCTGTTTGTAATATTTTTATCACATGACAGGCTCCCAGAATTTCTAGAAAGTCATGACATGAAGGTGGTAAGGTCAGACCTATGCACCAGCTGCCTTTACCTCCCGCCCCCAGGAGATATCCCTCACCTAAGGGAGCTCTTCCTTTCAGTTTTTCCATCTACAATCTTATACACATTTCTTATGTTCCATGTATACTGCTTTCTCCACATATTCCATCCTCCCTGATTACCACACATGGCGAAGAGTACAAATTTTGGAGGTCCTCATTATGAGATTAGCCAACCATTATTCCTCCCACAAAGGCCTAAATAGAAGCCTTTCTTCAGACACCTACATCTTCCTTTTTCCATCAGAGTGAGAGACCAGTCCACACCCATACAATACAACAGATCAGTGAAATTAGATTTTATGAATGAGATAGAAAAACAAACTGAATGGGATTACCCATATCAAGTCTGCTCATAATTTATTCATGAGTATAGTTTGAATTTGGTACTAACTAAACAACTCCATGTAGCAAAATGGTTCTTGAAAACCTCATATGTCCTCAAAAAGTCAAGAAATTCCCCTCCCACTATATTTTATAGAGACCAAATGTTGACATTTGTTGCTTTACTGAGCCAAAAGAATCAAGTTCTCACCTTCCAATACTATTTACAATCCATTTTATATTATCCTTCAATTTATGCGTAGGTTTTTAAAGTGATCTTTTATTCCAAAATATTTTCAAGACTTTTAAGGATTTACTGCCTGTCTTGATATTATGAATCTATGCTCTGTAAATGATACATAAACTGTAGGGCAAACTTTTGTCACTCTAATCAAAAACAGAACACAAAATTTAAAATTTACATGCTGCTGCCATTTGTGACATACTGAGTGACCAGCAGGCATCTATGCCAAATATTAGTATGGTTTAGAAATACTGATTTTTATTCCTTTTTATTGAAGGATAAATCCGAGAATTGAATGGAACCTCCTCTCCAGTAGAGGCATAAATGCAGACATAATGCTGGCCAGTCTCCAGTTCTTGTTTTGCAGCTTGTAAAAGAATTTATTGTAATAGAATTTAAGTGCAGTTTTATTTGAAACTTTATTGTAAATGCTTTACAAGATATGAAAAAGAATTTTACAAACTCATCATTAAATTAATATTTAAATTGTTAAGCTGTGCCATATTCAGGTAAATGTTCAGTGAAGAATATTGGGCTACAGTTTTATAAAGACATGACAGTCTATGTTTATACCACAGTGAATATTTTTATGAAATATCTTTTTGTTTTATGTTTTTATGTTATATTGACAGTGCATAAGTTCGTTGAGTAGATTTGGTAATGAAATTGCATAGAGCTAGACATGACCTGCTGGTACATACTTTCATTTACACCATGTTAAATGCAGCAGAAAGCAGTTGTTTTTTGGTAATAGTAATGAACCATATTTCCATGCATACTATCATTAAATCCAAAAAGTCCCCATTATTTTGCACAACTTCAGCATGAGTCTCATAAACCTTTCAGTCACATGACTGCAACCACTATGTAAGCAAATGAGTACTGGCAACCTCACCACTCTGACTGCAGAAACACACCTGCATGCAGAAGACTTCACAAACTCTCCCTGCTTCTGACATCAGGCAAGGTTCTCTGACATTACGTGTGCATAAAGCTGCAGACTTTGAGTAATTACTCCTGCTATAACAATGTCACTGTGAAAAGCTCATTATCTGTTGGTGTTTTCCAAATAAAGGCATGTTGTGCCTTTCTGAATATTATGTCTGTAATCTTTTTTATCCGACTGGTTAAAATTCTTTCACAAATTCTGTAATAACAACTGAGAAGTGTTACTCCTCTAACTATGGCAGAGTTATTTGTCATATTTCTGATGGGCCTGCATTGGCTTTCCAACGATCTGGTGTATCATTAAAAGTGAAAATTTAAACACTATATGAATTTTAATTTTATAGCTTCTCTGACATTCTACTACATAGAGGATGGCAAGCAAACTAGATAAAAAAACAGTATTGCAAAATGTATTTGCAAATTAAGTGCACTCGGGATTTTTTATATAGTGGTATGCAGGGGACACACATTGGAACTACATTATATATTGTAGCTCAGATAGTTTGGATGGTGTTTTGAGTAAGCTATAAGTTGGGTGAGCAAAGTATAGGGATTTCATTCCTGGAGGGGTTTGGGGGTGGCAAGAGTAGACTCCTACTCCATTCAGAGTACATGTATTTTTCTCAGTCAGAACTCTACCCATACTTGGGTTACGAGTTGGGCCTCTGGGCTTCTACCGACTTTCTGGTGAAAATTGCAGAACCCTTCACACAGTATAAATGGAGCTAATAAAGCTCAATCTATCATTTTTAACATTTTATGAGGTGACATCTGTGTGTTTTAATTGAAACTGGTGTGCATCTGTGTTTTATTCACTGGACCAATTTGGAGGTGCTGTTTGTGTTAACATAAGGATTCCCTGATTATGGCACCCTGAGAGTGTCAAAACATGTAAGAGAGGAAACTGTGTGTTGAATGTGTTTACTTTTTAGTGTATGAAAGTTTCGTTATATAGACTGAATTGTGAATCATGCATGGTACATACAATACTAAGATGGTTCCTATCTGTTGGATAGGTACCAAGGTTAAGAATGCCAGGACCTACAACTCATTTTATATATGACCTCATGGAATGGCTTTACCTCACAGTACGTTCTAATACTGAATTTGTTGTTATCATCTTTCAAATTAAGACTTCTATGGTATGAGACTGTTGACTTTACAGTGTTTAATCTACTGTTAATATATCTTATGCTGTTTTAAACTTGTATTTTTTTAATTTTTAATATGGTTGTCATTTTATAACCATAAAATTCATGCAATCCATAATTGACAAATCTAAACTACAGTAGAAAACCAACTATGTTCAAGATCAAAGATAACATCAGGACCAAAACATGTAATCTAAAATGATTAGCAAACTTTTATAAGTTTCAAACAAAATAGCTGTGTCAAGAGAATTTATTTTCTGTTTGATAATTGTTATCAGATCACAGAATTAACCCTTCAGTGCCAGCCTCATTTTACTGTAAGAACTGTTAATTCTTCACATGCTGCCAGCCTTGGAGCACCATATGGAAATGAATGCATCCAAGCCCCTCCATCCTTGGGAGAATTTAGAATTTAAAGGCCGGCATCATTAAAAGGTTACACCTGGGGCACAGAGACATTATCACAGACTTGTGGCTACCCATCTGACTTCCAGCAGCTTTCTCTCTGCACACCTTTTGTTGCTACCAACAGTTATTACATGCTTCCAAACTTCTTTCTGTCCTTTAGCATGTTATTTAATGACTCCATCAGTTGCTAAACTTATATAGTATTGGTGAGTGAAAGCATGAGTACAGAGCATGGGTGACAGTAGAAAGCCAAAGTACTGGGAAAAAACTGTTCCAGTTCCAGTTGGTTGACCATAAATCCCACATGGACTAGCCTGGGACCAAACTTCGGTCTCTGTGGTGACAGACCAGCGACTTTCATTCTAAGTGTGTTCCTGGGATATCTGGGTGTTACAACTTTCAAACATCTTGTCATTTTGTTTTATTATAATATTTCCTATAAATGTCATATTTTAACAGAGTCAGTGGTACTAATGATTACAAGAATCAATAATATGTAATACTTCATCCTTCAGTGTCAGCCTTGGTGCACTGTATGGGCCCCTAGCACACATGGTGCTTGCTTCAGTGTACCACGCAGTTGTGAATGTCAGTAACGATGTTAAAAATTTAAAACCTCTCCATCCTGGGCAGTGATTGGAATTTAAACCCCAGCATTATTAAAGGAATAAGGGCCTTCCTCCTCCTGATGCAACCAGTTGAGCCTCAGCTGTTTAGATAGGGGAGGTTTGCAGTGTACATAGTGTGGAGCAGCAAGACACCAATCTAAAACTCATATCACATGAGTTCTTTCTATGACACAGTGCAAAACATTTTGTGTGACAGTGTTGTCTGAATTGAAATTATCTTGCATATTACTCACATTAAAATAGTCTGCCATCTCATTGTACTACTAGTGAGTATAATTTTCCACATTCAATAAAGTCATTTATCTTCACTCTGGATAGAAAATGAGACAGTGCGTTTTATCACCAATTTCAAGTCACAAATAAGGTGGTTTAATACAGATCATTCCCTTCAGAATCCCTCTCAGGGAATGTAAAAATATGAAGACAGACTTCATATAGTAGCAGCACAAGCAAGAATTTGGTGTTACATATTTTTCATTGGAGCTCCACCTCCATTCCCCATATGCCTCTGTGGAATTCATGGGGAAAATTTTGAGACCAAAATTGAAGTCGATGTTAAACACACGCCCTTGTCATGCAACCTTGTGGTTACTGTTCTCAAGCAAATTCTACCAATTGTCACAAAGCACAAGAACCAGTACTGGTTTTATTGATGGCCCCAAAACTTTTGCCAGGAGAAGTAGAAGCACATTATACTATACACTAGGTTTTCAGTGCTATAAATTTTGTGTAAGTAAGAAGATAACCATAAAAGTGAATATGATTGTTTTCTACCATCTTTTTGTTTTACTTCCACACTGTTCTTAAAATATAACTTATCTGATTCCCCCATTCCACTCCATCTCACTCTGCAAAGATGTCCAATCTGGCCCATGCTAATATGAAAAATAAGGACTGTCTATATTATAACTTCAAAAAAGTTGGGAAACAATGCCTAGCATGATGATTTTTGCAACTTTGCTCCTCAACAAATTGCAACAAACCACTATATGTGGTTCACAGTTCCTAATATGCTGGACTGAATTCCTGTCACTAGGATATGGAGAAAAAACGCTTATGGAGCATTAGGTTTCTATATTTGGTACAAGAAATTTAAATGATACAAAATGTATGATGTGAACAGCAACTGTGTAAACCACAGATGGAAATATTGTCTACATGCACTGAACATGAATGCAATTGGTTATGCATATATAAGTGCAGGTAGAACATCATGTACACTGGTGTTTGTAATTGTGTGACTTAATAAAAAATTTTATTGATCTGAGAACTTTGAGGGCAACTCCTCAGTTTCAAATCATACAAACATCTGTTTAGTGGTTGTCACATTTTATGTGCTTATGGACAGTCAGAGTGATTTTTACAGGTGCTCCATATGGATGTAAAAACACCTAAGATAAATTAGTTTTAAGTTGTTAACTCCTCCCACATTTCGTGCATCCCAAATGTTTATTACCATCTCAAAAAAAAATCCTGTCACTTGTCTCTGTGGTGAGCCAATTAATCCAGTCCACATCCTCCCATACTACTTCTGGAAAATTCAGTTTAATATTCTCCCATCTACACAAGGGTCTTCCAAGTGGTCTTTCTTTCCTTCAGGTTTTCCCACCAGAACCCTGTATGTGTTTCTTTCCTCCCTTCACATGCCACACGCCCAATTCATGTCATCCTCCTTGATTTTATCTAACCAACCAACAAACCAATCAACTAACTCCATGGAGCAGACTTCTTCCTGAGAAGCTAACAGGTCCTCAGCCAGTCACAAAATTCCCTGTATTGTATGGAACACAAAGGTTTATTACCACATTCACAATAGCTCACCACTTAACCCTGTCATGAGTCAGATCAATCCAGTCCATAACATCCCTACCTATTTCCTGAAGATCCAGTTTAATATTAGCCTCCCATCAACACCTAGGTCTTCCCTGTGGTTTCTTTCCATCAGGTTTCCCCACCAAAACCTGTATGCTTCTCTCATATCTCCCATACGTGCCACATGCCCTGCCCATCTCGTTCTTCTTGATTTCATCATCAAAATAATATTTGGTGAGAAGTACAGATTATAAAGCTCCTCATTATTTCCCCTTTTCCTTCATTTTATCAACCTAAAAATATTTCATGAGTAAAAATGATGGAGTTCCTTGTTACGCAACTTTCTGCATCCCTCTCTTACATCCTCCCCCTTCGATCTAAATGTCTCCCTCAGCAAACTATTCTTAAACACCGTCAGTGTGTGTTCTACCCTTAACATGAGGGACTAAGTCTCCAACATACAAAATTATAGTTCTGAGTATTGTATAATCTTTACATTACTAGATAGGCAACAGAGAGACAAAGCATCTGGGCTAAATAGTAGCAGGCATTCCCTGAACTTAATCTGCTCTTAATTTCTACATTTATACAATTTCAAGTTGTTAGTTTTTTTCCCAAATATTCAAATTTTGCCACATATTTAAAGGCTTCATCACCAGCCTTTACATTAAAATTTGTTCTGCATTCTGTTGACAAGACACAAATATGTACTTAGGTCTTCTCAAAATATACTGCCAGAACAGCCACCATAATAGCGACTATTAAAGCTTCTGTGTTTCTGTTTATGATACTTATGTTTTCGCCTGATAAGTCAATATTGCCGTCAGCATAGAAAAAAAATTTTGTCTCATTCAATTTAAATTCCTACAAGTTCACTTGTACCTTCATAAAGACATATTCTAAAGTCAAGTTTAAAGGGAATGGCAACACAACATCTCAACTGTTGTAAAAAGGAAATATATTCAACAAATATTTAAGAGTTGTGGAGCTTTTTCCTGTTCATGTCATAAAGAGAATATAAAGTTATCCCTGTACAACCATGAGAAGATATGTAAGTGTCGCGGTACATCTGTACATATTTTTAACCTTAGCACTGGATGGGAGTCAGTGGCCAGCTTCATGCCCCAGCAGCATTACCTCCAGGGAAAAGCTCCCAGTATCCCTGAACAGAAGGCTGGGTAAGACTCAGAGCCAGTCAGGATGCTTTGGAGAAGAGGAAAATCTCATACTTTGCTGGGAATTGAACCACGGTACCTCAGTTGTCCAGCCCATATTCTAGTCACTATACTAACCATGTTATCCCAGCTCATGTACAAAATAAAATAAAATCCTCTCATAAAATTGAACTGGACATAAAGTCTCTGCAGTAGTAAACAACATGTGAGATAAATAAATATTAATATGAACTGTTTTTATAGTTCATCACATAAAGGCTTATTAACAATGAAGAATATATTCATTTCAATGAGAACACAAAAAGTGATGAAGATAATATACATGATGAGACATATGAATCCTAGGCGTTTTCCAATCTGGAATCTGAAGATGGCCAAGACAACAAGAAGCAGAATGACAGAGGCGAGTAGAGCACCACAAGTGTAAGTGATTCCTTCTGATATTATATTAACATTGCTGCTGCTTGTATCTCCAGTCTCGATAATTTGCACAATGCACTTAATAAACCAAGGCATGCCCAAACACAAAAGGATGGCCAGAGTGTTGGCTCCAATAGAGCAACTGATACCCATGGCTCCTTCACCTGCAATATGGAAAAAAATTTGTACACGTCATTACATTTAATACATCAGTAACAGAATCCAAATTAATTAAAGGAAAAGCATTAGTAAGGTACAAGACCATTAGATAATGAATGAATAGAAAGGCAGGTATATGATATATTCACAAATTTATGAAGCTGAAATGGTAAGACATTTTTTTAAAATATATAAATCCAAACACACAGAATTCGTGGATTCCATACTGTGGTAGAATATTTTCCCTTTAATACATGTTTGAAACAGGACAAAATATGGTAGATGCAGGCATAAAGTAAGAGAGGAAAAATATGTTAGTGAGACAGCAACATAATGTGAGAGAGATAAAGTATGGTACTGCATCATAGGCGTAATATGACAGAGCCAGAACATGGCACTGATGTGTGGACTTAATGTGAGAGAGATAAAAAGTGTAGTGAGATGTGGGTATAATGTGAGAAACAAAATACATAGCAGCTAGATGCAGATGTGATGTAGGCTTAGTGTGAGGGAGACAAAACATGCTACTGACATGTGGACATAACACAACAGAGATAAAATATGGCAATGATATGTGGAAATAATGTGACAAACAATATATGTAGCATCAATATATGGAGACAAAAATTTAACAGCAAAATGATCTGAAGATAAACTGACAGAAGAAACACTGGAAGAAAATTGCAAGTTCTTTTATTAAAATTTATGTTATGCTGTGAAAATGTGAATAATGGTGACACACGAGAACAAACGATTGTAGGATGAAGAACAGGTGACTGATAAACACATAGGAGGTCTTGTTAATCATGCTGGCAATAACTGATTGTTTAAAAGATGATAACTAAGGAACAAAGAAAGTTGATGGAATGACACAAAGTGGGGGAATGAAGGCTGCTGAGACCAGATGTGCTTAGACAGAATATGGAGGCGACTGCTACAAATAAGTTACTGTTTAGATGGTCATGTGGCCTTTCAAAAGAAAAAAAGAAAAACGCCAAAAAAAAATACTCATTTTTTTAAAAAAAAAAAAAAAAAAACTTTCATTTACAAATTTACATTATGTTAAATATTGTTTTTGTTTGAGAGATATTTTTATTTTATGCCTTAAACATTTTCTGCATAATTTTTTACTAAATTCAGTCATATTAATTCGATATGTACCCTCATCTTTTTCTTTACACATGACACCTTGCTGTGATATATGAACAACAATTAAGAAATATAGATTGTCATTCACACCTGTGTTTATATTATTTACAAGGAAAAATAATATGAACACATTTGTGACTGACAGTTTGTACTTCCTACTTGTTGCTCGTCTGTTTTTCATTAATCTTCCACATTATCTGATATTTCTGATTATTTGACTCCCCTCCCATTTAAGTCAGGTAATCAGCACCCTATTGTATAAGCATATAATAAACATCTGTTTAAAGTTATAACAAAAAAAATTAAGTAATTAAATAACAGTCCATACATATATATTACTACTATACCTAAGAATTTTTTTATTGTGGCATATTCTTTACATGACTCACCCTTACGTGCCAAGATAATGGAAGAAAATGCCTCAGGTAAACTTCCACCTGCTGCAAGCAGAGTGAGTCCCATGACAGAATCAGGAACTCCAAAAGTATGGCCTACAGAATACAAGAATAGTAATTAACCTACTGAATTTCAGGTCTGTGTCTATCACTCTTGTTTATTACTGATGAATGTTATTACATTGTTTTTCTATTACAGCTTTTCAATGAAAGGCCTCTTCCATAGCCATGGATGTTGGAAGTTACTTTATCATTCAGGGGCCAACTGGGATTATTCAATAGGGATATTTTTGTACTTCAAATATATATAAATATGTGTGTCTGTGACTGAACACAGTTCTTATATCAACATGCACACAAACTAACATTATTAACCATCTAAAAAGAAACTGTCAGTATGCCAATTTGTGTATAAGATACTTCTAGCTTGTCATAAACATGTGATGGATATTTTGTTCCATTTAATAGTGACTACATTCACCCCTTTACCCAGGTCTCTTTTTATATAAACCTTGTTGCCTAATGTCAAGTATACCCATCATGTGTGTGATACTCAAAATGCTGAAGGATGGGTATAGCCAACAGCTTATTGTGGCATTTAATATGTAACCCACATTTAAATTCTGTTCTGCTGCACACAACATCAGGCACTTAATTTTGGTGCCAAAGGGTTAAAAAATACATATGAAAGTAGTCACATACAACAACAAAGAGAATTCTCAAGTCAATATATTTGTCAATAGTTCTGTAAGAGTTAGAAATTATTTCAGGTATGAAAGAATACATGTGTTAAAGCCCACTTTTAGCCAAATATAAAATGGAACACACTTTCTTTTTTCACGACTAGAGACAGGAAATACAGCAGAATACCGATGTAAGACGCAGTATGTGGTGGTGCAGTTGTTTGAGGCACTGCGCCACACACTGGAAGGTTGTGGGTCTGATTCCCAATGCTGTCATTGGAATTTTTCATCAACATAATCCTTCTGGTTGCACTATAGCCCAGGAGTCAACTCAGCCTCAAACAGAAATGAGTATCAGGACTATTTTCTGGGGTGTAAAGGCAGCCATTACATAGGGCTGACAACCTTACCACCTTCATGTGTCGACTGCCTGAAATCCAAGAGCCTCAACCTCCTGGAAAACTCAGGGCCTGTCCAAGGATTGCTTTTCCCTGTTACTGATGTAAGACATCCCTGAATTTTAGGTTCATTTTTTGTAGTCCCAGACAAACCCCCATATACCCAACTTTTTTGAAGTCACAGTTCCTTGATTTTAGGTTTCTTCCTGCAATGAAGACATGAAAATTTGATCCCTACACCATTTTGGTTTCTAAATTTAGGGTTCATGTTTCAACTTCAGAGTTCAAGCTGCATAAATAACAGCATGATCATGTGCAATGGAAGAAAAGTGAAATCAAAATCAGTTGTGAAACTATAGGAACAGTATACTGTAAATTCTCAAGAGTCACAAGGACTTGGAAGAGGATAACAATGAAGTTGGGGTAGAAGAATGGAGGAAGCTGATTTCAAACTCAGCATTTAAGTTCCCAGATTGTGTGACTGCAGAGTGCAACCACAATGACAACAATCACCATGACCACAGAGGACCTGTCAGTCAGTAAAAGTGGAAACAGTGAAGAAAGTGGTGTCAGTGACAAACAGGCAGAAGAGGAATCCCAGCTCCTGTGTTTGGTGAGACAACCTCAAGTTCTGAAATTGTCTAGGAGACACTTTTGCTTCAACAAGATCAATGATGCCAGTCTGAGGAGACTTGAATATCTGGAGAGAGAGCTTCTATTCATTGATCACACCTGACTAACACAGGAGAAATCACTCTTGCCTATTGTAAAAAGTATCATTTCAGATATAAATGCATTTGTAATTATATGTGCTGTGTTTGATTTTTTAATGGAGTGATATTTTGCAACATCCACATGCTATTTTCTTTTCAGACTTGCTGACAGAAGAATGGACTCATAGAATGACTTCAGCAGTGAACAACTGGTTTTAGCTTATTTTTAAAAACTGAAAAAGAGGGGCATTTAAATACAGAGGAAATATAATATTTGTAATGATGGTAGTAACTTTGTGTTTGATTTTTACACAACTCCTATTTACGATTTTTTTTATTTACACTATAAAAAGCTTGTCTCCCAGATGAATCTTAAATTGTGGTTTAATTTAGTTGCCTTTGCTGTTCATCCAGTTGTATCTTCTTAGTTTCTCATCAACTGGTTCTACTTTCAACTCTTCCAAATTTTCTTCATTCCTTTTGTGGTAAAAAAGGGTGTACTCAGCTGTTCTTCTGACAAATGTCATCTTGATTGATGTTAGTTGTTTTATATCCTTTTTTATGGGGGTCAAAATCTCGCTTCCTTATTAAAAAAATAGGAGAGCCAGCACTTTTATTCTTGAAAATTTCTGAACCAAAGTTGGTTTAAAAGTGTTGTTTAAAATTCTCACCTGGAATGTAAGGGGAATAGCCCACAAAGCAGAGGAACTAGACAGTGTATTAAATAAGAACTAAATTAAAATAGCAGCAATAACAGAATCAAAAAAGAAATTGAAGAGTACAATGGAAACAAATAATTACATGGTAATATATGGTGTTGTAAACAGAAATACAGAGGCACAAGTCGGTGTAGTGATTTGGACTCATAAATCAATCAAAAACACAATTATTAACTACATATACTGGAGCAAAAGAATAATTTAGGTAAAACTAATTATTGGAAGTGGGAAATTATCATTTTTTGGACTCTATGCCACAGAACATAGAAGACTTGAAGAAATGAAAACTTTTATAACAAACCACAGGAAATATTAAAAAAAAACTAACAAAAATGATTATATCTTACTCTCAGGAGACCTGAACGCTAGAATAGGAAACATGGTCTGTCAAACTTCAATCAATAATTAGAAAACATGTCAGACTTGAGGTTTTCATGTCAGTGTGTGTTCTGAGTATGGTCTTCTTAGGCACGATGCTGAGTAGTCTTACTGGTGGATACCATCTTCTGGCAGAACATGTCTCAATTTTCAGGGTTGAAGTGAGGAGAATATGAATGTTTCCACACATTTCCTGTGTTTCTTTGCCTGCTGCCAAGGATCTTCCATGCACCCTAACTTGCAGTACTGATTTCAACAACAAATATGGAAGCAGCGTATTCCTGAAAAAACTTTAGTATCCACCAAGAAGACGTGTGGCATCACAACCCAGCAGATCATAATATGGATTATCCTTACCAGGCTGGTACTTAATTTTTGGAACATGTTTTGTGAAAAAGTTAATATTGGAACATAAGAGGATGAAATAAATGACGAGAGATTATGCAGCATGTCTCAAGAATATAATAAAGCTCCTTGTTGCCCAAATGAATAAAATGAATTCTTGTGATTTTACACGCATTCACATATGAATATGTAGGTCATTTAAATGTTACACTATAAAATATGGTTACAGTAAATTTACAGAACAAGTAACCTGCACATCAATTACAGTAGTATTCAGCAATTTATACATAAAATGGTCTTAGTAGACATATGTAACATAACCAGTGCCCTAAATCATTTATCAAATGTGAGTTCCTTGAATTAATTCAATTATATTTGCAGGAAACAAGCTAAAGAAATAATAATAATTAGTAATAAATAATCCTGAATGTAATATAACTCAATAAAATTCTATATTATTACTTTTAATTTGCATTCTTAACTTTTAGATATATTTATATAAATACACATATATCTAGATGTATTGATGGATTCCACCTCAAGAAGGGAGGTGTCTGTGTTAGATACGTTAAAGACAGCTTCAGGAAGAAATAATGGGAAATTTTGTATTGTTATTTATTATATTATATTGGGTGAATGTGGGCTGGGTAGCTCAGTCAGTATAGCGACTGACTACGGGCTGGATGGTCCAGAATCGAATCCTGGTGAGGACGAGATTTTCCACCTGTCCAGACCGAACCTGCCAACACACCCTCCTGTACAATGGGTACCTGGTCTTTCCCGGGAGTAAAGTGCAGCCGGGGTGTGCTGCTGACCACTCACCCCCTTCTAGTGCCGCAGTCATGGAAGAATAGATCTATACCCCTACCCACCCTCTGGGCCACACCGGGCCTGAAATGAGATCACTTTATTGGGTGGATGTCCATATATTATAAGTTATGTTGTAATATATAAATTGTAAACTGTAATTGATGTGTACAATGTTACATGTGTGACTAAGTGGATGAACAAATAAACCAACAAAACCAAACTAAGATCATATGAACATAGATATTGAGCAGAATTCCTTACACCTTTACCTATGTGGCAACGGTGACTCAGAAATGTTACAAAATGACAGAAGAAAGGTTTCTGTGTTGGATAGGGTAACAGCCAGTTTCAGTAAGAAATAATGGGAAATGCATTCATGTAAAATTTGAAACATAAACTAAGGATAAGGAGGAACTGAAAACTTTGAAGCTTACCAAACTAAGGTCAGGTTATTCAGATACAAACCTATAATTGTCATCATCCAGGCATTGAGATATGATGCTGCACCTATCCATACAATGCACATAATAAATGTGAGAGGATATAATCGACGAAAGTGATTTTTGCGACAGTCTGGAATACTGATGAAAAACAAGAGTGAGACTGGCCATGAAAATACAGTCCACACTTTCTTCAGTAGTCCCCCTGCTGGTGGACACGCCAAGCGATCTGTTGGACAAAAGATGCTGTAGTACCAGCCTCACAGAATTGTTGGTATATTCCTATTTTCAGTTCAAGAAATGGACTTACCTTTGTATGTTTTTTCAGGTGATATTACTGTGTCATCTGAAGTACCCTGGTTACTAACAGTAAAGTCACCATTAAAATACCCACAGTATTTTCCTGGACCAACATTTGAACAAATCTCTGATGAAGCACTCTCTGAAAACGTACAATTAATGTAGAAGTAATAGTAGCAGTAGTAGTAGTAGTAGTAGTAGTAGTAGTAGTAGTAGTAGTAGTAGTAGTATCAGCAGCAGGATTTTTCTCGGTAATTATCCATTAAAAAATTTCCTTGCGTTCATGGAATGCAAAGCTTTGTTACTGTTACTATAAAACCTCATCATTTGACCTTTATCCTCTACCACTTTGATCTAGTTCACATCAACACAATTTAATTTACTTAAGACCCACCTTAACATTATCCTCAGTGCTATCCTGAGGACGCTCCTATAAGCTTTTCTAACAAGGTGTTTAGGAGCATGCGGTGGTGCAGTTGATTGAGGGACTTCGCTACAAGCCAGAAGGTCACGAGTTCGATTCCCTATGGTGTCACTGGAATTTTTCATTGACATAAGACTTCTGGCTGCACTGTGGCCCTGGGTCGACTCAGTCTCTAACAGACGTGAGTACCTGGAATATTTCCTGGGGCATAAAGGAAGCCGGTGTTTAGGGGTGACAACCTTACCACCTTCATGTATCGATTGTCTTGAGGTGTGGGAACCTTAGCCACCTGGGACCCTCTGGGCCTGTAATAGGCCTGACCAAGGATTTCTTTACCTTTACCTTTACTAAGGTGTTTATGAGCATGGACTTATCTTTCCCCTCTGTATTTGCTTCTTATCCAGCACATTCCAAATTGTCTGAACAGTTTGAAATGAAGTAAAAATAAGGATATATTTATTGTGCAGCTATTGTTATTTTCCTCTTAACCCACTGCTGTCTAATTTCAGGCATGTCTGTTACACAATGTGATGCTCAAAATGTCGGATGTCAGGTATAGATGATGACCATTTAATAGCATACTTCTGTAACTCTCATTTAAATTCCAGTCTTCTGCACATTAAAATGGACATTAAATTCCAGAACCAAATTTTAAGTAACCTTTGTTAAATCAATGTATTCTTCCCAGCATTTTGTTTTAAACATGTTTAGTTCTATTTATCTTTGTAATTTTAGTACAAGTAAAATTCATGTAGCCTAATTCCAGTGAAAGTTTTGTAGACCAATTAGAATATGTAAGCCTTCTGAGAGTGACATTATCAATTACTTAAATTGTGTATAGATTAAGAAAGAAGAACTATATCCCTTACTGTTCCAACTTGTACTTTAAAATTGAAAAATTAAGGATTTTGGTCTCCTAAGATGTGATATGCCCTCAGAAATAGCAATAAAAACAGCTTACTCATCCATGCATCACATCCTAGAAGATTAGAATCCAAGATTATACTGACATACAAACCTCAAAACTAGCAAATCAAAAACGTTTTCACAGAAGTTACATTAAGGTAAATTAAACGTCAAATTGTCTCTTAAGAATCATCCCACGAAGCAAATAGGGAGCAATGGGTCAGCCCCAGAACCATTCTGTATGTAGCATGCGAAAGAAACTTTCCCAAACATCTCTTAGGATTTTAATCTTGTTACTTCAGCCAATATCCTTTTACCCTCTCACTGACCTGTTATGATCCTACTGCGGATAGAAGATTAATTTTGTTATTGAAAAACGATTAAGAAGAATTTATTTTTACAAAAAATTACTGACATAATATATCTGAATTTTCATAGCGATAATATGAAGAATATTAGCTTCTTTATCATATTGCTGCCCAGAAGATGGGAAGAGTACACTCCTCCAAAATGTTTGTACATACCTGCCAAAGCATATGGTGTTATATTATTAAATTTCATAAACCATTTTTAGGTGCATAGGCAAAGCTGGAGAGAATGGTTGTTAGTTGTGTCACATCCACCCAGGGGTCAAGGGGAGTTGGCCGGGCCATACTGGGTTCATCATGTTACCGAGAGGTGACATTGGTGGCCTGAGGAGGGCTCTAGCTATTCTCCAGGGGTGGTAGACGCAGATTATAGCCTCTCACCATCCAAGACCATCTGTGCATGGTGAAGAGCCACATCCTACAAGAAGTGACCCTGTTGCGCGGAACACAGCGGATCTAAAGGAGTAAACCTTGACAAACAGCCCCCAGTCCTATGGTGTGAGTGCCGTGCTTATGGGAGGAATGGCAGTGGGTGACTCTCTCACTAGCGGCACCCTCTGGGATGCCAGGCGACCTCCCAGATGTATCTAGCCTTACCAATAATAGGGGCTCTGCTTGGTGGACCATATATTTCCCCTGATCTCGTGGGATCGAGATTGAGAGTATGTAGGAAAATTAGAGTCTAAGGAGAGCTCTGCAATAAGGGACTCCAGCAAGGATTCTATGGAGGGTTCCAGTCAGGAGAAACTCCAGTGCCTGGAGGCTCCACAAGGGGCAACCGGGCAGGATCCATGTCTGCATGGAGCAGGTGAGGCTCCCATTTCCTGGGATCAACGCCTGTCTCCGAGCAGTTTAAGTTCAGGGAATCTTGAGGTGTTGGCAGAAACAGTCGGCACCCCTGGTCTTCAGGGTACGCTGAACGGACATGTTAAGTTCCATATCATTTATTCAAGGCAACCTGCAACACAGCAGTGCTGAATCTAGGGTTCTGTCTAGGACAGTGAGTGTTAAAGGAATAGACATGACACTAATACAGGAACCGTGGTACCGCGAGGGCCGTATAAGGGGCCTGAATATTCCAGGACATTCTCTGTTCTCCGCGAGTGGAACAGACAAACCTAGGGCTTGTATCCTTACGAGGAACGAGACAGCTTGCATTTGGACAGGATTCTCTTGTAGGGACCTTGTAGCAGTCCTTATAAAGTATAATGAGGAAGAGGCAGAACGACACTTGGTTGCATGTTCTGCATACCTGCCCTCCTTACCGAGGATACTCCTCCATCAAAGGAACTTGAGGAGCTCGTACGACGTAAAAATGAAAACCAGAATCTAGCTGTGGGGTGCAACTCGAGTACACATCACAGTGTATGGGGCAGCACTAACTGCAACAGTAGAAAGGAGGCCCTGTTGGAATTTCCAAATTCTTCTAATTTGGAGATTCTAAATCGGGGAAATGAGCCCACGTTCTGCAGTGGTGGCATAATGGAGGTGATTGACATTATCCTAGGGTCCCTTAGACTCCTAGAAAGCATCACAGGCTGGGAGGTTTCGTCGGAGCCCTCCTTGTCGGACCATGGACATATTCTGTTCACTCTATGGGGCTCCGTACCGGTACGCCTAATCAGGAACCCTAGGGGCACCAATTGGGGGCTCCTTTAAATGGGACCTAAGGGATCGACTGGGGAGGTGTCCAGAGATGAACATGAAAAATGAAGCTGCATTGTGGCTTGCAATTCACTGGGTTCAGTAGGTCCTTAGCTTACGAGGATAATTGTCCTCTAAGACTTGTTAAGACATGTAGGCAATCTCTGAAGTGGGCTGTAGAGTTGGAATCCCTCAGAAGAGAAGTGGGACGGCACTTTAATTTGTGCTGATCAGATAAGAAACCACATAGTTGGGGACTCTATAGAGAGGCTCAGCGGAATTATAGGAAAGAGGCAAGGAAGGCTTCTAAAAATGCTTGGAGGGCCTTTTGTAGCTCCATTAATGACCTACATAGGTCAGCTAGGCTGCATAGGGCTCTGTCTAGGGACCCTAAAATTAAGCTGGGATCTTTGGTGGCTCCTTCGGGTAGGCGTACGCAGCCCGAGGAAGAAACCTTAGTGCTCTTGCTAACCACACATTTTCCTAATTCAGAGGTTACATTGGAGTTAGCGGCCCTTACGGCCGCCCTCCTGGTCAGACGTTCCGACTCGAGGTTGGCTACAAGAATGGTCAACTACAGAAAGGTAGAATGGACTATAGATTCTTTTGCCCCATATAAAATTCCAGTGGTGGATGGCATATTCCCGACCTTGTTGCAAGGGGGACGCGAGGTTGTCATTCCATACCTGGTCAGAATATTTCGTGCCTGCCTGGCTACTGGCTATGTTCAATCCATATGGTGACAGGTTAAGGTAGAATTCCTACAGCGGGCCTAGACAATATAGACCCATCAGTCTCACATCATTTCTTCTTAAAATCATGGAAAGTCTGGCGGATAGGTATCTAAGAGACGAAGCACTGGCACTCCTGCTACAGAATTCTAACCAACATGCTTACGAGGCTGGGAAATCGGTGGAAACGGCGGTTCATCAGCTCGTTGTATGGGTTGAGAAGGCACTTGACCAGATAGAGACAGCCTTTGGTGTCTTCTTGGACATAGAGCGGGCATTTAACAATACCTAATATGGTACCACGTGTGATGCTCTTTTCAGACATGGTAGTGATTACGCCGTTGTGCGGTGGATTAGGGCCACCCTAGAGGGCCGCGTGGCTGTTGCGACCCTCAGTTGATCTTATGTGAGGCTCGCGATATCCAGGGGCTGTCCGCAGGGCGTTTGCTGTCACCACTTCTATGGTGCCTGGTGGTAGATGATCTACTGGCCAGGCTCAGTGGAAGTGGTGTATTTATTCAGGGATACTTAGATGACATGTGTCTTCTTGCGGTGGGTAAATTCCCAAACACGGCATCTGGACTCATGGAGTGGGCCCTTTCGACTGTAGAGATACTACGTATGGTGCAACGAGGTCGGACTGTCGCTCATTCCCGATAACACTGGACTCATTGCATTTACTAGAAAAAGGAAACTCTCGGGTTTCTTTGAAACGCAATTCTTTGGGGTTAAATTAAATCTCTCAGGGTCGGTCAAGTATCTGGAGGTTATTCTGGATTCTCGGTTGACCTGGAGAGAGCATGTGGATGTCAAGGTGCGGAAAGCTCACAATTTGCTGTGGGCCTGTAGGAGGGCGTGAGGGGCGATGTGGGGTCTGAGACCCAAGGCTCTATGTCGCCATCGTTCGGCCGACCGCCTCCTTTGCATCCTTATTATGGTGGCCTAGCTGTCAAACTGCTACAGCCAAGAAGGAGCTAAGCAAAGTACAAAGACTGGCATGCTTGGGGATAACGGGAGCGATTAGTGTGACTCCTACTGGTGCTACCGAGGCGCTCGTTGGTCTCCCTTCACTGGATCTGGTGATAGAGGGGGAGGCGAGTTCGGTGGCTTGTCGCCTCTGGAGTTTGGGGAGTTGGTATTACCTTCACCCCCAACAAGGACACATTTGCATATTGAATGACTTCAGAAGTCTGATCCCATATTTAACATGGGAGTCGACGGTATGAAGCCAGTCTTTAATCTGGAACCCAAATACAGGGGCACTATATTAACTAGAGAGGAATGGACCAGAGGCCCTGGGACTCCTCCTGCGGTTAAGGGCTCTTCTGGTTTACGGAAGGGTCCAGAACCGCAGAGGGGACCGCGGCTGGGGTCTATGGGCAATCTGCAAACAGAAGGCTCAGTATCTCTCTGGGAAAATATACCACAGTCTTTCAGGCTGAGGTATATGCGATATTAGCCTGTGTTCATGAAACTGAAACTAAGGACCGGCCAGAGAAATGTGTTAGTTTTTGCTCTGATAGTCAGGCGGCTTTGAAAGCACTTCAGGCTGCTAAAGCAACATCTCCTTTGGTACGACAGTGCCAACAGGCGTTGAATGATATCTCTACCCGACATGCTGTGGGGGTATATTGGGTCCCGGGGCGTGTCGGAGTGAGAGGAAATGAAATCGCCGACAAGTTCACAAGAAGTGGTTCCATTCAGCTGTTTGTGGGACCTGAGCCTTTCTTGGGGGTCTCTAGGCAGAACATAAGAAGAAAGATGAAACGCTCAATGAAGAAAGAGCATCTGGCGTTGTGGCATGGTCCCTTTAGTACACAGAGACAGGCTCAGGAATTGATCTTGGACCTTAATCTGGCTACAGGGGCCCAATTACTGTCCTGTAATAGGCCAAAATCCAGGGTTGTTATTGGCCTGCTCACTGGACATAACACCTTGAGAAGACATCTATATATAATGGGGCTAAGCAATAATCCCACCTGTCGGTAATGTGGTATGGGGGAGGAAACCCCAGTTCACATTTTGTGTGAGTGTAAGGCCTTGGCCTCACTCAAATATACACATCTGGGTTCATTCTTTTCGGACCCGGAAGACGTTAGGAAACTAGGTATGGGGGCCATCTGGAACTTTGTTAAAGGAAGAGGGCTCCTTTAACTTAATACAGAATATGGGGCATAAAGGGCCTGTCATTAAGGCCTAGGTGCAACAGGCCCAGAAGGGCTCGAACCCAAACACTATCCTATTTTTCACCCACCCATCTGCCCATCCACATGGAAAAACTCAACAACAATGGCTTTATAGATTTTCGTGAAACTGTATGTTGGGTGGAGGTAGGAGTAATAAAATCTGTCCAGAAAATTAAAAATTGGTTAAAATCAGACAAAAATAAGTCATTTTACATTAAGGCCTATGCACATTCATGACTACTCTGCTCTCTACCATTACCATGATTGCATTTTTTACTAAAATCACCTATATTTATATGGATCCTATGGTTACCTTGGTACCATAGTTGCAATTATTACTAACATTACTATTGAATTTTGTTTATAATGTTTACCTTAGTTACCAAGTTACATGTGCTCCTATGGCTACCTCGCTACTGTGTTTACCAAAGTTACTAACATCCACTGTTTGCTATGGCTGCAAAAGTGCCATCAGTTTTTCACTATGCAGACATTTCATATCAAGCCAATTTTAAGAATTTCTTTTTCAGTTGGTACAGTGATCATCTTGTGGGCTAGAAAATATGATGCCTCATCGATTGGTAATTAGTTACCAATGTTTCAGAGGATCTTGCTCCCACCAACTTCACTGCAGTTGAAGAAGAGTAAGTTGCAACTCTCTCTTCCAAACTTCGTGCATTAACCTGAAGATGGAGGTATCAAGCTTCCCCAAAACCTCAATAATTGCCAATAAACATATTCCATATCCTATAAGACCTCAGTCCTTTTTTACAGACAACAGCTGTTTCCAAAAGTGGTGCTTCTGTTCATTGCTGCCCTTGCCCTTTCTCCCACTAACAACCAGTAGATATAATGGACGCAGAGGGGAAAGTTCTTATGCTTACATTGTTGCACAAGAGAATTTATAAAAAGAAAAATAATTTTCAATAAATTTATTGCACAATGCCACCCATGCATATGTTTTTTCCTTCATATTGCTGTAAGAAGATGATCTGGAGTCTCAAATGACTAGCAGCTGCTGTATTTCAGAAATAAATAATTCTGTATCAAATGAATCAAAGAGTTGATTGCTTCAACATTTTTAGAAAAATCCGAACACACAAAACAGAAACACAGCAGTGTATAAAACAGCCACTCCTGCCAGCAGCACAAATGTTCAAAATGCCTCTCACCTAGCAGTGTGGCATAAAACAGCCACTGCCAGTAGTAAAGAAATTGTAGTCTCTGTGGCTGAAAGAATTAGCAGGATTGTGACCTTGACAGCAATGCTGCAGATATAGAATGCTCATGGAAATACATCCATCTGAGCCATTGCATCTCTAATATTGCTGCAGTGAGCATTGTTGCTTAAAACCGCTTTTGGAGAAGGAACAAAACCTCATATCAAACAACAGATTTTCTGTTTGCCACCACACTCACATCAGCTCTCATACATTTCATGTCTCCTATGCAATGTGTAATAAGGACTCAACCTCCCTGGACATATATCAGTTGATAGTGGGAAGGTGACCTGTCACCTCCATCTAGTGTTAATATTAATAATATGCCAATTTGAGCAGGAGACTTGAAATATTGGTTTAAAGTTTTTTGGTTGCATCTGCAACATATTTTCAATTGTGTTGTGTAAAAATTATAAGGATTCTTGAAAGAATGGAATTAAACAATTCATAAAACACAAAAGTACTGGATTCAAAAAAGCTTTGTCCTTCTTCTCCTTCTTCCACTGTCTCTAAATCCCTGGTGGGACTTGTCTGTCTCTTTCGATGTTTCATGACAGTGATATTTTTTACGAGGTGGGGTCATCAGCCCCACGCCCAAGCCCTAACATGGAGGACTAGGGTATCCCTTTAGTCTGGGTCATCGCTTTTGACCTGCCTGGCATGGGAGGCCCTACCACTAGTTGTGCTACTGCCAGAAGAGCTTTCAGGGTCATTTGACCACACAAGTCTCACCACTATATCAAAGTAGGGATCCCTTGAGTGGAGCTTGTCTTTCATACAGTTATAATTTCTGTAAAGATTACAGGCTTATGGGTTATGGAACCATACAGTTTGTTAGAGTTCAAATGTTTCAGAGGAATCTGCTGTCTTCATCCTCAGGGTATAATGAAGTTTCTTTAAAAGAACATATCTGCTACAAGAAACATCAACTTACCTGGGTCATACAGAAGAGTTTTACTGCCAGTAAGTTTGGCTGCTAGTTTCTTAACCAATTTCATAAGGCCATTTGTCCACATTATGAGGAAGTATGCAATATACATAAGCACTAGTATGAGAGCCTCATACCAATCTACTTTTCCATCAAAAGTCACAGCAAACAGCACACCAACTGTGACCATGTATATACTACAGCCACGTACCAATGGCCACCACTTAAGAAGAATAATCTGGAAGATAACATGAACATTGAAGTATTACCATGTATATACTTATGTGAACTGTACTGCAGGCTTACAATACATGAATCAATTGTGAATTCCTATGAACCCATGGATCTCTAAGAAGTGATAGGTCCCACAACTTCACGGCTCATGGCTCCCAACAGACAGACATGACTTTCCTTACTGTTCATGGAAATAATTATTATGTAGAAATGAAACTTGGGGATAGATATCGGAGTCACCGAGACATCTGTTAGTATAATATATTATCTCCTAAACTGTCAGTCAGTAAGACAATGTTGTAGAAATAAAAATTTATCCTTTCACATTTTTTTAGTTGAAAAACTGAACATTCTGTATTCTTCCTTGGTTATTTAACAGACACAGAGTAAGTAAAACATATATACAAGCTAATCATTTCTGAAATTTATGAGATAAAATATACAGAACAAGGCTGCTTACATTGGCATCTGTTTAATTTTCCATTTCATGGTCATGGAAATGTTACTAGTTATAAACACAATTGTTCAGATTTAGGTAACTATTAATATTACCTTAGAAGTTGCTAGACCTAGACATGTTGCAACTCCCAGTATATTAAACACAGCTGAACCAGCAATTGTTCCCACCCCAAGGTCTGATTCAGTGATGAATGTTCCGATGATATTGATAAAAAGTTCTGGTGATGATGTGGCAATTGCCATGAATGTTGCTCCAGCCACATCCTCTGAAAGGTTCAGACCTGTAAACATGATAGAAGAAAAGATACAGCTATGTGCCAAACTCTATACAGCTGTCTCCTTGTAGGAAATGAGCTAAGAGGTGTATCAAAAAACACATACTTTCCAAATGTTTTCTGTACTATTTTACATTGGCATTGATGCTAATGTGCCACAGTCACAAAAATACTATTGCAAGTTTCTTTACATTAAAAACAGTTATAAATATTTATTTTGTAATCTGTGATGTGTTTTTAATAATGAAAGATTCTTCAATTGCAGGTCTAGACCTTGAAGTAATCTACGTTTTGCCCTTTATATACTAGTTCTTGTTAGGTGCTCCAAGAATTTTATAAAAATCCAGTTTTGGTTTTATGTAAAGTAGGGTTATAGCTGATCATTAAGCACAAACACTTAAATCTACCTAACAGACTTTACTGTGAAATCTCAGTGACAAATTTAATCGGTCTCTTAAGCAGCTTTGGTTGTGAAATAAAAAGTCAAACAGATCTACCTAATAAGAGTTCAAATTTATAAAATGGACACAAAGAATACGTGAAAATGGTCATGAATTTTGCATAGTTCCTCATTGTATGTTACTGGGGCATTAATGAAGAGTCCTAAAATATCTCTGTTTAAGCCCTTGGAAAGGCTACCAGCTAAATATGTAAAATGAATCAAAAGTTCCTTTTAATGAACTAAAGACAGATACTACACTCATCTGTCATGCTGATAGAATGCAGAGAAACAGACTATCCAAAGTCATGCAAAGCACAGTCAAAACTGTTTCAGGTAATGGCTATGCAATATTATTCCTAAAGTTTTCTGGCAACTGAACTGTCTTCCACTGAAAAGCTTGCATTTACTGAACTGAATGAAGAAAACTAAAGTTGTTATGTTAATACCCAAACACGTTATTGGTGACAAGCATAATTAGTGAAGTACTGATGATACAGGGGATTGATCAGTTATAGAGAATTACCCATATAAGTGTTGATAACTTCCTCAATAATTCTGTATCAAATTTCACCACCCAAAGGACAAAATAATTTATTTATCATATAACGCCAATTCATTTAGTCCACTGAAGTTACGATCTGACATGACATTACAAGAGTCTCACTTAGTGTCATAGAAGCAAGTTCATTGAAATAATCCAAAGTTGCTATAGCCCACAGCATATATCGTAATTTGATCTCTGATCCTGAGGAACTTTAGAAAAAGTTTGAGCAGACGCATAAACTGTGAAGTGATCTATTATGCCTGTTTGCAACCATATTTTGTGACTGAACAGAAGCACCTGTGGGATTGTAAAAATCACCTTTCAACTACCTCGATGTGAGGAAACATAAGAATTTTGTTAATTGGTACATGAAAGCTGTATTTCTATGGACTGTCATTTATCATAGCTAGAAATGTCTGCATGTTAACATGCATGAACCCTGTATTGTCGGTCATAAAAGCACACAAAGGGTCAAATATGAACATTCTTGTATTGTTTGTTTTGTGAATGTTGGCTTTATTTTAAAGTGTGTATTCATCACAGAATGTGGATTGGAATATATTTTCTTTCCACACCACATACCTAGCGTACGTTGATACAGATGAAAACATTAACACTATCTGACAGCTCTAATGAGAAAGTAAAGAGCCTATATGAGCCATGTGGGCTATAATTGATAGGGCATGAGTTATGACAGTATACATGACAGATGGGCTACACATTTCATGGAATTACAAAATGTACCTCAGTAAACCCTATATTGTATCCTATTCATTTCCAGCATGTGCAGTAACAGTGTAATATACTGTTATCAAATGTAGTATGTCATGTCATCTGCGAACATGATGGTATTATGAAACAGAATTTCATGGTCCTGCCATATCAGACATGATTTTAAATTCCACTAGGAAATCTCTTTCATGTATGCAGACTGTAGGTACTTTTTAGTCTGTCCATAAAACCATTAAGACTTCTCAGTCATATGTTCAACATTACTTATTTGATGCAAAATTTCCATAATATAGCATTTTGTAGAGTTAATTATAACATTCTCTCTCCAAATATCTCAGTTCTTATGAAGTGGTCATAAGCTGTAAAATAATGATGCTATTGCCTAAATAAAGTCTACTTGAGGCAAAGTGCTCTTTGTTACAACAAACCTCTGATGCTTTTTCAGCTAAACATTTGCATTGTCAATTGTACAGGGGATACCAGTCCAAAATGTCACAACACTTTGCTACTAGCAAGAGAAAAATACAGATAATTAATTAAACATAACACAGTTTCCACATGTTGAAAACGTAATACAAAAGGTGATGACAAGATAGCCGTAACAAAGCATACATGTAAATACTTCTTTCCCTTTTTCATGTATTATATATTATTACACTATGTTTCATTTTATTTAGGGTAAAATTCCATGGGCATTGTAAGCTGAAGAAAAGAGTCTTTTTGGAAATATAGCTTGCATTTTATCGGTACTGAGTGACGGATTAATTTGACACTGGAATTTTTAAAAGAGGACTTCCACATTTCATGAAAGAGTTCACATAAACTATCTGCCTTTACTCTCCTCTTTCATTTTCATACATCACACATGAAAAATTTGTTTTGTAACCCCAGTACACTCACAGTTTTCCCACAATTTGCATGCAGTACACTTGTGTCAAGATTTGCCAGCTTTGAGGTGCCAAGTTCATTACAGTATCTTCTTTGTCAGATATATTTTCATTAAATGTATCATCTGAGTCTAACTGCATTCTTTCATACACTTGTATTCCTGGCTTCATTAACTCCTGTTTTTCTTTCAGACAGCCTTTTATTACCTTGGCTAGTTATAAAACAGAGTTTGTTCTCTCTTTTTTTTTGGGGGGGGGGGGGGG
>Ga0123357_10001169_pt1 | contig 27404 bp, 25 predicted proteins | sample TergutEmb28metaG_FD_89873 | JGI IMG/M metagenome (GOLD analysis project Ga0123357, IMG submission 89873) | Embiratermes neotenicus P4 segment gut microbial communities from Petit-Saut dam, French Guiana - Emb289 P4 | ecosystem: Host-associated > Arthropoda: Insects > Digestive system > Gut ...
AGACCCCCCTCTTTTTCTTTTTAAAAAAAATTTTGGTGGGGGGCCGTTTTCCCCCCCAAAAAATTTTTTTTTCTACCCCCCCCCCCCCCCCCGAAATTCATTTAGCATTATTTAAGGTTTCCTCCTTAAAAGAAACGCGAAATCCATCTTCAGGACAGCCCTGTTTCCCCTCCGGGAAACAGGGCTGTTTTGTTTGTTGCGTCATCCCTTTACACCCTTGAAAGGAAAATGAGAATGAAAGCACCTGCCTTCAAACGCGCCCTGGGCGGCGCAACCCTGATCCTTGGCGCTTCCCTTGCGCTTCCCGCCTGGGCGGACGCTACCTTCAACGCCTCGGACAGCAGTTTGTCGATCTCTACGCTGAACATCGCCGGGATGGGATTTTTCTGCGATGTGCGCGTGCATCTGGACGGCAGCGGGCAATGGAGCCTGCTGGCCGGGAACGAATGCCCGTCGCAGGCTTCGCCGAGCGGCAGCTATAACCTGGGCACCGGCGCGCTCTCTCTGCCGCATATCAATATTCCCGGCCTGGGCGAATTCGTCAATGTTTCGGCGCGGCTGGATGCCAATACCTGGCGCTGGCAATTGCTGGGCGCCGAACCGGCGGGGGGCGGGAATGGCGGGAATACGGGCAGCGGTTCCATCGCGGCGTGTTTCTCGTGGGACAAACCCGTCAGCTTCGCCATCGCTGGCGGCGAAGTGATCCGGCGCACGGTGGGGCCGGCGACATACAAGGGCCGGGCCGTCATGGGGCAGTCGGATTTCTATCAGAACGCAAGCCAGAACAGCACCGAGTATTACGAGATCAGGGACGGCAGCATATTCCAGACCGACAGGGTGTATACCACTGGCAATACGCTTCTTAGCTGCTCCGGGAATTGTCAAGTGATGCCCTTGTCCGCGCAGCCGGGGTATTCCTTTGACAGCAGCTACAGCCTTAACGAGATAGGGCCGTATCAACTCCATACGACCTTCGTCGGAACCGAGACGCTCACCCTGGCCGGGAAAGTCTTCAGCAATGTTTGCCATCTCAACCAGCAGGCCACCCTGGCCGGACATTATATAAACCAGGACTTGTGGTATGCGCCTGGATATGGCCTGATTAAATCGACGGCATCAAGTCCCGGAGGGTATATCCCATCCTCCCAGTACAACGGCGATCTCTGAGACGCCAAGGCGTGATTGCTCTGCACATTGAAGCGATGCTTCTGAAAAAACCTGTCTGCGACCGCAGGCGGGTTTTTTGTATGGGCGGCATTTTGCCGCCCATACAAACCCAGGTGACAACCCCACTCCATGACTACAGGATTTTGAAAACAATACAAAATCAACACCTCCCTCGGGGAGGAAGGCTGGACGGAGGCTTGATTTCCGGCGCGTTGCGCCGGACATTCAGCTTTCCGTGCCTTTTGCCGCGCGGCGGACGCTGGCGCTCTGGTCTATTTTTTCTTCCTGCAACAGCGCCTCGACGTTGCGTTCGATCGTGTCCGGGTCGTAGAGATAATTGACCATCATTCCGTAGGATTGCGCAAGACCTTTTTCCGAAGTGTCGCCAAGGACGTTGAGGCGTTCGACGCGCGCGCCATTGCCGAGGTGGAAACGCGCCACCGGATCGAGCGGACGCGCGCCTCTCTCCGGCGATGGGGTTTTCTGATTGACGAGGTAATTCGCCGCCAGCCTCGTGAGCGGCGCTTGCAGCAGCCGCCTGAGACGCTCGTTCCCGAACCAGTCCGGCGTCTCCAGCAGCGCGGCCAGCGCGTCGCGCCCGGCTTCGATGCCTGCGGCGCTTGCGATGCGCTCCAGTTCAGCTTCATCGACGGCGTGTTCCCAGGCAGCCTTGTTGCCTTTGGCCCAGCGGCGCAGCCCGGGCAGCGGCGACAGGGTGGCAAAGGTGGTCAGGCGCGGCAGGTCGTGCTTGAGGTCGTCGATGACGCGCTTCAGGAGGAAGTGGCCGAAGCTGACGCCGCGCAAGCCCACCTGCGTGTTTGAAATCGAGTAGAAGATGGCGGTATCGGCACGCCGGGCATCGAAAATCGGCGCTTGCTCGTCGAGCAGGTTCTGCACGTTGCCCGCAAGCTGGTTGATCAACGCGACTTCGACGAAGATCAAGGGTTCTTCGGGCATCCTGGGGTGAAAGAAGGCGTAGCAGCGGCGGTCGGAATCGAGGCGGTTCTTGAGGTCGCCCCAGGAGCGGATTTCATGGACGGCTTCGTAGCGGATCAGTGTTTCGAGGATGGATGCCGGGGTACTCCAGGTCAGCCGCTTGAGTTCGAGAAAGCCGACGTCGAACCAGGCGGTAAACCGGCTTTCGAGTTCCCGGTCGAGCGCGGCCAGCGCCGGGTCGTCTTCGATGTAGCGCAACAGGTCGGCGCGCAGGTCGACGAGGAATTTGACGCCCTGCGGCAGCGCGTTGAACTGCGTGAGAATGCGCAGCCGGGGCGAGCGCAAGGCCGCCCGCAAGGCCGCTTCGGCGCTCCATTGCGCCGGAGTGCCGAATGCCTGCTGCCAGCCCTCGTGCGCCGCTTCGACTTTTTTCGGATCGGGCCCGAACCCGTGCACGATCAGGCCGAGAAAGTGTTTGCGACCCGCGTCGTCGAGTTTCAGGTAAATCTCACCCAGGCGCGCGGCGCGTTGCCGCGTCGAGACCTCGCCGCCCAGATTGGCGGCGCAATCGCGCAGCAAGGCAAGGATCCTTTCGGTTTCCTTTTCGCTCAACCCCTGTTGTGTCGCTTCCGGCACGGTGTTCGCCCACAGTCTTTTGACCTGGGAGATGCCGCGCTGCATCAGGCTTTCCGGCATTTGTGCTCCTCCTCGAACCAAAATGTGTTTTGTCGCGATCCGCCGGGATGAAGGCGCCAGCGAGAGCATATCCATAAAGGATACCCCGGAAAAGGCCCGTTTTGGCGAGCCTGGGCTAAAAAACCGGAAAACCGCCTGCGCCCGATTGGAGGGTTTGTGGTAAAGTCGCGGGCGGCGGGTCTCCCCGCATTGTGGTGCGGTGAACCTGGTCAGGTCCGGAAGGAAGCAGCCACAGCCGATTTCCGCAAGTGCCGGGGGTAAGGCTCGCCTCTTTCATTTTCAGGGGCTGTTGCTCCCATCCGCCGATTTCGGAATTCCTTGCATGACTTATCAGGTACTCGCGCGTAAGTGGCGGCCCAAGTCCTTTTCCGCGCTGGTGGGACAGGAGCACGTTGTGCGGGCGCTCACGCACGCCTTGTCCCGGAATCGCCTCCATCACGCCTATCTGTTTACCGGCACGCGCGGCGTCGGCAAGACGACGCTGGCGCGCATCCTGGCAAAATCCCTGAATTGCGAAGCGGGCGTCAGCGCCGAGCCGTGCGGCGTCTGTTCGGCCTGTGTCGAAATCGACGGGGGGCGTTTCGTCGATCTGCTCGAAGTCGATGCGGCGACCAACACGCGCGTCGACGAAATGCGGCAATTGCTGGAAAACGCGGTCTATGCCCCGACGCGCGGCCGCTTCAAGGTCTATGTGATCGACGAAGTCCATATGCTTTCCAATTCGGCATTCAACGCGATGCTGAAAACGCTGGAAGAGCCGCCCGATCACGTGAAATTCATCCTGGCGACGACCGATCCGCAAAAGATCCCGGTCACGGTGCTTTCGCGCTGTCTCCAGTTCAACCTGAAGCAGATGCCCAACGCCGCGATCGACGCGCATCTGGCGCGGATTCTCTCGGAAGAGGGCGTTCCTTTCGAGGCGGACGCGCTTTCCCTGATCGCCCGCGCGGCGGCAGGCTCGATGCGCGACGCGCTTTCCCTGCTCGACCAGGCGATTGCGCACGGCGCGGGCGAAATCAAAACGGCGGCGGTGCGGGAGATGCTCGGCACGGTCGACCGCGACTATCTTTTCAACCTGCTGTTCGCGCTACAGGGAGGCGATGCGGGCCGTCTGCTGCAACTGGCGGACGAGATGGCCGGGCGCAGCCTTTCCTTCGCCGATGCGCTGGAAGAACTGGCGAGCCTTCTGACGCGGATCCAGGTGGCGCAACTGGCGCCGCAGGCTGCCGCCGATCTGGCGGCGACAGGGCAGGAGCAGCAGGCGATCGGGCAGCTTGCCGCAGCCCTCGATGTGGAATTCGTGCAGCTTGCCTACCAGATCGCCATTCATGGCCGCAGGGAACTGCCGCTTGCGCCCGACGAATACGCCGGTTTCGTGATGGTCTTGCTGCGGCTTCTGGCCTTCCGTCCGGAGACGGGCGCGGAGGGCAGCGGAAAGGGATCCCCTGAAAAACACAGTGCGCGTGCGGCAGCAACGGATTCCGGCGCGCGGAAAATCCTGCCGCGCCCCGGAGCGACGGAAGGCAGCCCGCGTGCCCTTGCGCCGAAGGAAGCGTTAAAAGGCACGGTAAAGGAATCGCGGGAGCCCCCGGCGGATTCCGACTGGCACAGGATTTTGTCGAACTTGACGCTCTCCGGAATGGCGCGCGAACTCGCGCAGCATTGCGAATTGCGGACGCTCGAAGAGCACCGCATCTGCCTGCGCTTGTCGCCGGTGCATCGCCATTTGCAGATGAAACCGGCGCAGGAACGTCTGGGGCAGGTGCTCTCGGAATATTTTGGCCGCCCGCTGCGGCTGGAAATCGAACTGGCGGAAGTTTCGACGCCAACGCCGGCCAACGTCGCGCAACGGGAACGCCAGGAGCGCGAGGACCGCGCGGCGGCGGCGATTGAACAGGACGGGTTCGTCCGCGAAATGATCGAAATGTTCGATGCGCACTTGATCGAACCCTCCATTAAATCCCTCTGAAGGAGAAGAAGATGATGAAAGGCGGAATTGCCGGCCTGATGAAACAGGCGCAGCAGATGCAGGAAAACATGCGCAAGGCGCAGGAGCAGTTGGCGCAACAGGAAGTCGAAGGCGTCTCCGGCGCCGGAATGGTCAAGGTGACGATGACCTGCGCGCACGACGTGCGCCGCGTCAGCATTGATTCCACGGCAATGGACGACAAGGAAATCCTGGAAGACCTGGTCGCCGCCGCGTTCAACGACGCGGTGCGTCGCGCCGAGGCCGTAACGCAGGAGCGCATGGCCGGATTCGGCGCGGGGCTTGAACTGCCGCCGGGAATGAAATTTCCGTTCTGATCTCCGTCCCCCAACGCGGTGAAACCCTCAAGTCTTGAGGCGCTGATCGAAGCCCTGCGCTGCCTGCCCGGAGTCGGGCCGAAATCGGCGCAGCGAATGGCCTATCACCTCCTGCAACAGCAGCGCCCCGCTGCCGAGCATCTGGCGATGTGCCTGACGCGGGCCTTGCAGGTGTTGCGGCATTGCGCGCGCTGCAACACCTTTTCCGAAACGGAACTTTGCCCGCGCTGCGCTTCGTCCAGGCGCGATCCGGCGCTGCTCTGCGTGATCGAGACGCCGGTCGACATGAACATGATGGAGCAAACCCACGCCTACAACGGGCTCTATTACGTATTGATGGGGCATGTCTCGCCGCTGGAGGGGATCGGGCCGCGCGAGTTGCAGCTTGAGCGGCTGCTCGAACGCGCGATGGATGGCGTTGTCACGGAAGTCATTCTGGCGACCAACTACACCAACGAGGGCGAAGCCACCGCCCATTACCTCTCGGAAATGCTCAAAAACCACGGCATCCGCGTTTCCAGGATCGCGCGCGGCGTTCCTGCCGGCGGCGAACTCGAATATGTCGACAGCGGCACCCTCGCGCAGGCGTTACGCGAGCGGCGCGCGATGACAGGGTAGGTCTTTCTTCTCCTGCAAGGGATTTTTTCTTATTGTTTTTCTGATAATTTTCTAAATTAGACTAAAGAATTCATAGCCTAAAAAAACTACAGTAGCGGAACATTATTTCACTAATTTAGAAAATTGAGTCACCCCAACCTGAAGGTTGGGGATTCCTGTAGGGGCGGCGTAGGGGCGGGTTTGAAACCCGCCCGTACCACCCGCCCCTACACAATGCGGGGCGCCTTCGGCGCCTGTTACGCCACGTCTCGCTGACCCCGCCATGAATGGCAGGGATTGCGCTCGACAGGTGTTCACGCCATTCCGAAGCATCCGAAATTTCCCGGGAACTGTTGCGAGTCCGTTGGAGCGGACGAAGAAGGAGGGCGAGGGAATGCCGCGCACAGGCATTTTTCCGCCCTGGCCGGCAGCACGCCGGGTTGCCCTGCAATTGCGTCGAGCGCGGCATCCTCGCCGTGGATCAGGTTGACGACGCCGGGCGGCATTCCGGCATGCGCGGAAAGCTCGATCAGCGCAAAAACCGCCGACGGCGCAGAGGACGCGGGTTTGACCACCGCCGTGGCGCCGGAGCCAAGGGAGAGGGAAAGAGTACGGGCCGCATTGACGAGCGGCATTTCGGTGCCAAGATAGAGCGCCACGATGCCGCCGCCAGCAGGGCAGGAAACCCCCGGCGGGCGATACAGCCATTCGACGGCACGGGTAATTTCATCCTCGGCTTCTGCAATGCTCACGCCGGTTTCGACCATCAGGATTTGCGCGAAATGCTCGCGCAACTCTTCCAGCGCGTTCCCCCACGCGGCAATCCTGCTGCGCCGCGCCGTCTCTGCAAGCATGGCCCAATCGGAGAGCGCGCGGCGCGCGGCGGCAAGCGCACGTTCCGCTTCCTCGGGGCCGCAGAGCGGCACATGGTAGATGATCTCGCCGGTCCTGACGTTGCGCACGTCGGCGAAATCCTCGGCGACGTTCAGGTAGGCGCGGCCATCAATCCACAGCGGCAATGCAGAAATACCGTCGTCAAATTTCATTTTGGCTCCAGTGGTTTTTTCGTCGGAAGACAGAAAAGGCTGTGCAGATGATGAATCAGCCGGTGGTGGTAAGATAGAACGCCCGTGACGGCGAGCCATCTCGGGGTTTAAGGGAAGCATTATGCCTTGCCTTCGACAAGACAGAAAGTGCGCGGCCATTTGATGACACAGAAAACGGACGCTTCCGTATCCGGGGAAGCGAAAAACTCAATTCAGGTGATCGAGAGAATGTCCCTGTTATTCGATGCGCTCGCTGCCGCGCCGGGGGAACTTTCGTTGAAAGCGCTGGCGCAGGCTACGGGGCTGCACCCCTCCACGGCGCATCGCATCCTCGCGGCGCTGGCTCATGCGCATCTGATCGAGCGGCAGGACGGCGCCTACCGGCTCGGCATCCACCTTCTGGAATTGGGAAACCTGGTCAAGGCGCGTCTCAATATCCGCGAAATTGCGCTTCCCCGGATGCAACGTTTGCACGAGGACATCGGCGAGGCGGTCAACCTCGGGGTGCGCCGGGACGATGAGATTGTCTACATCGAGCGCACTTCCAGCGGCCATTCCCTGCTGCGCGTGGTCTACCTCGTCGGCGGCCGCGCGCCGCTCCATCTGACTTCGGTCGGCAAACTCTTTCTTGCGGCCGATTCCGCGACGGAAATCCGCGCCTACGCCAAACGCACCCGGCTGCCGGGCAAGACTCCAGCTTCGCTCACGACATCCGCTGCGCTCGAGAAGGATCTCGACAAAATCCGCCGTCATAATCTTGCTTTCGACAATGAAGAAGCCGAAATCGGCCTCAAATGTATCGCCGCACCGATTTTCGATGACGAAGGCAAGGTAATCGCCGGACTATCCGTCTCAGCCCCGACGGAGCGCCTCAAAACCGAATGGGCCGCGCAGATCAAGGCCGCCGCCGCCGATATTTCGCACGCGCTGGGTTATCTGCCGCCACGCTGAACATGAAACTTGCCGCCTGGAATGTGAACTCGATCAAGGTGCGCCTGCCGCATCTTCTGGATTGGCTGGCAGCAGGGAAAACGGATGCGCCGGACATTCTCTGCCTGCAGGAAACGAAATGCGAGGACGCGAATTTTCCGCGCGACCCGATCGAAGCGGCGGGATACCGGCTCGCCTTTGCCGGACAGAAAACCTATAACGGCGTCGCGCTGCTGGCGCGGCAGGATTTGCGCGATGTCGTCGTCGGCAATCCCCTCTTTCCGGAGGACGAGGCATTGCGGCAGCAACGCCTGATCAGCGCCACCGTCGGCGCAGGGGACGCGGAAACCCGCGTCATATGCGCCTACGTGCCGAATGGGCAATCGGTCGGCAGCGACAAATACGCCTATAAACTCGCCTGGCTGGAGGCACTCGCCGCCTGGCTCGAAGCGGAGTTGCGCGTTCATCCCCGCCTGGCCATCGCCGGCGATTTCAACATCGCGCCGGAGGATCGCGATGTCTACAATCCCGCTGCCTGGGCCGGGCAAGTCCTCTGCTCGGAACCGGAGCGCGCTGCATTCCGGCGTTTGCTCGACCTGGGGCTTTCCGACTCCTTCCGTCTCTTCCCGCAACCCGAAGCAAGTTTTTCATGGTGGGATTACCGCATGTTCGCCTTCCAGAAAAACCGTGGCTTGCGCATCGACCATGTGCTGCTGTCGCAACCCCTGGCTGAACGCTGCGCCGCCGCCGGCATCGCCCGCCCCCTGCGCGCGCTGGAACGCCCCTCGGATCACGCCCCGGTGTGGACGGAATGGAGGGACGAGTAGGCGGAGAGGTGATTTTCTAAATTTACTTAAAGAATATTCCGCTACTGTAGCTAGATTCAGCAAAGAATTATTACAGTAATTTAGAAAATTTGAGGCTGCAAAACACCCAAAGCCCTTTCCATTGCGAAAAGCTTTTTGGATCCGAAGCCGTAAAACCGTATCGGAAGTACGCGGCAGCTTGTATGGACAAACTATGCCACTAAGTGGCACAATATTCCTTGATGACCAGAATCTTCAAGACCCGCCACTTCCAGCGGTGGATGCGCAAGACCGAGCTGACCGATGCGGCGCTGCGCAAGGCCGTCGAGGAAATGTCCGCCGGGTTGATCGACGCCGATCTTGGCGGCGGGGTGCTCAAGAAGCGCGTCGGGCTGGCGGGGCGCGGTAAACGTGGCGGGGCGCGAACGCTGGTCGCCACCAACAAGGACAACCGCTGGTTTTTCGTGTTTGGGTTCGAGAAAAATGAGCGGGCGAACATCAGCGACGAAGAACTGGAAGGCTTGCAAAGCTACGCAGCGGACTGGTTGGCACTCGACGGAACGCAGTTGGATGAAGCCGTTACTGACGGCGCTTTACAGGAGATTTTTCCATGACGACCAAAGCCAGGAGCCGCGTTCTCGAAGCCGTTTACGAGGGTGCGCACGATCTGCACCGCCTGGGTTTCATCGACAAGCGCAAGATGCAGAAGTACGAGGTGTTGTGTCTGGAGCCGGTGCAGGACTATGACGCAGCCAGGGTCAAGGCCCTGCGCGAACGTTTGCATCTGAGTCAGGCGGTTCTGGCCTTGCTGCTCAACACCAGCCTGTCCGCTGTCCGGAAATGGGAAGTGGGCGACAAGCGCCCCAGCGGCCCGTCGCAGAAATTGCTCGACATCATCGAGCGCAAAGGGCTGGAAGCTGTTCTCTGATTGCTTGCCGCGCTGCTTGGCAGGACGAAAAAAGGGGCCGCTTGCGGCCCCTTTTTGCTGAGGAACGGATTGGGCGCTTACAGGCTGTCGCCGAAATCTTCGCGGAAAGCCTTCATCAAGCGTTCCGGCCAATCGCTGGTCGCTTCCATGCGGCCCATGAAGAAGCGCAGGACCGGCGGTTCCTCAACGAAGCGCAGGCCGCCGACCAGGTCGCGGCGTGTATGGAGCCAGTGCATGCGGTCTTCGATGTATTTCGTCTGGGAGAGGGTGAACACCCGGCGGGGGAAGGCCAGACGAAGCAGCTCGACATCGGAGAGGACATCGTTTCCGTTCTCGTCGCGGATGCTCGACACCGTGCCGCGTTCCATGCCGCGCACGCCGGAAATCAGGTAAAAGGCCGCCGCCAGCGCACCTGCGGGATACTCCTTTTGGGGAACCTGCGGCAGAAAACCCATTGCGTCGACGTGACAGCCCAATCCGCCGGCAGGGGTCACGACGGGGATGCCATGCGCTTCCAAGCGGGAGACGAGGTAGGCGATGAACGAGGGGCTTTGCCCGATCACCGACTCGTCGGTCGTTTCGCGCAGGCCCACGGCCATGGCTTCGATTTCGCGCACCGACATGCCGCCATAGGTGAGAAAGCCTTCGTACAGGGGCACCAGCGACTTCATCGCGTCGAAAACATCGGTGCGGTTGGTGCAGATCGCGCCGCCGCGCGAGGAACTGACCTTGCGGCTGGAGAAATAAACGATATCGGCTTCGGCGCACATTTGCAGCAGGATGTCGGCGACGCTGGAATTCCTGAATTCCGGCTCGCGCTGCTTGATGAAATAGGCGTTTTCACCGATCAGGCTGGCATCGAGCACCAGGGGAATCCTGTATTCGCGGGCAAGCTTGCTGACTTCGCGCAGATTCGCAAGAGAGAAAGGCTGGCCGCCGATCAGGTTGGTCGAGGCTTCCATGCGGATCAACGGCACATTCGCGACGCCTTCGGCCTCGATCAGCGCGCGGAGTTTGGCGATGTCCATGTTGCCCTTGAACGGGTTGCTGCTCTTGATGTTCAGGGCTCCGTCGGTCAGAAGCTCGGCGATCCTTCCGCCGTTGGCCTGGATGTGCGCCAGCGTGGTCGTGAAATGGTAGTTCATCGGGATGATGGATCCCGGTTTCAGGTAAGTGCGGCAAATGATGTTTTCCGCCGCCCGGCCCTGATGCACCGGCAGGACAAAACGCTTGCCGAAAACCTCTTCGATCGCCTGCTGCATCCGCTCGAAACTCTGCGATCCGGCGTAGGCGTCGTCGGCCTGCATCATCGCGCCCATCTGGGCATCGCTCATGGCGTTGGTGCCGCTGTCGGTGAGCATGTCCAGATAGACTTCGCGGGTGTTCAACAGGAAGGTATTGAACCCGGCGCGGCGAATCGCCTCCAGACGCTCTTCCACCGGAGGCAGATAGAGTTTCTGGACGACCCGCACCTTGTGCATTTCAAGCGGAATGCTCTCGCCACTGAAAAAACGGACGCTTTGTGTATCACTCATCGCTGCCTCGACCTCCCCAAAAGTGGATATAAAAAAACGCCGGGATGCGCAGCCCTTTCTGCGGCCCTGGCGTCAAGGAAGATCGATTATAGCGACTCGCCCAAATCCCCAAGCTTTGTTTTCGCGGGTTTCGCGATGTTCGGCACACCCGGAATGCGGGCGAGCGTGGCGAGAAAGGCGTCCGTATTCTGGAAGCCGATGGTGCGCAATGCGGGAAGCTCCTTTCCCCCGGCATCGAAAAAAATGATTCCGGGAGGGCCGAACAGGCCGAAGCGCTTCAGGAGCGCCAGATCCTCCGGCGTATTCGCGGTGACATCGACCTGAAGCAACAGGAGGCGCGAAAGCTGCTCTCGGACCTGCGGATCGGAAAAGGTGAAATGTTCCATTTCCTTGCACGAAACGCACCAGTCCGCATAGAAATCGAGCAGCACCGGCTGCTTCGCCGCGCGCAAGTGCGTATCGAGTTCGTCCAGCGAGTGCACACGGGTAAACAGCGGCGCTTTATCGGCGCCTTCGGAAGCGCCTGCGCCCATGCGCAGGGAGGCGAGCGGCTGGAACGGATCCTTTCCGCCCGAAAGCGCGCCGACGAGAAGCGCCGCGCCGCAAAGCAGCATGACGATGCCGATGCCTTTCCAGAAACGATGCCAGCCTCTGGCATGGGCCGGCAAGGGATCGAGCGCGTGCAGATAGACCGCAGGGATGATCAGCAGGAAGGCCCAGAAAAACATTTGCGCCGCGACCGGCAGGAGCGGAGCGATCATCCACAACGCCACCGCCAGGAGGATCACGCCGAAGGCTTTTTTCACCCCTTCCATCCACGGCCCCGCCCTGGGCAGCAAGGTTCCCGCCGAAAGGCCCACGAGCAGCAGCGGCAGTCCCATTCCCTGCCCCATGCAAAAGAGCGCAAGCCCTCCCTTGACGGCGTTTTCGGTCTGCCCGATATAGATCAGCGCCCCGAACAGCGGCGGCGCCACGCATGGCCCGACGATGAGCGCCGACAGAGCGCCCATGACGAACACGGCGAAGATCGAACCGCCTTTGATGTGGCGCGCTCCTTCGTTCATCCGGCTTTGCAGGGCAGTGGGCAATTGCAGTTCAAAGAAGCCGAACATCGACAGGGCCAGGACGACGAAAATCGACGCGAAAACGCCCAGAACCCAAGGGTTTTGCAAGGATTGGGTCAACAGGACTCCGCTCAATCCGGCAGCAACGCCCGCCAGCGCATAAGTAAGCGCCATCCCCTGAATGTATGCCAGCGAGAGGAGAAGGGCGCGGCCACGCGAGACGCCAACGCTGCCGCTGCTGCCCACGATGACGCTGGAGAGAATCGGAATCATCGGAAAAACGCAGGGAGTGAGCGCCAGCAGCACGCCAAAACCGAAGAAGGAAGCCAGCACCAGCCAGAAATCAGCCCCGTGCAGCATCCGGGCAATGCGCCCGCTCTCATCCCCGGAATCTTCGCCGGATATGCTATCAGCGTACGGCGCGGCTGGCGGCGTATTTGCAGCCGGCAGCAGCAGACTGAGCTGTTGCGTTTGCGGCGGGTAGCACAGGCCGGCTTCTGCGCAACCACGGGAAGTGACCGCCAGTGTCAGCGGAAGATCGGCAGCGGCGGTTTCCGGATTTCGTATGACTGGCAGCGCGATCCGCACATCCCGGTCATAAATCTCGACTTCTCCGAAGACTTCGTCGATTTTGCGCTTTCCCTTTGGGTAGTGCGGGATCCCAAGGCTCAAGGGCGCAACAACCGTCTCTGCCGGTGGGGCCAGACGTTGCACGAGCGCGCTGCTTCCCGGCGCGGGAGAAGAGTCCAGCGCTGGCGAAGCCGCCGGCTGCGCCCCGGAGGCGATGGAGAACTTGAATTGTTCGCGATACAAATAATAGTTTTTTGCGATTCTGAAACGCACTTCTACGGTATTTCCGTCCAGCGCGCGCGCCTCGGGCTGGAATGCCGCCAGGGGATCGAGAAATTCTTCCGCCTGGGCATGAATCGCTCCAAACCCGAGGAATAACAGGAGAAGCAGGGATCGCAGAACAGACATTGGGAGGGTGAAGCGGAAAAAACGGCAATCGGGTTTCAAGGAGACGGGGCTTTCAGATGGATTGGGGGATGCGGAATCAACAAATCCCGGGAAGCCGCACGGAGGCGCCGATCCAGTCGAGATAAGGCGCAAGGCCCGCAGCCACGGGCAACGCTAGGATTTCGGGAAGCTCGTAGGGGTGGAGATCGCGAATCGCCGCTTCCACTTCAGGATAACGCGCCGCAGTCGTCTTGATCAGCAAGGGAATTTCCTCGCCGCTCTCAATCGCGCCCTTCCAGTGGTACACCGACTGGCAGGGCGCGGAAATACTGACACACGCCGCCAGCCGCGTCTCGACCAGGCGCGCAGCCAACGTATCGGCACTGGCGCGGTCGGGGCAGGTCGTCATCACGAGAAGAATATCGGCGGGATTCATCGGAGGAAGTATTGAAGGAGGCTGGAGGCCGCCCGAAAGGGGTTCACGGCCCCGAAAGGGCGAAAAAGTGTCTCTTATTTTACCTTCATGCCACATAGAAGCATCGATTTTTACCCCAGAACCATTTATTTGCTTGACCGATAACAGATGAAGTCTTTAATATTCTTCCTGTTAGCTGCGGCGCTTAAAGAAAAATCCCAGAGTTTCCCGGCATAATCACCGGCTCGCGCTGGGAGGGAATCGGCAAGGAAGTTCAGCTTCCCCTGTTTCACAATCCGGTTCTTTTCGTTTTTCGCAACGCCTCGCTGCCGGATGGGAGTTGCCCGCATTGGGCGCAGCGCCCGTTTCCTTACATCACCGCTACTGTTTTAAGGACGTTCAACCAGGGAGGTCAACATGAAGTATTCTGGTATCGCCAGCATCGTGCTTGCCGCAGTCATCGTGGCGGGTTGCGCCAGTGAAGTTCCGACAGGCCGCCGTTATGCGGGATCGTGGCAATACAAATTGCAAGCTGCCGAACATTGGCGCACGGTTGCCAACGACATGGCAACGCAGATCACCGGCGATTTGCGCAGCAAGAGTATCAATCGCCCCCTTTATGTTCCGCTGGACAGCAACGATTTTTCGTTTACCGGCGGTTTCCGTGAGCTGTTTACCACCGCCCTCGTCAATCAGGGCTGGCAGGTCGTCACCCGTGAATCCGAACAGGCGCTGAACGTGCAAATACGCTACTCCGCCTATCTTTTCCGCAAGGATCGCGATGGGCACTGGGTTGAAAAGCAGCCGCTGGAACCGGATACGAGCGGCCCCACGCCGCAGACCGAAGTTCTGGTCACCGGCGTCGTTTATGACGGAACCAATATCGTCGCCCGTCGCAGCGCCATTTATTATGTATCCGATGAAGACGGCGGGCATTATTGGAAGAAAATCACTCCGTCCGTTGTCGTCCCGGTTACAGGAGGAAACTGAACATGCGCGGAAAATTCATGACCCTTCCCCTTGTTGCGGCAGCGGCTGCGGTGCTCATGCTCGGCGGTTGCAATACCCAAAGCACCTCCCGCGCGGAACCGACCTATGAGGATGCTTCCGTTTCCCGGAACACCTTCATGGCCACGAACTACAACGCCGTCGATGAGTTGATGCAGCGCTTCAGAGCCGTGCTCGCGACCAGCAATCACGGAATCGGCACCGGCGGCCCGTTCATCGTCGCGACGCTGGTCAATATCGACAAGCTGGATCAGTCCTCCACGCTGGGGCGCGTAATTTCCGAACAGGTCAACTCGCGTCTGGTGCAGTTGGGCTACGGCGCCGTTGAACTGAAAATCAGCAACAGCGTTTTCATGAAGCGCAATGAAGGCGAATTCATGCTGACGCGCGAAATCCAGGACATTGCGAGCGCGCACAACGCACAGGCGGTCATCGTCGGCACCTACGCCGAAAGCGCCGATTTTGTCTATGTCAGCCTGAAAGTCGTCAATCCGGCCAACAGCAATATTCTGGCGGCGCACGACTATGCCCTTCCGATCGACCGGCAGATTCGCCGCATGACGAGCGGAGGCGCACGCCGCTTCTGATCGTTTCCGCAAACGCATCAACAAAAAGGCGGCCTGTTCCTGGCCGCCTTTTTTTGTCCCCGAAAAGGAATCAGCGCGTTGCCGGCTCCGCATCCGCCGGCAAGGGTTGGGCCAGGACGCGCGAACAGACTTTCGACTGCATCCGCTCGTGCAGGGCCTCTTCCCATTGCTGGGTCGTGCGCACCGTTCCACTCGTGCCGTCGAACAGCACATCGAAGCGAGCCGGCTGGTTCCAGTCGTTGCAGAAACGCCACTCCCAGACCAGCTCGTCGCGCGCCTTGAAATAGGCCGTCCACTGCGGTTGCGACGGCCCAAGGACGCGCAGCACCTCTTCCTTGCCCATGCCTTTCTGTATCCGTGCAAAGGCTGCCGGATCCATGACGTTCTCGATGCGCTTCAGTTTTTCATCCGGCCCGAGATATGCCATGAAGGTGTGGTAACCCATCGGGCCGCGCGGATAGGCGAGCTGGATTCCGCCGTTCTCATCGTTCCAGCGCATCGCGGGCGTTCCCATGACGGACATTACCTCGGCCAGGCTGGAATCGCCCGGACGCAGCCCGCTGCCGGAATAACCGGCCATGCCGGCACAGGCAGACAACATGGCTGCTGCAAGCAGCGGCCACCTGCGAGAATGCCGAATGAAAGAGGCGGAAGGCTTCATGAAAGACGATCGGCAGGGAAATTCAGGAATGGGCGAAATCGCGAAGCAGCGCCTGCAATTCGCCGCTCTGATACATCTCGCCGACAATATCCGAGCCGCCGATGAATTCGCCGCGCACATAAAGCTGCGGAATCGTCGGCCAGTCTGCGTATTCCTTGACGCCTTGCCGGATTTCGGGATTTTCCAGCACATTGACACTGAAAAAATCCTGCACCCCGCACGATTTCAGGAACTCCACTGCCTTGGCGGAAAAACCGCATTGTGGAAACTGCGGCGTGCCTTTCATATAAAGAACGACCGGATTTTCAGTAATTTGCTGCCGGATCAGCGCCTGGACGCCGGATTTCGCATTCATGGGGAAGTATCTCCGAGGATATGAACCGTTCAGGTTAAGTGTTGCTTCCCGGAAAGGTCAACTGCAACAGGCGAAAAAGCCTTCTCCCTGCGGGGCAGGTTTTTCGCCATTTTCAGCCCGGTTCAACCGAAGGTGTCGAAACGCAGGCGCCCTTCCTTTTTCCACTGCTCGAACAAGCCTTCAGTTGCCCCGCCTCCATGACGGAGGATGATTTCGCGCAATGCGTTTTCGACCGAATGACCGATCGTTGTCGCGCGGCCACAGGTATAGAGAATGGCGTCGCGCCGGCACAGCCAATCCATCAGTTCGGCGCCGTTTTCCAGCATCCGGTCCTGAACGAAGGAAGAATCTTCCGGATCGTCGGAAAAAGCCAGGTCGAGCCGGGTCAGGGTCTTTCGGCGCAACCAGCCCATGATTTCATTGCGGTAGAAAAAATCGCCCTTTCTCTTGCGGTTGCCGAAGATCAGCCAGGATTCGCCGCTCTTGCGGGAGTGCGCGCGCTCCGCGAGGAATCCGGGAAACGGGGCCATTCCGGCGCCCGCCGCAATCATGATGATCGGTTGTTCATGGTTGTCCGGCGGGTTGAATCCGGGGTGCCGCCGCAGTTTCGCGCTCAGACGAGCACCCATCTCCAGCCTGTGGCAGAGAAAATCGGAAGCGAGTCCGGGGCGCATCGTTCCGTTTTCATCGCGCCAGAAGTGCCTGCCGACGGTCAGCCCAATACGGTTGCCGCCGCTCAGTGAGCTGGTGCCTACCGAGTAGCAGCGTTCGGGCTCGCCTTCGCCCGGTGAAATGAGCAGCAGATCGCCGGGGCGGAACACGGTATCGGAATCCACCCGTTCGGTCTCGAACACCAGACTCCAGGTTTCGCTGCAAGCGTATTCGGGCGAATCGAGGCGAGTACGCTCGATCAGTTCCAGGCCCAGCACGCGCTCGCCCTCCGGCGCAGCATCGGCAGCGGAGTGCAAGCCCAGACGAACCATCACGGCCTGCGACCATTGCTGCCAGGCCGGGGCTGGATCGCCATCGGCCCGCACGCATTCCGAAATTTCCATGGCCCCGCGTTCGAGCAGGGCGGCGCGCAATCGTTCGCCACCGCCGCAGAAACGCTTGTAACGCGCATCGCCCAGGGCCAGCAGGGAAAAATCCACACCCGAGAGATCCGCCGCAGAAAGCGATTCCATGAAATCGCCCATTTGATCCGGCAATTGCCCTTCGCCGGTCGTGGAAACGATAAACAGGTTGTGCTCGAAATTCCTGATGTCTTCCGGGCGCATCCCGCCCAGCGCGGTACAGCAAACGGCCTGCCCGGAACCCCGCAGCCATTGCGCCGTATGTTCGGCCAGCCGCGCTGCGGTTCCGGTCTGCGTCGCATAAGCGACAAGAATATTGGCGCCGATATCGCCGCTTTGTTTCCGTTTGCCGAGGCGATAGCGACGGAACCAGGAATACAGGCCGGTGCCGGTGAGCCCGAGCAGCCCGAGGCTGGCGATCAGATTGACGAGGCCCGACCAGGCCCCGGCCCAGGTTCCTTCATGAATCTGCTTGACGAGGCCGGGCGCGGCCGGGGCGATGCTGCTGTTACCGGCGACGATCAGGCGCTCCAGGTCGCTTTCCGTGCGCAGCGTCAATATCACGGAGCCTCGTTTGAAACGGCGCGCTTCGACGAGCCTGGAAAGATCGGCGCTCCCTGCTGCGATTTCGATTCCCTGAACGAGGGATAGTGGAGCCTCTCCCCTCGGAATGCGCGGCATCTTGACGGTGTCAATATGCAGCGCCATCAGGCTGCCGGAGAGCGGCAGAAGAAGAATCATCGGCGCTGCCAGCCAACCGATGCCCTTGTGCCAGCCGATCGGCGAATGGGAAAGGCGCGGCCAGGAAAGCAGGAATCCGGCGACGACAATGCCGAGCATGAGGCAGCAGGCAAATTCGACGAGGAGGTGGACATTGAGCAGAAGCGTCCGGTGAATCTCCTTGGCGATGGAAAAGAGATCGTGCTTCGCGTCACCGACCGGCGTCTTGCTGGACATATCGACCGATTGCAGCCTGTTGCCCGGGAGGATAAGCGTCATCGTGCCGCCTTCGGGTTCCAGGGAAAACCCTTCGGCCTTTTGTTGCGGATCGGCGCTCTGCAAAACGGAAACGATCGTTCCGGGCGAGGAAAAACCTTGCTTCTCGAACGGAACATCCTCGACGACCGGCTTGAATGCCAGCACGATGCCGGAGAGCAGGATCACGATGAATACCGGAGCCAGGAGCAGCGCAATCCAGCGATGCGCCACGGCCAGTCTTGACTTGAGTTTTTCCCGGAACATTTTCTTTCTCCTTTGCGCTCGGTTCGGAAAATTCCTGCCGGCAGCATTAGCGGAAGGACGTCCGCAGTATGTACAGGCAACGTATCGCGGGTATTTTGTGGGTTTGTCGAAATCGTACCGGAATGTATCGTCGCACTTTCCAAATTATTTTCTAAATTTGTTTAAATAATTTTCAATCATATGCTTCTACACACATGTAACATTATTTAAACAAATTTAGAAAATTTTGGCATTTTCCATGTCCCTCCCCTTGCCTCGCCGTATTGGCTCCACAGTGGGCGGGCATGGGCCAGGTGGTACAATGCCCGGTTCAATTTTTTGCTTCGATTCCACAGGAGACCGATGTGCTGATCAGCCTCGCCCACGCGCAACAAACGACCACTTCCCCCGCTGCCGGACAGGGAGCAGGACTCCTTGACTTCCTGCCCTTCGTTTTGGTGCTTATCGCCCTTTATTTCATCATGGTTCGTCCCCAGATGAAGCGCGCCAAGGAGCACCGGACCATGGTCGAGGCGATCGCGAAGGGCGACGAGGTGGTCACCCAGGGCGGCATTGCCGGGAAAGTATCGAAGGTAGGCGACAATTTCATCACCCTGGAGGTCGCCGAGAATACGGAAGTCCAGGTGCAAAAGCAGGCCGTTCAACTGCTTCTGCCGAAAGGCACCTTGAAGAGCCTGTAAATTCCGGGCGCGTGTTGCCGGCGTGCCCACCCGCTGGGGGTTTGTTTCGATTTTCCTGACTTTGCCATGAACAGATATCCACTCTGGAAATACATCCTTGTCATTATTGCCTTATTGATCGGGTTCCTTTACACGCTCCCCAATTTTTATGGGGAATCTCCTGCGGTGCAGGTGTCCAGCGCCAAGGCCACGATCAAGATCGACGAACAGACCCAGGGCCGGGTCGAGGAAATCCTGAAAAACGCGAATATCGAGCACACGGGCATCGCGCTCGATGCGACCGGGGTCAAGGTGCGCTTTGCCAGCGAAGATACGCAGATCAAGGCGAAGGATCTTCTGTCCAGGGCCTTCAATCCGCAGGCCGATCCCAGCGATCATCAATACATCGTCGCCCTCAACCTGCTTTCTGCCTCGCCACGCTGGCTGACCCGCCTGCACGCGCTGCCGATGTATCTCGGTCTCGACCTGCGCGGCGGCGTCCATTTCCTGCTCCAGGTGGACATGAAGGGCGCGATTACCAAGAGGCTCGATGCGACTGCGGCGGACGTTCGCGCGCTGATGCGCGACAAGGGCATCCGTCACACCGGCATTGCGCGCGAGGGGGATCGCATCGTGATCCGCTTCCGGGACGAGGAAACGCGCACGAAGGCGCGGTATGCGATTGCGGATGTGCAGCCCGATTTCATCATGCTCGAACAGGGTGTAGCGCCCGATCTGCGCCTCGTTGCCAGCTTCAAGCCGGAATCGATGAAGCGGATCCAGGATTACGCGATTACGCAGAACATCACGACGCTGCACAACCGGATCAATGAACTGGGAGTTGCCGAACCGGTCATCCAGCGGCAGGGCGCCGAACGCATTGTCGTGCAACTGCCCGGCGTCCAGGACACCGGACGCGCGAAGGATCTGCTCGGACGCACCGCGACGCTGGAAATCCGCATGGTCGACGAAACCCCCGGCGCGCTCGAAGCCGCCGTCGCAGGGCAAGTACCCTATGGCAGCGAACTGTTCGTCGAAAACGGTTCCCATCCGATCCTGATCAGGAAGCAGGTCGTCCTGACCGGCGAGCGGCTGATTGACGCGCAGCCCGGCTTCGATCAATACCAGATGCCGGCGGTCAACCTGACTCTCGATTCCGCAGGCGCCCGGATTTTCAAGGATGTTTCGCGCGACAACATCAACAAGCGAATGGCGATCCTGCTGTTTGAAAAAGGACGCGGCGAAGTCGTGACCGCGCCGGTCATCCGCGCCGAAATCGGCGGCGGGCGCGTGCAGATTTCCGGCGGCAGGATGAGCTCGCGCGAGGCCAACGACGTTGCGCTGCTCCTGCGCGCCGGCAGCCTCGCGGCGCCGATGGAAATCATCGAGGAACGCACCATCGGCCCTTCCCTGGGCCTGGACAACATCAACAAGGGAAAACACTCGACATTCTGGGGTTTTGTGTCGATTGCGCTTTTCATGTGCATCTATTACATGCTGTTCGGATTGATTTCGGTGATTGCCTTGTCTTCCAACCTGTTGCTGCTGGTGGCGCTCCTCTCCCTGCTTCAGGCGACACTGACGCTGCCGGGCATTGCCGCCATCGCGCTGACGCTGGGAATGGCGATTGACGCGAACGTGCTGATCAATGAGCGCATCAGGGAAGAACTTCGCCACGGCACCACGCCGCAGGCAGCGATCATTGCCGGTTACGAACGCGCGTTCGGCACCATTCTCGACTCCAACGTCACGACGATGATTGCCGGAATCGCGCTCCTGATTTTCGGATCCGGCCCGATCCGGGGATTTGCTGTCGTGCATTGCCTCGGCATCCTGACTTCGCTCTTTTCGGCGGTCGTCATTTCGCGTTCGATCGTCAATCTCGTCTATGGCGGGCGACGCAAGCTGCAGTCCCTGTCGATCGGCCAAATCTGGCGCCCCGATACTCCCGTTGTTTCGGTCATCACCCCGAATCGCACCGCCAGCACCTCCTGAGGAACGCGCATCATGGAATTTTTCCGTTTCCGCAAAGACATTCCGTTCATGCGCCATGCGCTGATCTTCAATGTCATCTCGCTGATCACTTTCCTTCTGGCGATTTTCTTCATCGTCACCCGTGGCCTGCACCTGTCGATCGAGTTCACCGGCGGCACGCTGGTCGAAGTGGCTTACAAGGAAGCTGCCGACCTGGAAAAAATCCGGAGCGCGCTCTCGAAGGCGGGATACACCGACTACACGGTCCAGAACTTCGGGACTTCGCGCGATGTGCTGATTCGCCTGCCCCTGGCGGCGGAAGCCAAGGAGACTGCCGAAAAGGGCGAGCAAGCCCAGGCCGGCGCAGGCAGCGCGCAGAGCGCTGAAAACCGGATCGGGGAAGCCGTCAAGCATGCGCTGGAGGCGGAAACTTCGGGCATCGTCGGCAGCCGCGTTGAATTCGTCGGTCCGCAGGTAGGCAAGGAACTCGCCGAAAACGGCGCGCTGGCGCTGCTTTTCGTCATCATCGGGATCGTGATTTACCTGGCATTCCGTTTCGAGTGGCGATTTGCGGTGTCGGCGATCATTGCCAACATGCACGATGTCATCATCATCATCGGCTTCTTTGCGTTCTTCCAGTGGGAATTCTCGCTCTCGGTCCTGGCGGCGGTGCTCGCGGTGCTCGGTTATTCGGTCAACGAATCGGTCGTTGTTTTCGATCGCGTGCGCGAAACCTTCCGGAAGGTGCGCGGCCTGAATACCCCGCAAGTGCTCGATCACGCGATTACCAGCACCATTTCCCGCACGATCATCACCCACGGCAGCACCCAGATGATGGTGCTCTCGATGCTGCTCTTCGGCGGCGCGACACTGCACTACTTCGCGCTGGCGCTGACAATCGGCATCTGCTTCGGCATTTACTCCTCGGTGCTGGTTGCCGCGCCCCTCGTCATGTGGCTGGGCGTCTCGCGCGAACAGTTCGTCAAACCGAAAAAGGAAGTGACGAGCAACGACGGCGCCGTTGTCTGATCCGCCCTTGCGGATCGGGGCGCGTACAGGAAAGGAGCATCCCCATGGAATCGCGAATCAAGGTCTGGGATCTTCCCACACGCCTTTTCCACTGGCTTCTGGTGCTCTTCGTCCTGGCTTCCGCAGTGACCGGGCTGATCGGCGGCAATCTGATCGACTGGCACGAGAAGAGCGGATTCGTCATCGTCGGACTACTCGCCTTTCGTATCGTGTGGGGGCTGATTGGCTCGACCTATGCGCGTTTTTGGCAGTTCTTCCCGACGCCTGGCGCGATCATTGCCTATCTGCGCGGGCAGTGGCGCGGCGTCGGCCACAATCCGCTCGGCGCTTGCTCGGTCTTTGCATTGCTTGCCATCGTTGCAGCCCTTGTTGTGACCGGTCTCTTTGCCAACGACGACATCAGCTTTCAGGGGCCGCTGGCGGGCCTGGTCGACAAGGCGCTCTCCAATAACCTGACCGGGTGGCACAAGCTGTGCGTCAAGCTTCTCTATCTTTTCGTCCCGCTGCATCTGGCCTCGATTGCGTTTTACGCCCTGTTCAAGAAGAACAACCTGCTCTGGCCGATGTTCACCGGCTGGAAACCCCGGGCGCCGGGAGAAAATTTCCCCTCGGCGCAAGGCGGCGGCATCCTCGCCTTCGTGCTGGCAGTCCTCCTTGCCGGAGCGGCGGTCTTTGCCGCCACCGGCGCGTGGATCACACCCCCGCCCCCGCCGCCGGCCCAGACATCGCCGGCATATGATTGGTAAGCTTCCCTCCGAAACACCCGCGTAGCCCGGACAAGCAAAATGGCAGCTCGTCTCCCCGTGTGCAGACAAGGCCGTTTTGGGAAGGATTTTCTAAATTACGATCAAGAATTCGTGCTTAACAGCCACTACTGTAGCGAACCATTATTTAAGTAATTTAGAAAATCAAGCCTCATTTCCGCGCATTTATTCTGCCGCTCGCCCGCCGGAATCAGCGCAACACCACCCGCGCGAATTTTCGTTTTCCTGCCTGCACCACGAAGGAGGCCGGGGCAGACAGCCGCAGGGTTTTATCCGAAATTTTTTCCCCGTCGATCCTGACCCCGCCCTGTTCGATCAGCCGCAGGGCTTCCGAGGTGCTCGGCGCGAGGCCGGCCTGTTTCATGATTTGCGACAAGGGCATCGGAGCGCCAGCCGTGTCGAGCGTTATTTCGACGAGGTCGTCGGGAATCGCGCCCTGGCGGAAACGCGCCTCGAAATCGGCGAGCGCGTCGTCGGCGGCGTGGGCATCGTAGAAGCGGGCGACGATTTCCTGCGCCAGCAGCACCTTGATGTCGCGCGGGTTGCGCCCTTCCTCGACTTCCTTCTTGAAGCGCGCGATTTCGGCATTGCTGCGAAAGGAGAGCAGTTCGTAGTAGCGCCACATCAGGGGGTCGGAAACCGACATCATCTTGCCGAAAATCTCGCGCGGCGGTTCGCTGATGCCGATATAGTTGCCGAGCGATTTGGACATCTTGTTGATGCCGTCGAGCCCTTCGAGCAGCGGCACGGTGAGCACGCACTGCGGCGGCTGTCCGTAATGTTTCTGCAATTCGCGTCCGACGAGCAGGTTGAATTTCTGGTCGGTGCCGCCCAGTTCCATGTCGGCGCGCAAGGCGACCGAATCGTAGCCCTGGCAGAGCGGGTAGAGAAATTCATGCACCGCAATGGGTTGCCCGCCGTGATAACGCCTGGCGAAATCGTCGCGTTCGAGCATCCGCGCAACCGTGTATTGCGCCGCGATGCGGATCATGTCCGCCGCGCCGATCTTGTCGAACCAGGCGGAGTTGAAGGCGATTTCGGTTTTTTCCGGGTCGAGGATCTTGAAGACTTGATCGCGGTAGGTCTGCGCGTTTTCCAGGATCTGCTCGCGCGAAAGCGGCGGACGGGTCACGTTCTTCCCGGACGGATCGCCGATCATGCCGGTGAAATCGCCGATGAGAAAGATCACATGGTGCCCAAGTTGCTGGAAATGGCGCATCTTGTTGATCAGCACCGTATGGCCCAGATGCAGGTCCGGCGCGGTGGGATCGAAGCCGGTCTTGATCCTCAGCGCCCGCCCGCTGGCCAGCCGTTCGCGCAATTCGGTTTCGAGCAGCAGCTCTTCCGCGCCGCGCCTGATCAATTCGAGTTGTTCTTCAACATTTCCCATCGGCTCTTCCCATGCTAAACTGCTTTTCATTTTTCGCGGGCTTTGCAGCAGCGCCACTCAACAAACGGGCATACAAACGCATGCAGGACAAAAAGAACCGCATTCTAGCGCAATCACTGCGCGCAATCGAGCGGGCGGCCATCCGCTCCGCCGCGCGCACGGTAGTGCGTCTTGGCCGCCATCCGCGCGTCAGCGCCGGCGTTGGCGCTTTCTCCCTTCTCGGCATGGTTGCCGCCTTTGCCCTGTCCCTGCCCCAGGAACTTCCCTCACAGCTTCCGCTGGAAACGGTGGTCGAAAATCTCGCGCCGGTCCAGACGCTTCTGTCGACCGGCGAGGAGAGCATGGACGCGCTCTATCTGCGTGAAGAATACGTCCAGCGCGGCGATACGCTGGCGAGCCTGCTGGGACGCCTGGACATCAACGACGCGGCGGCTTTTGATTTCATTCGCCTCGACCCCGTCGCCAAAACCATCGCGCGCCAACTGCGCCCCGGAAAGCGCGTCACCGCGCGCACCAATGCGACAGGAGCCTTGAGCACGCTCTATTTCCCGTTGAACGGCAACAGGGACAATTACATCGTCATTGAACGCGCCGGAAAGGGATTTTCTGCCCGCGAGCAGGAAATGACATTGGAAACCGATACGCGCATGGTTTCCGGGCAGATACGGAATTCCCTGTTCGGTGCGACCGACGCACTCAATATCCCGGATGCCATCGCAATTCAGATGGCCGAAATCTTTGGCAGCGACATCGATTTCCACCGCGATTTGCGCAAGGGCGACCGTTTCAGCCTGGTCTATGAAACCCTCTACTACCGTGGACGCCTTGTGCGCAGCGGGCGCATCCTGGCAGCGGAATTCGTCAACGCCGGAAAAACCTATACCGCATTCTGGTTCGCCGATGGCGATAATGGCCGTGGTTCCTGGTACAGCGCCGACGGGCGAAGCCTGAAAAAAGCCTTCCTGCGTTCGCCGCTGGAATTCACGCGCATTTCCTCGGGCTTCACCCTTTCGCGCTTTCACCCGGTACTCAAGACCTGGCGCGCGCACAAGGGCATTGACTACGCCGCGCCCACGGGCACGCGGGTTCGCGCGATATCCGATGGCAACGTCGAATTCGCCGGTACACAGGGCGGCTACGGCAACATGATCATCCTGAAGCATCAGGGCGCCTACTCCACGGTCTACGGACACTTGAACGGCTTTGCTTCCAACCTGAAGAAAGGCAGCCGGGTCAGCCAGGGCGACATCATCGGCTATGTCGGTCAGACCGGGCTGGCGACCGGGCCGCACCTGCATTACGAATTCCGGATCAGCGGACAACAGGTCAATCCGCTCTCGGTCGACCTTCCGAAGGTGATCCCGATGGATGCCGCGCGTCTCCAGCGCTTCATGAGCACCTCCAGGCCGCTGAAAACACAACTCAGCTTTGCCGGCCAAACGCAATTCGACGTGTTTGAATAACCCGTTTGCATAACTATATCGGCTTGATGTCAGGCACCAGCCTGGATGGCGTTGATGCAGCGCTGCTGGCCTTTGCGCCGGAATCCTCCCCCTCGCAAGCGAAATTTTCCCTCCGGGCGACGCATTCCCTGCCGCTTCCGGAGTCCTTGCGCGACGAACTCCTGGCCTTGCAGCAGCCGCAGCCCGGCGAACTGCACCGCGCGGCGCTTGCCGCCAACGCCCTGGCGCAATGTTACGCAGAAGCCATTGACGCGCTGTTGCGGAAAGCGGATATGCCTGCGGAAGCGATCCGCGCCGTCGCTTGTCACGGACAAACCATTCGTCATCGCCCCGGCTGCGGCTACTCGCTGCAACTGAACAATCCCGCCCTGCTTTCCGAACTCTGCGGGATCGACGTCATCGCCGATTTCCGCAGCCGCGACATCGCCGCCGGAGGACAGGGCGCTCCCCTGGTTCCCGCCTTTCACCGCGCGCTCTTTGCGGTCGCCGAAAAATCGCGCCTGATCGTCAATATCGGCGGCATGTCCAACCTGAGCTTCGTCCCGCCAGACGGCTGCCCGGAAGAAGCCTGTTTCGGCTTCGACTGCGGGCCGGGCAATGTACTGCTCGATGCCTGGATTCAATATTGCCGTGGAGAAGCCTACGACGCTGGCGGCGCCTGGGCGGAGCAAGGGCGCTGCCTCGAACCCCTGCTTTCGCGCCTGCTCGCGCATCCCTTCTTCGCGCTGCCGCCGCCGAAAAGCTGTGGCCGCGAGGAATTCAATCTCGCCTGGCTCAAAACCCTGCTGCAAGGCAACGAGGATGCGGCGGATGTGCAGGCGACACTGCTGGATCTGACCGCGCGCGGCATCGCCGGGGCTGTCCGCTTCTGCGAGGAACAGGGCGCCAGCAAAATACGCGAAATCTATCTGTGCGGCGGCGGCGCTCATAACAGCGCGTTGGCGCGGCGTCTGGCGGCGCTTTTGGGGAAGGCTTGCAGCGTCGAGAGCACGCAAACGCTGGGGCTTGCGCCGGATTGGGTCGAAGCCTGCGCCTTCGCGTGGCTGGCGCGGGAATTCACCGAGCGCCGTCCGGCCAATCTCCCGCAAGCCACCGGCGCCCGTGGCGGACGAATCCTGGGCGCCCTGTACCCCGCCTGACAAGGCTTCCTTTCCGGAAGAGGTTCATATCTTTATTCACCGGAGCGCAGCATGATATGGCACAGGCTCGTAGGGGCGAAGGGAGATTTGCCGCCCGGGGGCTGTAAACGGGTGATTTCGGGCGACCACAGGTCGCCCCTACGAAACCCCGGCTTCGGACGGCCTGTGGCCGCCCATTCCCCGTAAAACCCCGGCGTAGGGACGACCTGTGCTCGCCCGTTCCCCGTATTCCCGGCGCAGCATCGCTTGGGGAAAACACTTTTCGTGGCGCATCGCGTGAAGAACGCGGTTTTCGTAGGGGACGCCGCCCTCGGCGTCCCGTGCGGTCGATGCCAATGCGCCTTCCCGGCGGGACGCCGAGGGCGGCGTCCCCTTGAACCGGGGCGATATGAGCTTTGGCATCCAGGCGGATAGCGGCTACGCGATTGACAAGATCATGGACGGATCGACCGATGTCACCGGCACGCAGGCAGGCATGACGACCGGATCCTATGCCTTGACCGGCATCAGCGCCAACCACACCCTTGTGGTGAGCTTCGTCTTGCAGCTTTCGCTCACCCCCTCTTCCCTGCCGAACGGCACGGTGGGCACGGCCTATTCGGTCAGCATTGCCGGGGACGCGAGCGGCGGCGTGCCGCCTTATGCCGGATTCTCGCTGGCCGCAGGTTCCACCTTGCCC
>Ga0123357_10001170_pt1 | contig 27398 bp, 22 predicted proteins | sample TergutEmb28metaG_FD_89873 | JGI IMG/M metagenome (GOLD analysis project Ga0123357, IMG submission 89873) | Embiratermes neotenicus P4 segment gut microbial communities from Petit-Saut dam, French Guiana - Emb289 P4 | ecosystem: Host-associated > Arthropoda: Insects > Digestive system > Gut ...
GAACGGGCCTTATCGTTTATGCCTTCGATTTTTTTGCCGTTTTCTTCGGCGAATTCCCTGAGAAAAGCGGAAATGAAAAAGGGAAGATCATCCTTGCGCCTTCGGAGGGGAGGAACATCGATATTCACGACGTTAAGCCGGAAATAAAGATCCTCCCTGAAATTGCCTTTTTCTGTCTCCGCTTTGAGGTCCTTGTTGGTGGCGGCGACGATACGCACATCCACTTCAATGGTCTCCTCTCCGCCCACCCGTTCAAATTTTCTTTCCTGTAAAACGCGGAGGAGCTTTATTTGAATATTTTGATCGATCTCACCTATTTCATCCAGAAACAGGGTGCCTTCGTTGGCCAGTTCAAAACGCCCCCGCTTCCGCGCCGACGCCCCGGTAAAGGCGCCCTTCTCGTGGCCAAAGAGTTCGCTTTCTAGGAGACTCGCCGCCAGTGCGGCGCAGTGAACTTTTATAAAAGGCTTATCCTTCCGGGGTGAAAGGTTGTGAAGGGCGTCCGCCACAAGCTCCTTGCCGACCCCGGATTCGCCGGTGATCAGAATGGAGGCTTTTGTGGGGGCGGCCCTGCTGATGGTATCAATGACCCTGCGCATGGGGGGGCTGTTGCTTATGAAAGACTTGAAACGGTTCTGCTGTTCCAGTTCCTCGACCAGGCGCCGGTGCTTGAGTACCAGCTCCCGGTTATCAAGGGCCTGCTTTACCAGAAACGAGAGCTGATCAAGGTTAATGGGTTTGGTCAGAAAGTCCCATGCGCCAAAACGCATTGCCTCGACAGCGGCCTCTACCGTACCGTGGCCGGTAAGGATGATCACCGGCGTTCCCGGGCTTTCGGCCTGGATCTTTTTCAGCAGCTCGTCTCCTGAAAGGCCGGGCATCCTGAGATCGGTTATAACAAGGTCTATATCGCCTTTGAGAAAACGCTTGAGCGCCTCGTTCCCGTCGGCGGCGGTTTCCACATCGTGACCGTCCAGTTCCAGGCCCGCGGCAAGACCTTCACGGATGTTCTTTTCATCGTCCGCGACAAGAAGGCGGAATTTCATGTTGGCTCCATGACTTCATTGTAGGTGATGAGCCGTCTGCTTGTCTGGGGTATGGGCAGGGAGATGGCGAAAACACTCCCCTCCCCTTCCCGGGACCTGACGCTGATTTCCCCCCGGTGTTCCTTGATGATCTTGAAAACCAGGGTAAGGCCGAGGCCTGTACCGTTCTTTTTGGTGGTAAAATAGGGTTCAAAAATTTTTGAAAGGCAGTCTTCCGGGATACCTGTACCGGTGTCGGCGATGGTGATCCACACCTCCCCTTCGGCTTCTTCGGTGGTAATGGAAAGCTCCCCGCCCCCGCTCATGGCGGCGGCGGCGTTGTTTATCAGATTGAGCAGGGCCTGTTTCATGAGGCTTACATCGAAATCAAGCGGGGGGAGATTATCCGCCAAATTAAGGACACATCTGATATTTGCCTCTTTTAGTTCAAAGGAAACGAATTTCACCAGTTCAGAAATAAAGGCGTTGATATTCCCCCGTTTCAGATCCGCGTTCATGGGTCTTACCGCGAAAAGGAAATCAACCACAATGCTGTTAAGGCGGTCTATTTCCTCGTTTACCACCTTGAGGTATTTGTCCACAGTGCGGACCTGTTCATCGGGCCCGGATCCTTTGTGGTTCGTTTTTGCCTTGTCGATGATCTTCTGGATGAGCTGTACATGGATGGAAATTGACCCGAGCGGGTTCTTTATCTCATGGGCCACCCCCGCGGCCAGGGTGGTAAGGCTCGCGAGCGTCTCCATGCGGCGCATCTTGGCTTCACGGCTCCTCTGCTCGGTGATATCGCTCACGAGAACGAGCGAACCGGAAACCTGATAATCCTGAACCATGGGCAAAACACTGATACTGAGGAGCCGCTCTTTGCCCAGAACCTCAACGCTGAATTCCCTCTCATCCACCTTGTCGCCGGAAAGAAGCGTAAGGGCAAGGAATTCCGCTACCATTTCATCGGGGATGACGCTCCAGATGGATTCCTTGTCCTGCTCGTATGAAACTATGGAAAGGAAGCGCCTCGCGAATTTATTTGCCAGTATGAGTTTATGGCCTGTATCGCATACCAGAATTCCCCCGGGAAGGGAATCCAGCGCGGTCTCAAGGCGGTCAATTTCTTCGGAGGAAGAGACAAGCAGATCCCGGAACTGCCCCGGACTTAGCTTGTCGATTTTTTGAAGAGCCCTTTTTATAAATTGTCTCATAAACCGGCCATCCCGCGGCCAAGATCGAGGAAGAGTTTTTCCAGAACATGGGCGGCTCTGAGTCTATACACCTTTACCGCGCTTTCCGCCCAGTTCAAACTCTTCTTCCATAGTTCATTATACGCAACCCCCGGCAAAAAGGAAGAAGCTTCCCCAAAGCTCCGCGAAACCAGTTCCGCGAGGCAGCCCAGGAAACGGGGGAAAAGGGAGGGGATTTCAAACCCCTCTGTTTTATCAAGGACGAGCGCGATAACAGCGGCCACTTCCCCCTGGGGTCTCCCAAGGCCGGCCGCTTCCGCCCCTCTGGCGGCGTATTTGCCGAGGAGAACCGCTTCCTCCGCCAGGGAGCGGCCCGCCTTTTTGGACAGTAAGAACGCCTTGTACGCAGCGGAAGCGGCGAAAAAAGCAGCCGCCGCGTTCAGGATCTCCTTTGAAACGGGGAGAAAAGAATCCAGGTAGTCGCTGATCCGGACTGAACGCCCCTCGTCCCTGAATACCCGTCTGATCACTTCATTTTCGACCGCGGCGTCCCTGGCGATGAACCGGTAGGGCCTGAGCCGCGAAAGTACCGTGGGAAGCATACTGCCCGGCTGGGAACTTGTCAGCGCGATGCTGACCCGGGCGGGCGGCTCCTCAAGCAGCTTAAGCAGGGAATTCCGGGCCTCTTCCTGCATACGATCGGCGTTTTCTATAAGCAGGAGTTTCCTTCTGCCCGAGGGGGCAAGCCAGGCCCAGGAGGCGGCGCGCCGTAACTGCGCGATAGGAATTGTTTCACCCATGCCTTCGGATTCGAGCTTAAAGGCGTTTTTCAGAACAGTATCGGCGAGCTTGGCAATCGAACTCCTGGCGTCCTGACTCCTGACGCCTGAACCCTGTAAATTGGAATCCTGGTCAATTTCATCCAGGTTCTCTTCCAGTGCATTCGCCAGGACAGAGACTTTCGACGCCTTTGGATCGTCTTCCCAAAGCACAGGGTTGAACCGGGCAAGCAGTTTTTGGACACTGCGGATAAAGAGCAGGCGGCTTGCCTGGTTCCTGTTTTCCGGGGCGGCGTCCCTGAGAAACGTAGCGGCGGAGGCGGCGATTTCAGCGGAGAACGACCTGGGGCCGAGGCAGAGAAGATCCGGGTTGATGAGGCGGCGGTAACGGGAACAGGAAGAACAGCCGCAGTTCCATTCGGCCTCCCCTTCGCAGGAGATGATGCGCCCCAGTTCAAGAGCCGTCGTCCCTTTCCCGGAAGCGGACGGCCCTGAAAAAAGCATGGCAGGGGCGAGAACGCCGGCTTTTATATCCTGAATTAGCTGGCCGGCGGCAGGCTGACCAAGCACATTCTCGAACACTTAAGTCCTGCCTATACGAAGAAACCGGAAGCCCCGGAATTCTGCATAAAGAGGAAGGCAGTTTTAACTGCTTCCTTTCCCCGGTTCAGGGGGATCTTGATAAGGGGGAGCAGAAACTGGGCAAAAAAACTGTCGCCTATGACTTTAGACGCGTCAAAAACAGGCTGAACCGACAGTACAAACAGTATAACCGCTACAAGCGCCACTCCCTCAAGCAAACCAAAAAACAGCCCAAGGAACTTATTTACGCCGCCCAGTTTAGCCCCTTCGACTATATCTTTCAGTACATGCTCCACCATTTTAAGCACCATCATAACCAAAACAAAAATTATGATGAAGGAAAGTACCTCCGGTACATATTTGACCGTCTGCATGATTTTCGTTCGTATAAAATCCGCGCCGGGATGGTAGAGGGAAACCGCGGCAAAAATAGCCAGAATAATGGAAGCCCATGAAAAAAGTTCAGTAATGAACCCTCTCACGTAGCCATGGATGATCATCAACACAATAATTACAAAAAAAATCATGTCGATAATCGGAATATTATTCATTCCCCCCCCCTATTCTGCGTTCAATTTCCCCTGCAATAAACGAAGCCGCATTGGATTCGATAATTTTGGCTTCCCCCATTGCTTTTCGCCTGTCAGGATCGTCCGCCAGGGAGGCGACAAGAGCCGAAAGTTTTTCCGGAAGCGCGGCATCTGTTTTTTCATTCGTAAGGCAGACAGCGGCGCCGGCTTCCTCAAAGAGCCGGGCGTTTTCGACCTGATCGCCCCTGGTTCCCGAACCGCGGAGGGGAATAAGTATCATCGGTTTATTGAGGCTCTTACATTCCCAAATTGTGTTTGCACCGCTGCGGCAGATCACCAGTTCAGCCGCGGCGATAACGTGGGGAATCTCATCGTGGAAAAAGGCGTAGGGTTCATAGTGTTCTATACGTTCCTGCGGCTCATCACCCAGATCCCCGGTCTGGTGTACCACCGTATAGTACTTTGTCAATTCGGGAAGGCAGGCTTTTATTATGGTATTAATTTCGTGGGAACCCTGACTTCCCCCAAGAACCAGGAGCACCCTTTCCCTGTCCCCGAAGCCCAGAAAGATACGGCCCTTAACCGGGTCGGCGCCGGCAAATTCCGGACGCACGGGATTCCCGGAAACGCAGGTTTTTTCCCGGATCTTTTTCGCAAAAAACGACGCCGATTCCTTATAGGGAATAAAAATTTTCTCCGCAAATCTGGCGTTTATCATGGTCGCGAGGCCCGGCGAAAAATCAGACTCATGGGTAAAAACCGGAATACGCATAAACTTCGCGGCCATGCAGGGCGGCACGCTTGCAAACCCGCCCTTGGAAAAAAGGAGCGCCGGACGTTCCTTTAGCAGTATTTTGAGGGACGCGAAAAAACCCGCCGCAATCCTGAAAATATCAACAAAATTTTGCAATGAAAAATAACGCCTGAGCTTACCCGAAGGAATACCGTAAAAGTCGATCCCGGCCCTGGCGACAATTACCCTATCCATCTCTTTATTGGAACCGATCCAAAAGATCCGTGAGAAATTCTGCTTTTTAAGCCATGTAATAATCGCCAGACCGGGATAAATATGTCCGCCAGAGCCGCCCCCGGTAAACGCAATAGAAACCATATCACAAGACTATAAGAATACTTCTTCTTACTCAATAGGGACTTATGTAATGAGCCGCACGAGATTCGAACACGTGACCCACGCCTTAAAAGGGCGTTGCTCTACCTCCTGAGCTAGCGGCCCGATATATAAAATATCTAAATAATAAATACACAATTAAGCCACGGAGGTCAAGTACTCAAAAACACTAATTTATCGGGCAGCTTACCATAAAGCGGACAAAAAAACCCCTGCGCCGATGCCGATAGCTATCCATACCTAAGGTCGTGGCATCTATTTACGCATGCTTTGGCATGACATTTTCTTTTACACGCCCGAGACGGTACGGATAGCTATCGGCATCGGCGCAGGGGAATTATTCAGTATCAGCTTTATAGTAGGTTGCGCAGTAAACTAATGTTTGACGTAAAAAAACTATCGCCTCCTGCTCTGCAGACATACAGAAATACTGCAACCGGTTGCAATCCTCCTATAAGGCCTGCGTAGCAGATACATTAGTACCTAAACAGTAATCCCACATCCATGGCATAGACGGACATCTTGCCCGGGTCCAGCCCCAATTCCCTGCCGTGGATGGCGAAATCCAGCTTCATAAAGGAGAGATCCAGGCCGAATCCAAAGGCCGGGAGGGCGTCGGCGATTCCTGCCCTGAAGGTCAAGGCGTTAAGGAGGACTATTTCCACGCCCACGCCGGCATTCAGAATCGGGTTTCGGGGAATAAGGGAAAAAAGATCCAGGAAATCGTGGTAATCCGCCATTACGGTTAACCGGGAAACATAGCGATCAATAAAATCCGATCGTATTCTGTACGCAACCCCTGTATCCAGACGCCGTTTTACCGTCATATAGGAAGATTCGCCTGAAGCGGAAGAGGAACCGCCGCCGAAATCGGAAATAGAACCGTAAGTGGTTGCCAGTACCGGGGAATATACATCATAACAAACCAGGGCAACGGTAAGATCCCCCGCGAAATTATACCGGAGGCCCAAATCCAGACCTAAACCGAGGTAGGTATCCAGGGGTTGATCTGTTGGATCGTCAAATATGGAAGCTGCGTCAAAAATAGGCGCCTCCAAATCAACCGCGCCACGGAAAAAACCCTTACCAAGGAAACCCGCGTCAAGAATATGGCTGCCCTTGTCGATGAACCTGAACGCGTAACCGCCAACGAACAAAAGGTCGCCAGAAACCAGGGGCCGCAGTTTGGTTCCGCTTACGGAAGCCGCGGTACTGATACGGTTGAAGACGCCAAGGCCGAGGCCCCGCCCCACCCATCCCAGGGAAAGGGGGCCGCCCAGATCGAAGCCGGCCGCAAAGCCTCCGGGGCCTATTAAAGTGGAAATATCAAGGTCAGAAGCGGAACCCGCGCTTTTTCTGAAAAGGTCGATCATTTCCAGCATGGGGCCGTAGGTACTGACCGTCAATTCGGCCGCGCTGAATTCATCCTTCACTTCCGCGAGAGCGGCCGGGTTGAGAAAAAGCGAGTAAAAATCATCCCCCATGGCCGTATGGTTTCCCCCAAGGGCCCCAAAACGCGCCGAGGGCATTGTAAAGGGATCAATGGTATTGGTATCATCAGCCCACAGTTCGGAACCAAGGCATACAAAGAAAAGAATAGCTGCGATAAAACAAACCAGATGCGAAAAACGGCGCATCAACAACTCCTTTTTATTGATCAATCCGTGCTATGTAATAAGACCTCGTAACAAGTCTCCGTTAGAATCAAGACATTTAAGATGTACCCAACAGTTGCAACCCCTCCAATACACTTCCAAGCGGCCCGCTTACCTTCCGTCCCTCGAGTTGAGTTGCGATAGCCAACGCCAAAGCCAAATTTTCAGGTGTTTCAGTTTTGTTAGATAATCCATCAAGATATTCTTTTATACCTTCATCGCTAGTATCGGAAATATTACCAATACCACCGGCAACAAGTACTACCGCTGCCATGGCCATATCATCGGGATTTGCGTTCTTGGCCCAATCAATAAATTCCTGACTGGGAGCGGCAGGATTACTACCGGGCTGAGGCAGGGTACCAAGTAATGCCTGGCTAGCCGCATCCAGGTTTGAGAGACTACCGACTGCGTTCAAAACCGCGTTTTTAGCCTGGTCTGTAGCATCAGCGGCTTTAAAATCAATGGTAGCCAAGCTGCCCGCGGCGCCGAGAACCGACTGACCGAGCCCCGCGGCGTTCACCGCGGCCTGAAGGGAAGCGTTCATTAGTTTCTGTTGATCCGCCACCGACATCCCATTCTTGGCGCTCTGGATCTTTTTCAGGAGCGCGAGGGACAAATTGGGATCATTTTCCGCGAGCTTGAGCAAATCATCGATATTCTGGGCCGTTAGCGTGGGTATAAGCGAATTCGGGTCGCGGGCCGCCCAGGGGAAAAGGGAAGTTGAAAAGAAATCCGTGCAGGACGCGATTACCAATGCCGCGGAAACACCCAGGATGATACAAAAAAAACGGTATCTCAATATTGTTGACCACATATATATAGTATACCTCATATTCTCGGCAGTAACAAACAATTTAACCGGTCTTTTCCGCCCAGGCGTCAAATTGAGCCGCAGGCTGCGGCGCAGAATGCGGCGCGATCCGCGATAGTTCTTCACCCTTCAAAATCCGGCATTTTAGCAAGGCGCCGGGGGCGGGAACCGGTTCATTACCGGAATGAACGAAAAGTTTGAGGTAATTTTCCGAAAGCGCCGGGAAATAACCATCTTGCGGCGATTTTCCCGGAACGGAAACTTCGGCGATGGCTTCCACTTCCTTTCCTTCCCAGCGGCGGAGGTAATCCCGGCGGCCTTTCCGGGCAAGATCGGTGAGCAGTTCTACCCGTTTTGTCGCTTCCCGCTCACTTACCTTTCCGGCAAAATCACAGGCCGCTGTTCCGGGCCTGGGCGAAAAGGGGAAGGCGTGGATCCACGAAAAACCTGTCTTTTCGCACAGTTCCATGGTACTGCCAAATTCCTTTTCTGTTTCCCCGGGAAATCCGGCGATTATGTCACAGGCGAGAAAGGGGTCCTGCCGTATGGAGCGGATGGTTTCTATCGTTTTTTCAACAGCGCCGGGGGTATAGGATCTGCCCATCTTTGCTATTATCGCGGCGCTTCCCGATTGCAAAGAAAAATGAAAGTGGGGCCGTATCCTCTGGTTTTCCACAACCTGGAAAAACGCGCCGGCGCCGCTTTCCGCCGCGAACATATCAGGCTCTATTGAAGAGAGCCTGAGCCGTATCGTTCCGGTTTCGCGGAGAAGGAAATCGAGGAGATCGGGAAGCCCGGCGAGCGCCAGGCCGGGATCACTGTATTGACTGATGTTCACCCCCGTAAGTACCGCCTCGGCGTACCCCTGCTGTTCAAGGGTAATGAGCCGCCAGAGGATTTCCCTTGCGCCAAGGCTCCGGCTCTTCCCCCGGGCAAGGCTTACCCGGCAATAGGCGCAGCTATGATCGCAGCCATCCTGAATTTTGAGGAAACTCCGTGAATGGGACGAGAAGCGTTCGGGGCTGAAGCGGAACGCGCCGTTTTCTTCGCCCGCGCCATTGGCGGAAAGCCATGATTCTATCAGTTCCGGGAAGGAACCTTGTCCCTGCGCGGCAAGGAAACGGGGCAGGTCCATGATGCGGTCTTTTATCTGCCCGGGAATGACAAAAAGCCGTCCCGAACGCGCCTCTTCCAGAGCGGACAGGGCGGCTTTTTCCATTTGAGCGTAACACCCGGTGACGATGAGGCAGGCCCCAGGGTAATCCCGGAGCAGCTTCCGGATAATCCGCCGCCCTTTTTGGTCGGCCATGGACGTAACCGTACAGGTATTTACAATTACAATATCGGGGGCAACACCGGGATTTGTACCGCCGGCGGAGGGGCGGCCCAGGAACGTGAAGCCCTGGCGGAAAAAGGAATCGGCGATCGCTTCACTTTCGAGCTGGTTTAGTTTGCAGCCAAGCGTGTAAACGGAAAAGAACATCGGTCGATCGTTCAGCGCGTGGCCAGAGCCTGCCTGACCCGTTCAAGCCCGCGCCGGGCGTCGCTTAACTGGGCGTTAAGGGTCAGGGCTGTTTCGTAGGCGGTAACCGCCTCGTTCAGATCGCCGGCGTTTTCCCTGGCATAGGCAAGCCTGGTCCACCACGCGGCGTTTCCCGGAACCCAATGGACGGCGGTACTGAGCGCGATATCCGCGTGCCGGAAACGGCCCAGGCGTATGTACACTTCTCCCAGGAAATAATAGACCGTGTCGATACGGGCGCCTTCGGGCGCCAGGTTGATATACTCCTGAAAGTACTGAAGGGCCTCATTGTTCTGGCCCTGGTAATAGGCGATTTCCCCGAGTATCTCGGTGATCCTTACATCGTAACGGCTGATGGTTCTGCCGGCCTGGGCATAGGGCAGGGCTTCGGTATAGCGGCCCAGCCTGATAAGGCTCCAGCACATGACCACATGCGATTCGATGTTACTTGAGTTTTGGGCAATTTCACTTTTGCATATTTCTATGGAGCGTTCATAATTGCCGTTCCGGTATTCGAGGAGGGCGTCGGGACGGTTCTGGGCAACAAGCAAAAAAGCGGGAGACAAAAAAAGGCAGACTGCAAGAGGAAAGGACAAATTTGGGCGGCGCCAAAGGGGAGAACCTTTCATATTTTAGGGTTCGTTTCAGTCATGGTACACCGTCCGTTGAAAATACATCCGGTCTCCATGAAAATTTCAGGGGCGGTCACGTTCCCAACCAGTTTGCCGGTAATGGTAACTTCCACCTTTTCCGACGCGGTAACATCACCCTTTACCGAACCCCGGATAACCACCCTGGACGCGTTGATATTCGCCTCTACCACAGCTTCTTCATCCACCACCAGTACTCCCCTGGCTATGATATCCCCCGAAACCCTGCCCCGGATAAGGAAGGGTTTTTCAAAGTTGAGGATCCCTGAAAAAAATATATCCCCCGAGAGGACGGTGTCAAAATCTTCATCATCCAATACATCGCTGTGAACATCGGTCATATAAGGGAATTTAACTGTACACTTGAGGATGGTCAATAGGTCCGCTCTACAGGCATTACCCCTTAACCGCGCCCGCGGTAACGCCCGCCAGCATCCACTTGTTGAAAGCAAAATAGAAGATGAGCGGCGGCAGGGCTACTACCATCATTACCGCGAACTGAGCGCCGTAATCTGAGGCGTATTGCCCGGCGAAGCGGATTATCGAAAACGGGAGGGTGCGTTTGGCCTCTGTAGAAATATAGGTATTTGCCATGATGAAATCGTTCCAGTGGTTCAGAAAGGTCATGATCCCCACGGTAATAAAACCGTTAACCGAAATGGGGGCGATTATTTTCCGCAGAATTGTAAAGTAACCGGCGCCGTCTATAAAGGCCGATTCCTCCATGGATTTGGGGATACTCACCAGGAGGCCCGAGAACACAATGGAGTTAAACGACATGGTAAAAGCCATATACGAAATGATCAGGGAAAGGTGCGTATCAATCAAATGAAAAATCTTGTACCAGAGGAAGTTTGGCAGCAGCGTTGTATAAATCGGAATGGTCATGCCAATAATGACAATGGACCAGACCAGCTTTTTCAGCTTCCATTCCATCCTGGTGCAGGCGTAGGCGAGGCAGAACGGCAAAATTGTCCCCAGGCATACGGAAGGAATAACTATCATCAGCGTGTTGGCAAGGTAAAGGGGGATCTTGCCCTGGGTAAAGGCCTTGTAATAATTAACCCATTGGGGTTCTTTGGGGAAAGACAGGAGATCCGGGCCGAAAAGATCGGAGGTTTTCTTGATTGAATAGGAAAACAGCCACACCAGGGGGAAAATTTGGGCCAAAACCAGAACGGCCAGTAAAACAATAACCAGGGTCCTGGTAACAATGCGCACATTCGCGGAGAATTTTTTATTAACGCGTTTATCGCTGCCGCTGTTCATCGTTCGGTTCCTAAAAGTTTTCCAGTGATTTTTTAAACATGCGCTGGATCAATAACGTCAGTAGTATCGCCAGCAGCACAAACAGAACGGAGATCGCGTTTCCATAGCCGTACTCACGGTACCTGAACGCGCGCTGGTACAGGTACACGGCGAGAAATTGCGTGGTTCCTCCGGGGCCGCCTTCGGTGGAAAGGTACACCATTTCCATCTGCTTTAACGAGGAGATAACATCGATAATGACTATAGATTGAATCACCGGCATCATAAGGGGCAGGGTAACGCGGCGTAACTGCTGGAATTTATTCGCGCCGTCAACAATGGCGGCTTCTTCCAGCTCTTTTGGTATCGTCATAAAGCCGCCGAAAAAGAACAAAAGGGCCCACCCGAATCCCTGCCAGATCATTATCCAGATTACCGCCCAAATGGCGGTCTTGGGATTCCCGAGCCAGGACACTTCAAAATCCGGAAACCCGGCCATGTGGATAATTTTATTAAGCATTCCAAACGAAGGATGAAAAATATTAACCCACAATTTGGTTACCACCACCAGACTCAACGTGGCGGGAATAAAATAAATGGTACGTAAAGCCTGGGATGTCCGCTGTGAAAATTTTGTCAGTATTGACGCGATGAAAAAGGCGAACACGTTCTGGATAAAAACAGTTACCAGGATCAATAGGCATACATTGTACAGTGAGCGCCAGAAGAGATCGTCTTTCATAAGACGGGCATAATTGTCAAATTTTATGAATTTCATCGGGCCAAAACCGATCCATTCGACAAAACTCAAGCCCACGCTGATAAAGAGGGGTATCGCGATGGCGAAGAGCATGACCGAAAGTCCGGGCAAAACAAGTACCGCTATGGTTTTTTTGTCACTGAACAAATTCTTCACGATGCGCCCCTATAAGCACAAATATTATCCGGGAACCTGGTGATTCCCGGATAATTTCTTTTTTTTACGCGTCCCGGTTATTTACCGGCGTTTGTCTGAGCGGAATCGTCCAGCTTCTGGCAGAACTGTTCCGGGGTAAGAAGCAATGAGAAGAGCTGGCGGGCCAGTTCCTCACCGTCTCCCTTAAAGACCGCGTTGAGGCTGTCGCTGTAAACGGTACCGCTGGTACTTGTTGCGCTTCCCGCGAACTGGAGCAGGTTTTTGGCGACAATGCCGTCAGTCGCCTTGGGTGCTACTTTCTGAGCGGGGAAGGCTGCGCCGCTGTCCCAGCAGTAGGACCCTAACCTCTCCGCAAGGAACTTTAGATACGCGGCAGCCGTATCATTATTCTTGCCATTGGACATAACGATGTTACCGCCGTACCAGGCCTGGGTATCGGAAACCAATCCCTTGCCGCCTGAAATGACCGGAATCTGGATCACATCGAGGTTGTCGCGGAAAGTCTGGGACAGGCTGGAATCTGTAGCCATTCCCATTTCCCATGCGCCCATCAGGTACATGGCCGCCCTTTCCTGGGTAAACCCGTTTTTGCCCGCGTCATAGTCCGAGGTCATCATGTCGGCGCTAAAGACGCCCGCCTTAACCATATCCTGGCAGTACTTGGCAGTCGCCGCAAAATCGGCGCCAGTGAACTTCACACCGCCCTGACGGGTAACAGCGTTCCTGATCGAATTGTAATCGCCGTTATAACGCTGAACCAGATTGTGGTAGAGCAGACAGAGGGGCCAGCCGTCCATTCCGTTGGTGGTCATGGGAGCTACATTGATGGCTTTAAATTTGGGAACAGAGGCGATGATATCTTCCCAGCTTGTGGGCAGGGGGACTCCGGCTTTTTGAAAGAGACCCTTGTTCACATAAATAACCCACATATCGGCGGATTTTGGCACGCCGTAAATCTGGCCGTTGTACTGGCTGGCTTCCAGAGCTCCGGGGAGGAACCCAAAGTTTGTGAAATCACTTTTGTTGAGCGGCGCCAAAAGGTTGGCGTTGAGCAGGGGCAGCATCATGTTGGGGAAAGTCCAGTAGGTAAATACATCCGGCAGCGTTTTGGCGTTGGCGTAAACAATAACCTTGTCCTGCCAGGGCTGATCCCTTAAGCTTTCAACTTCAATCGTCACATTCGGGTTTGCCGCCTGAAATTCCTGGTTGATCCGTTCAAGAACCTGGCCGTAACCGGAATTCCGGTCGGGATGGTTATCGCCCATCTTCATAACGATTTTGGCGGGGCCTGAACTTGCACCTGCGCTTGAGCCTGAAGATTTTGCACCGGAGCCTCCGGCAAAAACCAGCGCGCAGGCTGCCAGCAGGATCAGGGAAACCATGAAAAATTTCTTCATATATGTCCTCCATAGAATCAAATTTATACGAGGATAATACCTGCAAAAACAGAAGTAAATGACAAAAAATACGATTTATTGATCTTATTACAGGGAATTACGAATTGCACCGTATAGCTTTTTCATTGTTTGGCATCCTGTTCCGCGGCGGCGTCAAGCTTCCGGCAGAAATCTTCCGGGGTAATAATCAGGGCGCAGAGCTGGCGCATGAGTTCCTGATGGGTTTCCTTGAACACATTGGTCCTGCCATAATCAAGTCCGTTCGCTTTGCCGCTGACGCTTCTGGCCTCCACGCTGAACTCGAGCAGTTTCCTTGAGACCGCGGAATCGCTGGCCCTGGGAGTAACTTTCTGGGCCGGGAAACCGGCGCCCATTTCCCAGCAATAGGAGCCGAACCTTTCCGCCAGGAATTTTAAGTACTCAAGAGCCAACGCCTTGTTTTTTGAATTCGAGGAAACAACAAAATTGCCGCCGAACCATACCAAAAGGTCATCGATAGCGCCCTTGCCGCCCCGGATCGCGGGAAACTTGATCACGTCAAGGTTATCGCGGAAACTCCCGGAAAAACCGGGGTTCGTGGCCATACCCATTTCCCAGGAACCCATCATATACATCGCCGCCCTCTCCTGGACGAACTGGTTCTGGGAATCGCCGTAGTCAGAAGTGGTTAAATTCGCGGGAAAGAGGCCGGCCTTAACCAGGTCCTGAATGTACCGGGCGGCGCGGACAAAATCGGCGTCGGTAAATTTAACGCCGCTTCTGCGATCGATGGCGTTGTAATTCCGGTTGAAATCGCCGTTGATGCGCTGGACAACATTGTCAAAAAGTATACTGAGGGGCCAGCCGTCAAGACCGTCGGTAACTACCGGGATTATGTCCATGGCCCTGAATTTAGGAACCGACTCCACCACGTCTTCCCAGGTCTCAGGGTAACGAACGCCGGCTTTTTGAAAGAGATCCCTGTTGACATACAGAACCCACATATCTCCCGACGCCGGAACTCCGTAGAGAACGCCGTTAACCTCGCAGCTCTCCAGCGCGCCGGGCAGGTACCCAAAGCCTGCAAAAACGCTTTTATCAAGTTCTTCAAGCTGGCCGGCCTTGATGAAGGGCACAATCATATTCGGGAAAGTCCACCACTTAAACACATCCGGGAGCTGGCCTGCGGTAGCGTAGATCCTGGCTTTTTCCTGCCAGGGCTGATCCTGATAGCTCTCAACAGCGAACTCCACATTGGGGTGGGAAACCACAAATTCCGCGTTGATCCGTTCCAGCACCGAGCCGACGCCGCCGTTCCGGTCAGGATGGCAATCGCCCATCGTCAGGGTGATTGTACCGGTATCTGGTTTGGCGCAGCCTGAAAAGACCAGTACAAGAGCGAACAGGCGGAGTAAAGGAAACACGCGAAACTTTTTCAAACAACTCCTCCATTCAGAAAACAAAACGCTAGGAAATAAAACGGCTTGGGTTTTTTCCGGTTATGCGCTTAAACGCCCTGGTAAACGTTTCAACATTGAGGTAGCCTGTTTTTTCAGCGACCTCGTACATTTTCAAGTTGGTTTCCAGTATAAGTTTTTCCGCTTCCCTGATCCTCGTGCGGGTAAGAAAATTCGAAATCGTTTCTCCGGTCTCGCGGGTGAATTCAAAGCTAAGGTGGTTTTTGCTGATGCCGTTGTAGGCGGCGATGTCCCGGAGGTTTAAAGAGGGATCACTGTAGCGCTCCCTGATATAGCGGCGGCTGCGTATAACAAGCCGGCTTGGCGGCAGGAACCCCGAGAGACAATCGGAGAACTGCGCCCGGAAATCCTCCAGACAGGAGGCGGGCCCGCCGGTTTTTTTCTCAAAGCCGGTATCAATATAGGTCCACGAGGTTCTATAGAACAATTCAAAGGCGGTCTCCAGTTCTTCCCCGCTTTGCATAAAGATGTAGTATTGGTCGTAGGAGAGGGAACCGCAGTCTCCCCGAAGCCGTGGCACATAACGGGCGAGCAGATCAATAACGGTCTTCTGGAAATCGTAGAGCCTGTTCTCGTAACGCTGGTGTACCAAAAGAAGATCCCCGGGGCGCAGTATCATAAAATAAAAAGGCCACTGTACGGTAAACGCGGATTGGGCAAAGAGAGATTCCGAAGCGGGGATCCGGCTATTGAGAATTCCGGCGAAAAAGGCGGAACGTGCATCTTCGCCGGGCGCCTGCTGCCTTTCACGGGCGGCGCGCGGACGATCCCGGGAGATCCTGTTGATAAGTTCCAGCAGCGTTTTGGCGTCAAGTTCCGATTTCAGGAGGTACTCGCAGGCGCCGGACTTAAACGCGCTCCGTACATATTCAAAATTGCTGTAGGAACTGAGGAAGATGAGGGCCGGGGAAATTTTTTCGCGCTGCAGGACTTCGGCAAATTCAAGACCGTTCATCACCGGCATGTCCACATCGACCACCACAATGTCCGTATCCGGATTCGCCCTGACCAGTTCCAGAGCGGCCTTCCCGTTATACGCTTCCCCGGTAATGGAAACGCCGAAATCTTCCCAGCGGCAAAGGGACTTTATTGTCAAAAGCACCAGCGGTTCGTCGTCAACAACGAGCATATTGATCATAACGATTCCCTCTTGAAGCGGCTTTCGTGACTTTCCGTCTTCTGCACCGGCAGTCTCAGGGTTACCACTGTTCCTTCACCGGGGTAACTTGCGACTTCCAATCCGCAGTTCCCGCCGTATGCCAGTACAATACGCCTCCTGACATTGTAAAGACCTATTCTGCTCAGCCCCCTGCGGCTGGCGGTTTCGCTGCTGAAAATACCGGCCCGCGTTTCCTCCGTCATTCCGTTGCCGTTGTCCTTCACGGAAATAACAAGCGCCGTATCCTTTTCTTCAAGGGCCGCCGATACGACGATAATGCCGGGCCGGGAGAGGCCGTTGAAGCCATGGAGTATGGCGTTTTCCACAAGCGGCTGCAGAATCATGGAAGGTATGCCGAGTTCCAGGAGGGAGCTGTCAACATCTTTTATAAGTTCAAAGAAATCGCCGTAGCGCACCTTCATGATGTACACGTAGTTTTCAAGGATGTACAATTCATGTTCCAGCGGGTACACCGTATCTTCCCGCGCCAGCGTATCTTCGGTGATCATCATCAGCGCCTGGCTCATTTTGGTAATCGCGTCATTTTTTGTGATAAGGGCCATCATCCGTATCGCGTTCAGGGCATTGCAGAGAAAATGGGGATTGAGCTGATAGCGCAGGGCTTCCATTTCGGTCCGTATCCGCTCATCGTGTTCCTTTTTTATTGTTTCGGTGAGTATGCTTATCTTTTCAACCATATAGTTGAACGATTCGCTTATCTTGTTAAGCTCAATAAAATTGCCGTTTTCCGCCCGCACGGAAAAATCCCCATTTCCTACAGCCTCCATTTTGGAGATCAGAAAGCGCAGGGGGCTGAGAATACGGGCAAAGAAAAAAGCGTTGTACCGGATAAAGAACAGCAAAATGACAAGGAGGGCGGCGTATAATATGTAGAGTATGATATTAAATGGCCGGGTCAGGGTGCGTATGTTAACCGCCTCCGCCAGGGTCCATCCTGAAATTTCTACCGGCGATTCCATGAGCAGCCATGATTTTTTGTAATTCTGTTCAATCGCCGTCATACTGCGGCCGGCAGCTCCGGCTTCATTTGACGCCAGTACCAAACCATTTCTTCCAACAAGAAAATAATTGGAGCTGTCCTTTGAGTTATCCTGCCTGATAAAATTGACAAGTGGGTTTATCACAAATGAAACGACAAGCGATCGTACACCAGTGGGGTAGAACTCACTCATGGGGGAAACCGCAAGCGAGGCGATATACCAGCCGGACTGCTGACCGTAACTTAAATCAAGACCGTCGGGAATCGTAATAATACCCTTTTTCATTTCAGCCATAGCGGAATAGGCCTGCAATTTTTCATCTGAAAGGTTGATACCCGCGAAGTTACGTGAAATATAGGGTATATCGCCGCCTTCAAGAACCATATAAAAACCAACAAGCTGCCGCGACAGAATGGAATGGGTCTGGAAGATCCGGTCAATTTCCGAAAACGCGAGGTACCGCTGTTCCGTGGTTTGCGCGTTTATGAAGTCCCTGGAACATTCCATCAGGGTCGTGTTGTGTACGAGCGACGAGGTGATAATGGACATATTCTGAAGCTCCACGTTTACACCTGACGCATACTGCCTGAGGGCCAGGATACGCTGATTTTTGGCGCTTTCCACAATCTGATGCCTGAAAAAAAGCGTAAAAAGAATAAGTATCACCCATACCGGCAGCATGACAAAAAGCAGGAAAAGCTTTAAGTGCCGGGAAGCAATACTGTGGCTCTTTCTCCGCCCCAATCCGCTTAAGCGCGATCGCCAGGATCTCATCTTGTACCTAAAGGACATTCATTATATTTTAGAGTGCTTTCTGATAAATTGCATCACGTCCCTGCCTTCTTCCAGGGATCTGACCTCAAGCTGGAGTATTACCCTGCCCTTTTTTATATCATCAATTCGGTTGTACACATCTTCGGCGCTGCAGCGGACAAGGAGGGGGATATCCCCGTGTTCTTCAAGGATACCGGCGAGCTTATCTATGGGGCGCGGACACTTTGGATCCCAGCTTATTTCGAGGAGTTTTAAGTTCCTGAGTTTGGCTACAGTTCCGTGAATATGCCGCCCCTTGGAATGGTGATGGATAAAAGCGCCGCCAAAGCGGTCAAGTATTTTCTGGGTATAGACAAAGCCGAACTCCCTGTACTGTTCCACTGAACAGAGATCGTTGAAGTCTTCCGAAAGGTAAGGCGCTTTCCCCGGAATCCAAAGGTTGGCCGTTACCTGTCCGGTTCCGGTTTTAGTCCGGAGAGGCTCAATGAGCGTATCGATATCGCTTTCCAGCCAAATGATGGCCTCGGTACATTTCTGCATAAGGGCGTGTACCTTTTCAGGCTCATCGTACAGATCGTAGAACAGAGCGTCGCCCCTGACCGCGTTGGCCATATCGCCCGGTCCTGCGTTGGAAAAGCTGGAAATGACGTAATCGCCACGGTTAAATTTGTTTAGATACTTGTAGCCTTCGATAATTTTCCTGTACCAGTACCGCTCAGGATCGATGCGCAGTTCATCAAGTTTGTCCCAGGAATCAATAAAGGGCTTGGTCCAGCTGGTCTCCTTTCCCATGATCACTTCCTGACCGGTGAAATACGCGCTGTGGACGCCGTAGCCTATGTTAATGTTGAGCGAGGGTATGCAGTCGTTGTCCAGGTCTCTGGTATATTCCGAAAAATATTCAAGGCGCCGTACGCCCTGTTCGATAAATTCGCGGTATTCGGTATCGTAATTCCATTGGTCATAACCTCCCCTCTCCGGTATATCAAGAGAACCGTAATCAATGGGGAAAGTCCAGGGGGCTATGATCGCCAAAATCTGCCCTTTGGTTTTATCTTCAAAGAATTGATTATATTTTTCGGCCAGGGAGAGAATACGGTTATTATAGGACATAACTTTTCGGCATCATCCCATGGAAGGGCTTAAGCGTAACGTTATGTGTCTGGACGTTTTCCGCACCCCGGACAAAGAGCCAGTACGGCGCCCCGTTATCCGGCAGTTCCGCCTTCTGGCTGCCCGGCGACAGATCCACGGTTCTCCCCTTAAGGCCCAGGTTCGCGCTGTCCTTTAGCTCAAAGATAACATGATCAAAGCAGATATCCCTGACCGAATTGTTTTCGCCGATAACGGCGATTACGTTCTCCGCGGAACAGATGAGGTTCTGGAAGAGCAGGTTCCGTATGCTGGTTTCAAAACGCCGGGGCGGCGGAGTATCGCGGTAGTTTTCGTAGTTGTGGTAGGTCCCCATGATACAAACAGGTTCGCCGTTACCCCACCAGTTTCCCGCGCGGATCCTCGTATCAAGGCGCAGGTTCTGGACCGTCACATTTTCTACCAGACCGGTTCCCGCGCTGGCCATGAATACCATGGCCCGGTTACTCTCCCGGATAATACAGTTGCTTATGGTAACGTCCCTGACAATGCTGTGCATATACCCTATGGCAATGGCCTTGGAACAGGAACGCAAAAGGCAGCCGGAAATAATAACCCTTTCCGTAGGCTTGTTCCAGTCGGTAATTCCCGTCAGGGCTATGCAATCGTCCCCTGAGGAAATATTGCAGCCGCTGACAATGATGTCTTTGCTGCACACAAAGTGCATACCGTCGCAGTTGGGTATGGAAAGATTATTGTCGATCGAAAGGCCGGTAATTTTTACATCCTGACACTCAATAAAACTCATGGTCCAGCACGGGGCGTTGATAATACAGATGCCCCGGACGGAGAGGCGGTTCACCCGGTAAAACATAATGGGCTGATTGGGACGTTTTTCATAACTAACCGTACACTCATCGATCTGCGCCTGGGAAAAAGGGATCCTGGCGCCGGGAACGATCCGCTTTGAAAAATCGTAAAACGCGCAGCCGTTAAGATCGATGGTTCCTTCCCCGTAGATACTCACATCGGCGCTGTCCATACAGTAAAGCAGGGAAAGAACGTTCCCCATTTCATTGTGGACAAAACCGTAAAAGGGATAATCATCAATGTTTGGCGAACCCTTGAGTACAGCTCCCTTTTCAAGATAGACCGATACTCCCTTAAGGTTGAGCGTTCCGGTCAGAAAGGTCCCTCGGGGTATTACCACCGTTCCATGAACAGCGGAAGCGGCGTCGATTGCGGCCTGGATTCCGGTTGTTGACAGAAGTTCAGCGCCGGCCTGGTTACCGGGGATTTGCACCCCGTAATCGAGAATGTTAAAAAAAGATTTCAATTCGTGCATGTTTATTTACCGTAAAAACGTAATTTATAAAGCGCCGCAACCGCGGCCTCTATTATATCCAGCGGAACGCCGTCATCCAAAGAAAGCATAATTCCCAGGCCGCCCTGGGGGAGATAAAACGCTTCTATACATTCCCGTATATGCTCCCCGATCCCCTCCCTGGACGCAAAGGGAAAAAGCTGGCGGTCAAGATCAAGGTTAATGGGGATCTTGCCTTTGCATACCCTGACCAGGTTCTCAAGGCCATTGGCGCGGTACTGTACTTCAACCATGTCCGCACCCGCTTCTTTCAGATCCGGAAGTATCTCGTAAACACAGCCATCGGTATGCATAAAGACGAGTTTCCCCGCCCTGCGCATTCTTTCAAAAATGGCCGCGAAACAGGGCTTCAGATACTTCACCCATTTTTCGCGGCCAATGGCGAGCCCGGTCTGCATTCCCAGATCATCTCCCTGGACCTGTACCCTTTCCTTGTTCTTTTGTACCGCTACATCAACCTGGTAAAGGTTATACTCAAGAACCTTGTCGATTAATACCCGCAGCTCTGGCGGCTCTTCGGCAAAATCAACCATAGCCTCTTCAAAACCGCGGAGATCCAGAAGCCTGAGGTACATAAAACCGTGGGGCATCCTCCCTGTCCTGTCGTCAGGTATTTTGAGTTTCAAAATATCTTCCCTGCTTTTTACCGGATGCCCCGTTACTATCGACTCCTGTCCTTCCTTTATATTACTCCAGACGCAGCCCCACTCATCCACATGGGCGCCCACATGGTAAGTGGTCCACCCGCTGTAATCGAAAGGCTCACCCGGCTTATCAAAAAAATCCGGATACCGTGAAGTCAAATCCCTGATCTCATCGGGATATTTATTCCACAGGGACGGCATGAGGAGGACGGTTACCGGAATTGATTCCGGGTATTGCCAGGTCATGGCCTTAACGTACAGATCCGAATTATACATAATACACCGGCCCAGAGTCTCTACTTGCTTTTCAAATAGTCAGCGAGCTGCTTGCGGTATTCGGCTATGACCGCGTCGCTTCCCGCGGCTTTCATCCTGGCGTCGGCCGCCTGGAAATTCCCGGCGTAGGGAAGAACCCCTACCTTGATGGGAAGTATGGACGCGGTATATTCCGCCATTACATTGGCGTACTCTACGCGTACCGGCTCTGAATCGAAATTAAAACCTACCACGGGGCTGATAAGCGTGTTGTTGGGATAAATATTTCCTACATAATTCGCCTTTTCATCATCCGGCACAATATTATCAACGTCCCAGCGGTGGTATTTCACATATTCGATCATCCAGTAATCAAACGCGTAAAGAGGCCTCCCGTCCGCCCCCCTTATCTGACGTATCCCGTCGGTTCCAACCGGGTTCCAGTGCCGGCCCTGAACGCCGTAAAGTACCACATCCTGGTTCGCCTGGCTGGAATACATCCAGTTAAGGAACTTGACTCCGACTTCCGGATGTTTGGCAGCCACAGGAACGCCGTTGGCGTTGAGGAGGGGCATGTTGGTCAGCATGGGTTTATCAAGGGCCAGGGTATACTTGTATATAACCGCATTCGGAACAATTCCCGCGGCGGTGAGCTGGGAAGTCCACTGCGGCCCGGTCATAAGGCAGAGAAGGAAATCGCCGCTATCATTAACGGCGGTTCTGCGGGTATCCGCGGGGAGGTTAAGTATGTCCGGATGGATGAGGCCTTTGGTATAAAGGGCGTTCATAAAATCCGCGTCTTTTTTGAACTCGGGCGTTTCAAAATACATGTTCGCCTCGCCGTTCTGGCGTACCTGGAAAACACCGTCCTGGGATACATAGAAAGGCCAGGTATCGTAGGTCCGCTCAATTGCGTTGGGCGGGCGGTTAAGGGTATGCTCGTACACGTAGCGCTTTACCCCGTCTTCAGCGGCCCATTTCTGCTGCAGAACGGGAAGGACGGTAAGCATTTCATCGGTACTCTTGGGATAGGGGAGGTTGTACTTATCAAAAATATCCTTGCGAATAACAATTGGCCCCTCGTCGTCGCCTGAGGCGTCGCGCCAGTAGGCGGGGATGGAATAAATTTCACCTTTTATTGTGGCGCTGTCCCAGAGCGGCTTGTCAAAACGGCCGGTTAAACCGGGGGCTTCTTTTTTAATTATGTCCGAAAGGCCCCTGAGCTGGCCCCGTGACGCATAGGTGGAAGTGGGTACAAAGTCCTGCATTATATGAAGGAGTTCAAACTCCTCTCCCGTTGAAAGCATTAGATTAGTCTTGTCTACCCACTGATCCCAGGGAATGTAGTTGGGCTGAAAGTCGATGTTAAGCCCATCTTTGGCCATCGCGTCATTTATGGCCTGAGTGGCAATTTCCCATTCAGCGGTAGGGGCCCCCGGCATGTAATACCTTAAGGGCAGTTTAGCGCTTCCCGCCGCCTGCTTCTGGCTTCCTCCACCGGCAAAGGCCAGGGCCGTAATACAGGCCAAAACCAAAGCCATACAAATACTTCGCTTCATAGTTTCCTCCTAAAAAAATTTAAAGCGTATAACAACGCCTGTTACCCTTTTACGCCGCCTATGATAAGGCCCTTTACGAAATACTTTTGTAAGTAGGGGTAAAGCAGAACAATGGGTCCCACGGTCAGAATGCAGGTCGCCATTTTTAGGGATTCCCCGGGCAGATTCTGCACCGGCACTCCCGGCTGCAAACGTTTTAAAGATTCAATTTCGGATTGAATCTTCATCAGCAGGTACTGAAGGGGAAAGAGCTTCTGATTGTTTACCAGCATGATGGCGTTGAACCAGTCGTTCCAGTACGCGATCCCGTAAAACAGGGCAACCGTGGCAATCACCGGGGTACTCAAAGGGAAAATAATTGAAAAGGCAATACGGGAATCTCCTGCGCCGTCGAGTCTCGCCGATTCCATGAGCGAGTCGGGTATTCCCCGCATAAAGTTTCTGCAGAGGAACATGTTAAACGGCGAAAAAAGAAGTGAAGGAACAAGGAGGGCAAAGAAGTTATTCATCAGTCCGAGGTTTCTGCACATAATGTACCAGGGTACGAGACCGCCAGAAAGGATCATGGGAATAAAGAAGTAAAAGGCCAGTGCGTTCCGGTAACGCACGCTTTTATTTACCAGCGTGAAGGCAGCCATCGACGTAATAAGGGAAGCCAGGGCGGTACCCAGGAAGGTAAGCAGAATACTGATAAAGTAACTCTGGTAAATGGAGGAGTTCCCCCGGAAGATGAGCTTATACGCTTCAAGAGAAAATTCTTTGGGGATGAGCTGATACCCGAACTGCTTGATGGCCTGGTTGGAACTGAAAGAAATTGACAGTACCAGGATCATGGGCAGGACACAGACAAGGGCGAGAAGAGCGACAAGCAGATAATTACAAAATCCCAGGAACCCAATCCGGCGTTTCATTTACTCACCCCTTTAGAAAATGGCCCCATCGGGGAAGAATTTTTTTACCAACCGGTTCGATCCGTACACAAGGACAAAACCGACCGCCGCCTGGTAGATCCCCACCGCCATGGCTCCGGCGGGATCCCCGGTCTGCCGCAGCGCGCGAAACACAAAAGTATCGATAACATCCGTGGTAGCCATGAGGATCCCGTTATCCCTCACAAGGGAATAGATCATCTGAAAATCGCCGTAGAATATCTTTCCTATACTGAGAAGCGTTAGGATACAGATCGTGGGGATAAGGTGGGGAATCGTTATATAACGGATCTCCTGCAGCTTGGAGGCCCCGTCTATCCTCGCGGCCTCATAAAGGCCCTCGTCAATTCCCGTAATGGTAGCCATGTAGATCACCGAATTAATCCCCATGCCTTTCCAGAGCCGTATCAATACCAGAATAGGCGGCCAATAGGAGGCAGATGAATACATGGAAACCGGCTTCCCACCAAAAAATTTGATAATGGAATACAGCCAGCCGTATTCGGTGGACAGCAGGGCAAAAACAATGTAACTCACGATTATCCAGGACAGAAAATTGGGGAAAAGCATCATTGCCTGGGTCACTTTCAGAAAGTACCGTTGCCTTATTTCATTGAACATCAGGGCAAGGATCACCGATACCAGGGTACCGGAAACAATAAACAGCGTATTAAGGTAAATAGTATTAAAAGTAACCAAAGACACCCGGTTTGAGCGGAAGAAAAACTGAAAGTTTTTTAACCCCACAAAAGGCGAATGTAAAAGACCGGTAGTAAAATTGTAATTCTGAAACGCCATCACCATATACGGCAAGGTAAGGTAGCCAAACAGCAGGATATAGACAAAGGCCGGGAGTACCAAAAGATAAGAAGCAGAATTCTTCCGTATATCGGTAAAAATGCCGAAATCCCTTCTTTGTTTCCTGTTCATCATGGTAGTATATAAGGCCTCATGGAAACGCAGTACTATAATTTCCTGCTTTTTACTCCACTTTTCTGCGATAATTATATACAGAAGGATACTCAGGGTGTTTTGGCAGAATTTTTCCTATAGCGGCCTCAGACGCATGTTCGCGGGGTTATTTATCGTCATTTTTATCAGTGTAAACGCGGGGAATTTCCTCCTCTACGCCTTCTTTTCCTCTGCCCTTGATACCGAAGTTAAAGCGGGGAGCCTGCGGATCCTGTCAAAGGTAAAATACGCGACAGAACAGATCTACAATGATGTTACTTCCCTCTCCACCCAATTGAGCCATGGCAACATAACCATTACAAGGTTAATGTTCGAAAAGGAGCGGGACAGGATCCTGGAATACCAGGCTCATCAGATCATGCAAAACATAATGGTTTCTTATCCTGTTATTGATTACATCGCCGTATACAATGAGCGTCTGGATGAGATAATCGCGACGAGGTATTTTGATTCCGTCACCGAAGCCGGACTAAAGTACCTCGCCAACTACTATTATCAGCGCGGCGCCCTGAACAGCGCCATACCCATTACGGTTAAGCACATAGGTTCCGTTCTTGACATAACCAGCAGAAATACCGTTACCATTTGCAATTATTCCCCTCTGTCATTAGCGAACGACAAGGGCGTCCTCCTTGTGGGAATAAATTGCAATTTCTTTCAGCAGCTCATCAAGGGACTGGACGAAGGGGACCTTGAAACCATTATGATCCTGGATGACGGCGGCCAGGTAATATCCCACCCTGATACAGCTGAGATATTTCAGAATTACCGGGACAAGGAATATCTTGAAGAAGTTTTTACAGGCGGCAGAGAAACATTTTCCTATGTGAGCACCATCGATTCCATAAAAACATATATCTCCTACACCAAAAGTGAGCCCCTGGGATGGAAATTTGTAAGCCTGGTTCCGTATAAAACGATGGCTTCAAAATTGATATTCATGCGGAACCTGACCTTAATTCTGACTTTTTGTATACTCTGCGCCGGACTTTTTATCTCTTATCTTTTGGCCCTTAACATGTATAAGCCCATTCAGGGTATTCTGAAACGCCTTAACCCAGGTCCGGTTCCCAGGAAATTTCCGGTACTGAAAAACGAGAACGAATACATAGAAAAGCAAATTGATTATCTGCGCTCCACCGCCGATATTTCGGAATCCCTTATCAAAAATACTATTATTTACGTTCTCCTTAAAAATCAATATGTGGAAGATAAAATATTTAGTAACCATATAATCGGCGAACTATTTAAGGAACCGTATTACCTTGGCTGTATTTTGTCCTTTGACGAGCAGGACGAGTTTGACGGGCTGGACGCGGAAGATCAGGCGGCTGAACGGAATAAACTGATAAAAATCGCAGTAGAACTGCTCTGTAGAACCTGCGTTTCCGTGGATTTCGTCGTTCTCTCTTCCACCGATAGCGCCCTGGTACTCCACCTGGAAACCGGAGCGGTTCCGGAGAATTTAATTCCAACACTTATGGAGATAAACGAGATGTCGAAAAAATTCTCGGGCCGCTCCGTAAGTTCGGCCGCCGGTTCCATTGTGAACAGCATCTTTGCCATAAACGACTCCTACGAAGAAGCCGCAGCCAACCTCAAGGAACGTTTTTTTTCGGGCGCAGCAACCGTCATTGCCGGGCAAAACAGGGAAGATCGGCGGGAGATCGCCTACCCCCGGCATACCGAGGCCCAGCTATACCAGGCTGTTCTGTCGGGTGATGAAAAATCCATCAATGTCATAATCGGCGGCTTTACGGATACCATCGGAAAAACCACGTATGAATATGCGCGTATTTATCTGATCATCGTAATTACAGAGACGCTTTCCCTGTGCCTTGCAGATAAATTGCCCGTGGACCCCAATTCCTTCCACGCCCTTATCAGGAAACTTCAAAGAACTGAAACCCTTCAAAAGGCCGGGATCATTCTGAACGTTTTTTACTCCTCACTGGCAGGGCAGGTACATAGAGATCCACCAGGCTCTTTACCCCCATTTGTCCTTGACGCCATTAAACTGGCCGCCGAAAATTACCAGAACCCCCTGTTCTCCATAAACACCGCCGCCGAAAATTTTAGTTTTACGCCAGCCTATTTCAACAGGGAATTCAAAAAGTATAGGCGCATTTCCTATAGTGAGTTCCTGAATGAATACCGTATGGAAATGGCTTGCAAACTGCTGAAGCAAACCAACAAACCGGTAGCCGCCATTTCAGCCGAAACGGGAATCAGCAATACAACGTATTTCTATACATTATTCAAAAAGATCTACAATGTTACCCCCCAGCAGTACAGGGCAAACTGCTCCAGGAATTAATTTCTCCACCCCTGTGTCTGCTATTAAATTTTTACAATTATCATTATAATTGAATTATTAGCAATAAGGAGTATCATCATGGATTTTGTAAAAGAAATGCTGGCGAAGGCCAAATCTATGCAGAAAAGACTGGTTCTGCCCGAGGGAACCGAAAGCCGGACAGTAAAAGCGGCGCAAAGAATTGCGGATGAAGGCCTGGCCGCTTCGGTGACCCTTCTGGGCAAGGAAGCGGACATACAGAAGGCGGCCGCGGCGGAAGAGGTAAGCCTGAAAGGCGTTACTATTGTAAACCCCTCAGCTTCACCGCTACTCGATAAATACGCGAACCAATTCTACGAACTGCGTAAGCATAAGGGCATGACTCCCGCCCAGGCAAAAATAGACATTGTAGCCCCCTTGCGCTGGGGCGCCA
>Ga0123357_10001171_pt1 | contig 27386 bp, 10 predicted proteins | sample TergutEmb28metaG_FD_89873 | JGI IMG/M metagenome (GOLD analysis project Ga0123357, IMG submission 89873) | Embiratermes neotenicus P4 segment gut microbial communities from Petit-Saut dam, French Guiana - Emb289 P4 | ecosystem: Host-associated > Arthropoda: Insects > Digestive system > Gut ...
TAGCATACTGACTTCATCAATGGTACGACGACGATCCTCGCGGATAATCTGACGCACTCTCTCAATCATTTCTGGCGTTGAACTGGACACTGGTCGACCAGAGTGTTTGTCATCATCAGTCAAAGTTCTGCCTGCCTTAAACCAGGAAAACCACTGAAATGTTTGGGAACGACCCATAGCTTGTTCCCCAAAAGCTGTCTTCAACATTTCATAACATTCTATGGCAATTTTCCCAAACTTGAAACAGAATTTGATGCAAGCGCGTTGTTCACGGAAATCCACCATCTCGATAATCGCAGAGAGAATGTTGCACCTCTTGATAAAGGCTAGAGTTGCATCACACACGATGCACACAGAAAGCTGGCTTTCAGCACATTAGCCCATGATACCTTGGGAATAATAACTCTAACGGCTGGTGTGGTAACTACGCTCCGTACAAGCGCAAAAAATTCAGTCTGGAAACTTATTGACTACACCACGTATGTCTTGTTGCCAGGTGCAGGACAATCATGACATAAAGACACTTAATAAAATTATTTAAAATGTGGCTGATTTCATGTATTTGGAAGTGACAATAACAAATAAAATTACAGAATGTTGCTTTCATCTGTGATCTCAGCACAAGAACTGTATCATACACAGTCTCCTTCTGCCACAAGTTTAAAATTTATGATTCCCCTACTGTTTGACTTCCCCGTTATTCCACAGAAGTGTCTCATAGCTGATCTCCAGCTTCTAAGCAGGCCTCTCACTAGCTGAAAATATTTCTTAATGTGAAGTGGTCTCATATTGAAATATTTGCACTTTCTGGTCTAATATTGTCTTCCGTTTCTGGCAAGAAACATGAATTGTTTGTATAAATGCATATTGTTCAGTGTTTCCCACAAAGAAGAGTAGTTGCACAGATTCAAATCCTGGGGACCACAATCTGCAAATTATTTATTTATTTATTTATGTATTTATTATATTTAAAAGCATGAGCCCAACAATTTTGCATGTGTTCACTGCACACGACTTTAAAATTTAGGTCATGTAAGAATTTAATGGTCCTGTACGTTGGTATTTAATGTATACCGTGCCTCATCTGGAAAAGAAAACACAAATTCTGTATTAAGAAATTTATATGAAACCACCTGCAATACTGGCTACTTCTTTCCTGGTTTAGAGGAAGGAGTTGTGCGTCTGAAGTTTTCAGGGGCTTGTTTCCATTCCAGTGCCATTATCATCCAGTGTCTTTTCAGTTGAAACTCAATATTTTCATATTTTCTTTTGTTATCATTGACCTTGTCCAGAATTTTTCCACTGTTGTGTATATTATTTTACATGATACTAGAGATGCAGAATATATTTTACAAACCTTGTGATGAAAATTTTTCCATGATGCCTAATTTGCAAAAATATTGCACATGAATACTCATTAAATATATTGCATTTATCACACTTAATGATCCCTCTCTGTAGGTTGCAGAACTCATCTGGGTGAATCTGTTTTTGTAGTTTACTTGTCTAGAAAGGATGGTGCAGCACTTTTCTGCCTGACCTTCTGCTACTAAGCAGAGTTTTTCCCATGCAAAAACACATTAAAGATATGCTGTGCATATTCATGTTAGAAGTAAAGTGTAGATTAAATCTGCAGACTGCTTGTGTCATTCATTTCAGAATGATTGTGTCTCCTATCTAAAAATGTGTATGAAATGTACTAGATTGTAATTGTACTTGCTGTGTTTTATGGTTGAAAAACCTGGTATTTTACCCTGGATGATATTTGTACCTACGGGAGGAAGACGTTTAAAAGGGTGGAAAAATTATATGTTGAGAGGCTGCACACCTACAATTCTTCACCTCTTGCTGTAAAAAGATTTTCTATGCAGCATTTTCATGTCACAAGCTGTAGACATTTAGGAAGAGAATCCTGTTTAGGAAACCCAGTGAAAGAAACAGTAATATATGTGCTGTGCCTAGAAACCAGGGACTAATTCGGCACCACAGCAATTCCTGTTCCCACCATAACAGAAGAACCATTATAGTTGATTGGCTTTTGACACCAGCATAGGCTTCATGTCACCACTATATGCACAACCTTATATTAAAAGGATATATTTACAGTGACCCATGATGAATCTGATGCATCTAATTTTTAGTGATAGTTGCTTTTAAATAATTTTTTAACTCGCCTTGGAACAGTTTGTGTTTGATGGTTTGACTATAATTTGTGTTAAAGGAGAATGTGAATACTTACGTAGTAACATTGTGTTTTAGAAGGCAGCGTGAAGGTGGGGGCGGATCATGCCCTGAAACATAATGTTGTATTATTGTATTAATCTTAGTACATTACACAATGTAAAGAGGCCATAAATTTATTGAGTTTAGGTGTGATATACCATCATGAAAACCTTATTAAATAGTTAATGTTTTGTGATAGACTGCGGCTAGTACTGTAACTTTTACTCATGGATACTATGAGCATTATTATTTTTTTACTCCTTGTTCGTCTCCTCCTCCTCCAAGGGACCAGAGTAGGTCACATACCTTCTTTGTACAAAGTATTGTGCATGATTTACCATAGTAATGAAAATGGAAGTTGAAACTCACTAAAACTGTGAGTTAATGAAACCACATTTTGAACATGTTTGTGCAGATGACTGTGTGAAAGGGAGAGGTCGTTTCTACCAAGGGACAGTAAATAAAACGAAGCAAGGGTTGCCATGTCAACACTGGGACTTTCAGTTGCCCCATTCACACAACCGCCCTCCAGATGTGTTCCCTGAAGTGCAGAATGCAGAGAACTTCTGCCGAAACGCAGGTGGTGAGGAACCATCTCCTTGGTGTTACACCATGGATCCCACAGTAAGATGGCAACACTGTGACATTCCTGTTTGTGGTAAGTGTCATTCTAATATCAGTAGATGCATATATTGGTCTCTGTTCAACATTCTTGAAGGTACATAGAAAAAGAAATCAGTTAGCATGTGAGTATTCAAGTCATCTGGGATGTTTTGCTGTGGTGACTGGTGAATAGTTCCTGATGCTTTAAATGAGGATAATGCATTCAATTTTAGTAACTGTTTGTAAATTGACATGCTATAGCATCCCAGAAGACTTGAACTTCGTCATCACCGCTGTGAGAATCTCAGACTTCCAAGTATTCACCATGATTTATCCTTGCATCAGAAAGAGCCACTGTTGTCAAGGTTGTTAGACAAGTCTTGTAAAATGGTTGGTGATGTGTATTGATAGGTAGATTACATGTAAGCTGTTTTAACAAAGGAATTAATCTGCATTGTGTTTACAGATGCATGTACTTCATGATTGTTTCCCGCTGACAGGTGTTGCTCTAGGTCACTGAGCAATCATATTTATGGTGACATGTGGGAAGTAGTTTACCTTAATACAGAAAAGTGTTTTCTTTCCAGAAAATATGACAGATCAAGATGATTCTGAGTACATTGGAATAAAAGACCTAACAATGGAGACATTTTTCACGCCAAAGTTTATTCTAATCCTATCTGCAGTGGGACTTGCGGGGCTTGTGGTGATACTTCTGCTTTTCCTGCTTTGTCATCGTTTGTATAAACATCACAGGGGATATAACCCTACTGCAACGAGAGAGGTTTGTCATCATATAAACTTCTGTAGATGATTGTGACAGCTTTTTAGGTCTTACTGTTGATTTGTACCATAACAAGAAACATAGTACTTAATGATTTTTTTAATGGTTTGAAAAGTGCTGATGTCTGTTTTTTTTTTTTAACACACCAAACACATGGAATTAGAATGTAACACTAAACTTACTTAATGTACAGTTTTTTATATTTTGTGCTGCATACTTTTTTTTAAAAATAAGTTACCAGATATTGGGGTGCATAGTGTATTTGTGATGCAGTTGCCAACACTGCTTATTCTGGGCACTTCTTTTCCTATTTCTTTGTCACATCCACATGCAGTCACAGTGTAGTGAGTTGATATTAATCTGTAAGATGCTCTTAACATGTGCTGTTGACCATGGGTACTACAGGCTTGTATTACATTCTTCCATGGTTAGTAAATAATGAAATAATTTAAGATGTAGAATATATCTGGGACTGTGCTAGTGATAGGGAATGTGTTGTTGCTGAAAGTTGTATAAGAGATGAGAGAAAGATGGCATGGAATTCAAGTGCTGATATGCTTCGTTCCAGTTGTATAAGTAGAGCTGATGATGAGAGTAGTGGACAAGAGTATCAGTAAGTATACTTTGCCTTAATCTCAATCTGTCCCCCCAGTTTGGGGAAGTAGCATCTGAATAGTGGGAAATTAATGTGCTGAGATGGAAATTTGTGTGCTGTTTTTGCTTTGCAGTATTGCAGATCCTGAATTGTAATTAGCTGTAACAGCCATAAACAAAGAATGAGACAATAAATACCCAATCTGCACAATACTTCTTTATTTCCTAATTATTGTATCACTGCCTCATGTTTCGCTTACCTTTTATGGCCATCTTCAGGCAGTTCTCACTTCTCACTGCGTGAAAATGGCCACAAAAGGTGAGTGAAACATTACACAGTGATACAGTTATGAGGAAAGGAAGAAGGAAGTGCTGTGCTGACTGTATTTACACTGTTTATATTGATGTTGTAGCACAGCAGTAAAATTAATAAACAAAGAACATGATGCTTGATTTTCAAGACACTTTGTGTATGTACACATTCTAGACATGTACAGACACCCTTTAGTAGTTGCATAAAGTAACGTAGGATGTTTTTCATTTGTTTTTATTAAAACTTGGATATGTAGCTTATTCAGGGGTTGGGGTTATTTTCTTAAAGGTATTTCTTCCACCCTATGTGTAAAGTTTATGTTGGTAGTGAAAGGGGCATGATATGATGCAAGAAAACTTATATAAGATGGATATAACAACGGGGATACGTTCTTAGAAATGCATCATTAGGCAATTTCGTCGTCATGCGAATGTCATAGAGTGTACTTACACAAACCTAGGTAGTATGGTCTACTAGACACCTAGGCTATATGTTATAGCCTTTTGCACCTAGGCTACAAACCTGTACAGCATGTTACTGTACTGAATACTGTAGGCAATTGTAACACAGTGGTAAGTATTATAATGTAATCTTATGTGCCCACCGTCATATATGCGGTCTGTCATTGACCTAGAAACCTTCGACTCCCAGCTGTGTTGGTGTGAAAAGTGCAATATAATTTACTGCCAGTTCTTAAATACCAAATATATATATATATATCAGTATAGTGTTTATGGCAATGTACAGGTGTGACTGAATATACTAATCATGCTGTTTTCTTGCATATTTTGTGCTTAAATACTGTGGTTAAGGCCGTGTTTTGCTTTGTACAGGAAGTAAACATTGACTTGGACAAACTGCCAAACAATATGGCTTATCACAGAACAGGGGCACAGTTAAATCCAAAATTGGAGAAATTGGAGTTCCCAAGAAATGATATAATCTATATCCGTGACCTTGGTCAAGGTGCCTTTGGTCGTGTTTTTCAAGTAAGTTGGCATTTTTGTAAGATGTTTGTTTGTTTCAAAATATTATTTGATGTATGTTCAGATGAGAACTGTCTGTTATCAGGCAAAAGCACCAGGCCTTGTAAAGGGGGAAGAATTCACTCTGGTGGCAGTGAAGATGCTTAAGGATGAAGCGTCAGAAGATCTGCAGGTGGATTTTGAAAGAGAGGCTTGTTTACTGGCAGAATTTGACCATCCCAACATTGTGAAATTGTTGGGAGTATGTGCAGTTGGGCGTCCCATGTGCTTGCTGTTTGAGTACATGGGTCGGGGTGACCTTAATGAGTTCCTGCGCTCTTGTTCACCCAGCAACTATATTGTGCGCAGTTCTGAAGGAGATGGTGAAATGTTCAAAGATGTGCAGCTGACTCACATGGATCTTGTGAATATTGCAAGGCAAGTGGCTGCTGGCATGGTGTATCTCTCGGACCGCAAGTTTGTGCATCGTGATTTGGCCACCCGCAACTGCCTCATTGATGATAACATGGTGGTGAAAATCGCTGACTTTGGCCTGTCACAGAAGATCTACCTGCAGGACTACTACAAAGGAGATGAGCATGACGCTATACCCGTGCGCTGGATGCCTCTTGAAAGCATCTTGTACAATAAATATACAGTGGAATCAGATGTATGGGCTTTTGGTGTATGCCTGTGGGAGATATTCTCCTTTGCTCTGCAGCCATACTTTGGCATGACACATGAGGAAGTTGTGAAATACATCAAAGAAGGTAATGTGCTTCAGTGTCCAGAAAATACCCCAAAGTCGATGTATGAACTGATGAAACTGTGCTGGAACCGTAAGCCATCAGCCCGTCCAGGGTTCCGTGCAATCTACCGGACCTTAGAGGATATTCAAGCTGAGGTTGAACGTGCACAAAATGTTCGTGTGAGCCCTTACTCTCATGGTGTGCATGTGTGACACTGTGATGTAATCTTGTATGGTTATGTTATATTTGTGTAATTTTAACATTTTTACATACAAGTGGTATATATCTAGTCAGTTCTCATTCAGCTGTCTACAGTGTTATAGCAGGCTGCTTTAATTTGTCTTTGATGTGTTCAGCACTTGATGTTATATCACTGAAGTAGTCGTCTTATTTCATACAGATTTTACATTTAATGTAGTACTGTGTTAAGTGAATTGCTTTCAAGGACTTCTGTATGGACTTCTGCAGTATGAACCCACAGGGATTTGTACATGAAACTAGCTTATTTTCCTTTACTAAGCCGACTAAATGCACACACAATGCAGCTGCAATATATGATTCAGTAAGACGTGCAGGATAAACCATCTTAACACTTACATACATACATACACACACACATACATACATACATACATATTAAAGTTAATGGCAACAAGACTACGCTATTGTATATGTTGTGTTTGCATATAGTTGGTTTAGTAAAAGAAAATAAGTTAATTAATATGCACAGATTAAGCAGTTTCAAAATAGTTGCTGCGCAACAAACGTGAATGATTTACAACTATAAGACCACCAAGGAGAAATTATTTAAAACTAGGGCAGCTTTGGTTCAATAAGATGTGCAGTGTAAACCACCGGACACCTAAATACATGCGTATTAATGGCAGCAGTCACCACATCATGAAAGAGGCAGTGCTATTGTGTATGTTGTATGTACATTTGGTTGGTTTAATAAAAGAGAATAACTTGATTAATATGCATGGAGTAAACAATTTCAAAATTTTATACAGGAATATGTGTAGGAAGTGCACCTTTCTAAATATGGTATGTCATATGCATTACATATGAGAAGTAGGTAAGAAATGAATGAGCACTCACTGGTACTAGCATCCACATAAATACTCATGGAACAAATGCAATATTTAACTGAATGTCCTGCATAAGGAAGTCCACTAGAGTTACAAAGCTGGGAAACTGTATTCACCAGCAATTTTACTGAATGGCTGTTTAGTGCCCTGCAGTTTGTACTGTAGCCAAGTTCCACATATAGACTGCATTGCTTGTTTTACTGTACATGCACATTCATGTGTGTAATTTTGAAAGTCATCCTTAGGTTCAGGAATTTAAAATTGTATTCTATCACACATTAAACAAATACATGTTCCTAGTGAAATGTTTATGTGCCAAGCTTCCACTCACCAGAATGAATATTGCCCGCCTAGTACTGTGGGAATTTAATGTCACAATTTTTTCATCAGGCATTTCAGTAGGTGAAGTCTATTTATTTTGTATTTGTTTAAGTAAAGTGCTTTTTTTTTTGCCCTCCTACTCATCTTGTGAAAAGCATACTGGGCTTCATATTCCTCTTCACAATGGCAAGTGCTCTGTCAAGCAACTTCCCCTTTTCTTGAACATTACACTCTGTGTTTGACTGAAAGGTTTGCTAGTACAGAGTAACAAGTTAAGTTGAGACAGCACCCTACAGCATGACACCCTCATTTAATAGTATTGATGCAATGCAGTTTACCAGTATAAAGTGGATAGAGTAGATAATGGCCACTAAAATAATGGTGTCAGAACATTTATGCTAGATGTAACACATACAAACAACATTATAATCGTGTCTAAAGTTATCCAGTCGAGGACTAGTACCAAGTAATTTTTCTTATGCTAACAGTGGACTTGTTTAGGGAATTACCTTTTGAATTTCAGCCAGATTTCTGGATATCCTGTCTGTGATCTCTTGTTTTCTTAAGTGTCTCCAGCCAGATGTACCTCCATGTAGAGCAGCAGCATCTTTTAAATTCTTATCTGTTCTGCATTCATGAGCATCTTCATGTCTTATGTGTAATTTCTGCCTTTGAATTAGTGTTGTTAAATAACCAAAGGCATTGGTAATGGTAAGACCAGTTGACTGGCATATTTCTGTTATACTTGTCAAAAGTTGATGCTGTAGAAGGTTTGAGTTCTTGCTTGTGGTGTTCCACATACGCAGAGAGATCATCATGATTGTATGTACCTCCTGATTTTTGTTCTAAGAAGCAGCCAACGCTTCTGGTGTGTAGAGTTTGTGTTTTCTGTCCTTGTTATGTATGCCTCATTTGTATTTATTTTCAAGAAGTTATTGTTCTAACTTATGTGCTGGAGATTGTGGTAGTTGAAGTTGTGTGTACATTTGTCTTGGGAAGAAATTACACTTTTCACTTTTGGTGTTCCTCAAAAGAGGAAATGAAGAGTAACATGAGGTGTTTTGTTCACAGTGTGAGTTTTAACTGGTATCCACACTTGATCTTCTGTAGGTGCCATGATAATACTGTGTTATGATAGACATTGGACTGACATGCAGCTGCTTCTTTATCATTGTCACATTCCACATCAAATTACATGTCTCAGTTTAGTAAGGAATGTGTTTTTTTAATTGTCGCTGTATATCAGCGTAAACAACTTCTCAAAACAACTGGGATTATCATGCGTTTCACACAGCATAACTACTGGAACTGTTCCAGGGGTATGAGGCACAAGAATGTCACTTTTTAAATTTTATTTCATTAATAATGATCAGGGGATTTTAGAAGACTGCAGCATATAATTTTGTATTCTGTCTTGACTTTTATACTGCATATTTTTCCAACTTTCTGAAGGGATATACTCATCATGTCTTAGATGATGTGTGTCAGAGGTGCTAGTTTCTAGGCCATGCCACTCTTGACAAGAGTGTCTTTTAAAGAAGTGCCAGGAAGACATCAAGCACTTTTAATCACCAGAATGCCTCCCTGCAACTTCTTTGGGCTCAGTTGCATAGACGTTTATTGTCTTTATAATTCTTTGATAAGGTCTAACACAGGGGTCCAGAAGTTTTTTTTTTTTAATCTAGGAGCCACACTGGTCCACATATTTTTTAAAAATCTGAGAGTTGCCTAAAAATTTTAGGAGCCAGAAACATAACATGAAGGAAGGACCATACTGAGGACGTACGAATACGAGGCACCACTGAACAAAATTCAGTAGCTTGGGCAAACTGGTGCCCAGGATTTGTGTACCCCTGGTTTAATAGCACTGATGGGTATATCTTCAAATTGAGGATGTAGTGTAAGCAGAGATATTCTTGTACTAATGAAATATAAAGGGCATTGACCAATGGGAATAAACGTAAAAGGTAGGAGATAGGAAGTAACCAGTGATTCAGAGGCAAATGTTTTACTCAGGTAGTGCTAAGAACTTCATTTTGTTTTTCTATTAATTGATGAATTTTTATAAGTTTGAGTTACTATTTTGTGAATTCAGTAACATGTGTAAAAATAATCTCCAGGTTACACAATTTTTAAGGCGTAGATTGCGATCTTTTTTTTATATTGTTTGGTCCAGGCCACCCTGTTGAAACAGATCGTTTTTGCACTATTTTGAGCGGTTACAAATTCTGAAAAGTACTGCCCACACACCATTGCAGACACCTTTCATTACAGCATGCTTGCAGGAAGCGTTTGTGACATGAGAACATATTGACACATTAAGACATGTAACAACAATATTGTGCATGTCATTGTGGCAGAAATTTTTCAGAATTTAAAAGTTCCTGTAATTTGCTGTAATATTTAAAATGGTTATACCATAATTTCAGTAACATATCACTGTTGAGTTTTGAGTTTTCCTTCTTGCAAGGCTAATTTTTTACATCATTTTAAATTACGTGTATATGGTGTATGCTTAAGTCTTGGGATTAATACATGTGCGGATGTTTTATTTATGAAAGAAGTTGGATTGTGTAGTGTACTAAAATGCAACTAGTCATAATTTGTGAGTAACTGTGTTTTGAAATTTATGTCTAAAGGAGTGATTCCAGTAAAAAATTGATCAAGTTCTTGTTTTCGATTAATCATGGTTTTAAAATGTCTGTTACATGTTTCAATCGGACATTATGTTTCCAGATGTTTTAACTTGTCATGTAAATATGTCCTTACATGCTCTTTCTTTTAAATCTCATTGCATATTTATGATGTGAATTTCTTGGATTCAACCCATACAGTCCAGTTTTTATCTCCATTATGAGTGTTAAACCATATTCAGCATTGGACTATGCAGGGCTAGAGAATTGTGTCATTATTATAATTGTTACCTGAACTCATGTGGGACTGTGAATTGTACATGACTGCATGGGCTTTTTGTGAATGCTGTTTTGTTGAATTATGTTATCAAAAGACCAAGTTGTTAGAATAGTCGTGCAGCCTGACATTAATACAGTATAACCCCAATTTTATATTTTGTGGGGACCATCTGTATGTTGTAAAATCTGGGTAACGTTGTTCGTATGAGCATTTCATCAGAATTATACAGAAGTGCAGAAAATTGTGGAAAGGGCGCAATGGGTGAATGTAAGTCGGGATTGTGTTGTAATTGTACAGACATCAAATTCATGTTCTGGAGCAGTTTTCAACCTTCCTGCAGTGACAGTCCCATTTTTACAACTCCTTAAACCTAGATCCCATGTATAATAAAAAAAGTATGCATTCTTCTAACAACATGTTTGGATTATGTTAAGTTAGTGAAAGTATGCACATGTTAAAAAACTAAGAATAATGTTATTTAGCCAGATATTGTGCCTTTATTTTGCTTATCATAACTGCACCTGCAGTAACACAGTAAATGGACAACTCACTTGGGAGGCCCATTTAACTCTTTGACACAGAATGTCCATATAGTTATGACTGCTGTTATTCAGTCCTTATTTAAATTCTGGTCTGCTGCATATCACACCTGGCACTGAATGCTGGTGCCAGAGGATTAACAGGAAGGTTTCACTCACTTTTTTGCCCTAAATTTCAGATCCTCGAACACTGTTGAAGCAATTGCACATTTGAAATCATCTTCCAGAGAGTCTAATTCTTTGTTTAATCTTAATTTCATGGGAACTCATAAAGCCAAGTTATCATTCCTGAGTTGTTGGGAGAGCAGGATAATTTCCAAAACTGTGTTTGGCTGTGCTGAATTATTTGTGAGCCTTGAAACCAAAATTTTATTTCTAAAAAGTAAGAAAACTGATTTCATGGTCACGTTAACTTATTATTTTGATAAATTCCTCTTGTATGCCTGTATTTTTGTAATTTAGACTTTTTATTTAAAATATTTGTATGTTTTAATCTTGTAAACAAAATGTCGGCACACAAACATCAGACAACATAGAGGTTGTAGCTTATAAGTTATTTTGAATTATTTTTGTATGTACATGAAAGAGACTGCACCTTCCTGCTAAGCACATTCATGTAGAATGCTTAGTAAGACTTTAAAGTGGCATTCTTTTACTAGGTGGTGGATGTGTTAATTAAGACTAGCATGTCATGGTGTCCTTCTAAACGTGTGTTGGTGTTGGCTGTAGTTATGTTGAAAATTATGAGTTAAGTGTACGTCTTATATTCCACTGAACTTTATATATATATATATATATATATTTTTTTTTTGTTTATATTTATTGGGCTCTGAATGACTGTATTAAAGATACAATTCTAAGACTTTCATTTTTTCCCCTCAAGAAACTTGTAATAATTGTTATCTGTCTCAGTTGTAACTTGTTATTAGTTTGTAATTTTGTGTCACATCTCATTACCCTGAACCACGCGATTTGTATAAAATTGATTGTACTTTATAAATGAAATTTATGTTTTGAGAATAAATGGTGCACCAGGTGCATTGTTTAGATGAGGAAGAATGGTTAAATCAATGATAACAGAAAGTGTTAGTTGCAAGATTGTCCTAAAACATATGTAGTAGATTACGTGGGCTGCCCAAAATATAACATACGTCTATATATGAATAAAATTCTTGCACTTCTGAATGTGATAATGAAGCATTTATTAGAAGTTCAGCCCTTGCATCACATGCTGGATGTCTGTGTTTTGTGCACACAGAACTAAATGCAATTGAATTAATGTTTGGAATATCAGAGTTCTTATAATAAAACTTCACCCTGAATGTAACATTAAGAGTGTACCCCAAACTTCTGCTTCTTGTTTCTGTTTACTAATTTTCCCAACTTGTACTCCTGTGTCTGGCAGAAAATGTATGCAGTATACAGTGTAACCAAGTTGTATAAAATTTGCCATAATCATTTTATGAGTGGTATGTAGTAATTAAATTAATTATTTAGTCCTGCAATTTGTTATTTGGGAAACAGTGTATTAGAATTCAATACCAAAAGCGTGTTTTCATGTGAATTTGCAACTGATTTTTGCAAATTGGACACACAATTACATTTATACTCAAAATTTAACTTGAATCAGAGAAATTTAATTTGATAAAAAGTCTGTACTGCCCTGTGTTCACAAGGACAGTGACTGTCACTTCACTTATGGTTCCAAACTGGAAGTGACTGAAGTTTTCACGTACACCAAAACAAACTGGCATTTTCAGGCAGGAAAATTCTATCCTGCTTGGTAGCCAGGATCCTGAAATATAATAAATTGAACCTTATTATACCTGCAACTGGATGTTCATAGAACATGACTAAATTAAGGAATGTTGAATACAGATTAGGTTCCTTCAGATGTGTCTTTTCTATATCCAATTTTCATCTGCTCCACATAATTTTTGGAGTGCTGAGTCAATTTAAACCAGGGGTCTCTAACCCAAATCCTGTATGGGTCAAATGAACAGTTTTTAAAATTAAGGAAGGCTGCAAGAGCTGAATTAATGTAATTCATACAGTGACGAGGCTATGGGCTGGACTTTTCTTGGTTTGAATCCTGGCAGGGACAGGAATTTTTTTGTTCTCCAAAATGTCCAGCCTGTCTGTGGGGCTCAGAAACCCTCCTATTCAGTGGATGCTGACACTCCTTTCCTCAGGGGTAAAGTGGCCAGGTTGTGAGGCTGATCACTCATCTCCATCTGGTGCTCCCCTGAAATGCCTTCATAGTTTGTACAGATACAATTGTACCTTTTATTAAGGAAGGCAGCACATAATTTTAAGCTATAAGTAGGACTCATGTTATGTCTAAAATTGAACATGCCATCACAATTATTTCACATTTGTGATGACAAACTGCAGTATGTCACCATCCATGAACAGCAGACCTCTTTTAATGTGATGGCCTTTGATTAAAAATATTTTAATCCCTAAAAAAAAGTATTTAGTGGTGTGCTGGGCCACATTCTGTGAGTAAAATGAGAGGAATTCTATAGCCACATAAAATGAACAAGCCACCATGCTACAGTCTACAGGTTTGGGGTCCCTGATTGCAATAATTGCATGTGCTTGTTGCTTTCACTCTTACTGGAAACTCGTGTGGCATAAAGTGATGCCACTGCATAACTATGGTGCTTTCAAATTTGTGCTTTGTCTAAGCAAAAGTGCAAGCTGTTGACGTGGGTGAGTTTATATGTTGGGTGTGCTGTGTTCTTGATTGACATTTTGCTGTTGCACAAGGAAAATTTAAGAGGCAATTAACTTGTATTCTTGTATGAACTACATTTCATGTAAAAAAAACGGTCAAAATAATATATTAAATTTGACTGATAGAAGAGACACAAACATGTAATATGCTACCAAGAATGGTGCAACAACACAGACTGGAGTCATTTACTCCATTCTTTTCCTTTATAATGTAGGGATGATGGTTGTAGTGTATATCAGATGCCTCCTTTGGTATGGAATTTAGCATATCGAGTATTAGTTAAATATTAAGATGTATAAATTCAAAATGTCTGCTTATAAGGTCATACACTTAATGTCATTGTAGAGTTAAATTTGGTCTGAATCAGAAGTATTGTGTAACATTAATTCAGTTGGATACATGTGTATGATAATTATATGTAAATGTTGAATGTTAAATTTTTGTTTCAGATTCTTTTCTGGTACATCCATGAGAAGAATTTTCATTAGCAAATTGTCATAAAGTGATGAAGTAAAATGTCCCTGATAACAATGGGACTTCATTGCCTTATATATGATTTCAGTCTGATGACCTGAGTGCTTTTTGAATTTTAGGTACTGGTTGATTCGTAAAATATCAGTTAAATATTTTATCTGCATATTACATGATTGTATGTTGCTTGATAGTGGGACTGTCATCTTTGATTTAGCCAAAATTTTCTATCTCAGAATTCTGACTGAATATAAGAAAAGGCTTAATAAGTGTTTTCTTTTATCAGATTTGGTATCGTAACAACCATTATCCTGGTTACACCACTAAAAGGTTATAGATGAGACTGTTAAGTCTCATGAGAAGTGGTTATTTCCCCAGTTCAGTAATTATTAGAAGTGTGGGATTTGGATCAGATTGAGGCAGTTGGTAATCCTGGTATTGAAATGAATTGTGGCAATAAGTAGGAATGTCAGTATAGCAATCTGACAGGCATTTTTACCAAAGATTCTTTTTAACTGAGTGTGTGGTATACAGTGAAACTTGGATTTTATATTTCTGAAGGTACCATTTAAATGAATTTAAAATTTGTGTAGATGTTGAAATTAAATAAATTCAGCTAATTGTAAGATAACATCATACTTTATGAGGTATTTCTTTGAAGTATAGGTGCTGCACAGTGCTCACAAAAATGCTGGATGTTCCTTTCCGACAAACTGACGTTTTTCATAAAGAGAGAAACATTCATTCCCACCATATGTACACACCAACATATGCTGGCCTGGAATTTATGTTGCAAGTTCCCATGCTTCATATTTTATCACATCAAATATAACTGGCACTTGAGTTTTTCATTTCATGTATGCAGTGTCAATTCTATTTCTGTTTCATGAAAGTGACAGTACTTGGGTCCACTGAAACACTTGCATGTGTTGTTCATGTTTATTACGTGTCCTTTTGTTGCTTGCCTCTTTGGGCATTTGCTTCTGAAACTTGTTACATTGCAATTATTCATTTTCTCAGTGTGGTTGCTCAGTATTATTTTCACGTTGGCTTATAGTTGTGCCTGGTCCCATTTGGATTTTTTTTTTTAACAGCACATTGAAGGAATTGATTATAACAGATGCAGATGCTGTGTTCTCTCTTTCAGCTTTACTTGTGACTTTTCATTATTGCATGCCTTGGTTTGGCTTGGCAGAGACCAATTTGGTAATTTTTATATAAGTTGTAGACAATCCATTGTATTTAAATGCCAGATTTAGGGATACTCTGGTAAATACAGCACTTAAAATTATAGTAACAGGCCAGTTTATGCTCAGTTTTAATGTTTACTGTGGAACTGAGTAGAAAGATTAAATGTATGTTGTTGAAAAATACATTTTTATTATGGACTTTTGGCAGGACTGATAAAAACATAAATAGAATCAAGGAAGATGGATTCAAGGAACGTGAAGTCCAGGTTACAATGTATTTATTTCTGTGCCAACATTTATTTGTCAAAGTATTGTATCACAGAGGCAAAATATGATGCAGACATGACATCATACAGTGGGACCAAAAGGAGGAAGTCTTCAAAAGAAATTATTAATGAAATCCTTAACCTGTGTAATGTTTATTCCTTGTTTCATCATGTGCAGTAGTATAACTCGTATATTTGCCAGTGGTTTTTAGACCATGCATTAGAATTCATAAGTGCCTCTAGGTATCTTACGGAATGTCAGCATTCGTGTTATAGCAACAGTAATTTTATGTTGTGCATTGACTTGTACAGGATACGACAAGAATATTTTATTACAAAAGAGGAGTTTGTAATACATCTTTGTTAATGCGCATAGATGCTACACTGTAAAGAATGTGTAAAATTTTTGTGGGGTCACTGGATGAGATCTTAAATTTCTGTTTTTAGGATCGTATAATATCGGTGATAGAGAAATGAGTACAGAGCATTGGTGGAATGATATTGATTGGAAATTTCTATCACTAGGATTGTACAGTATCAGTGATAGAGAAATGGGTATAGAGTGTAAGTGGCGTGATATTGACAGGGGAAAACTGCACTACTCAGAGAAAACTAGTCTCAGTGTCACATTTTCCACTGCAAATTTCACATGGACTTGACCTAGTATCAGTACCAGGCCTCCACAGTGAGAAGATGGTGACTGCATGAGCCATGGAACAGCCTGGATCATATTACAGTATGAACCATTCAGGTTGTGAAGTCATCAGTAATTGGACTACTGGTGTAATCTGATTTTCCACACACATATGCAGCACCCTGGTGGTACATAGCTCAAAAGGCTTAATAAGGGTAAGAATTCTGAATGTGTAGTCACTGAGTTAAACCAGGAGTATTAAGATGACAGCATCAGAAATGTACATGTAAAAATGTACCAACATGTGGTTAGAAGGAAGTTTGGTGTTTACCAGAAACTGTCTTTTCTGTTGGGATTCTGGTTAATTTCCAAATATGGCACTATAGCCATGGCCACGGCAAATGAAACGTGAGGTAAAATGCAATGTTGCCAAACATGTGAACTTGGCAGCGAGGTTCTGGCTTCGCTGCCCAGTAAATAGCAACATCATTCAACCTCATTGCCTGATTTACTGCTTCCATTGCAGATAGCTTATGAAAGTGCCCGCTATTATATAATATGATTATAAGTGTTTAGATAAATGTATTGTTATTTGGTATATTGTTGTTTCTTTGTGTTCTGTTCATTAGTGTTTCATTGTGTGTTAGTTTGTGGACTGTCCGTTTGGTTATGTAGATCTCTCAACAGTAGGCAGTTAGCTTAAGCTTCAGTTGCTGTGGTAGTGGCTACAGAAAACCAAGCAGATATGAACCATGTGCTGTTGTGTTGCTGTTGGTTAAATGTACAGTTACACAACTTTTGAATCACACCAGCATTAGCCACTGGATGTGCCATTGCTCGGACAAAAGCTGGTGGAAAGAAAATGATAGAAAAGAGTGCTGTCCTGTTGGATGCGACACTGTTCAGTTTAGTAGGTAGATACAAATATTGAGGAGGAAGACCATGCTTCCATCTTTGGGGTCAGAAACATTAGTACCGTCTGCCAGACAGTGTCGCTTTATATCCCAGAGGACAGTAATCTCCACAGTCAGTACTGTGAAAACCTTAAGTCACACACATTGTTGAAATGTTGACTAGTCTTTGTAGCACACCCGCACAAAAAATATGCATTCTGGGGCTATAAATCTTGAAAGTTCTGGTGAATGTAAAACAGGTTTCAAAATACATGATTGTAGTAATATGACTGAAGGGAACACAATTTTTCCACATGAAGTGCAAGTGTGCATAACAGTTCTTACCTACTATGAATTTATTTTTCCTATCTGCAATGATATAAATTTCTAACAGACAGTTAAAATTGAAACAGGAGTTTAATTGCTTTTAGATTTCGGAACACTGACCATGAAAATGGAAATATTAGTTTAACAAAGTTTAAAATTTCACTAATGTGGGGAGTCTAGTACTAGTCTATGGCCACATTACCTATATTGTTGCTTTATTCTTCCTGTATTCTTCAGTAAAGGGTTTGAAATTAGCTACACTCTACTGGAAATGATGGTATTGTCTACTAGGTTGTATGTTGTGAGAATATAGACCAAGTAGATGGCTTCATATATCATTTTATTGTCCATTTATATAAAAAATACGATCCATGAAAAACGTGATACCCTGTTATTGTTGGTGGATTTACAAGCTGTGTTGTATGACCGATTGGATATAACTCCGCAGGGTGATAAATTGCTCTTACTGAGTAGCTGTTGTCAGCGAAATATTACTTTATTTTGTAAGAGAAGTGAAAATATTGTCCTTGTCCATCTGTTTTCTTTGCCAAAGAAAGGAAAATAAATAATGTGTGGATGGTTTTCATCTGTATGTGATGTTTTATGCTCAATAAAGATCTGACCACATATTATCCTGCTGACATTATTCTTGTTGCTTTCCTTTGATATAATTAGGTGTGTCATATTTGTAGACTCAGCTTTGATCTTTCTGCAGGTTGATATGTTGATATGTCTGTCAAGCTCCACAGTGTGCTATCATAATGGTGTTATTTTACATTACACGTTAGTTGCATCGACAGCAATTACATACTAATTTATTTTATAAAATGCACCTGAGATGGACGATATGTCGCATGCATGTTTTCGGCCAAATGCAACAACATTTCATTTTCTCTTTAATGACACTACCCATATTGCTGAAGAGATGTGAAGGGAATGGAGAAGAAAGAGACTATGGTTGTCAGCTGTAAACTGAACTTTGCAAAACATCAGTGCAGTACTTATCAATTGCACATTCTTAAATACACATGAATACTAAAGTTGTAGCTCTTACATGTTTTGGGACAAGCATACCATCTTCAAGGAGCACAATATTCCAGTTTTAAAACCAATTGCCAGTGATAAGGTATTATTTATAAGGATCCAGAGTCTGTAGTAGGCTGTGTTGTTATCAGTCATGTACAAGAGGTACAACATATAGTGGTTCGCAAAATTGTGAAAAGTGACCATTAGCTTCGTCATGACTGCCATTCATCCACATGGAACAACTCGGCTCCCACTAGTCTGATTTTCAAGAAATTTTATGTTTGAATATTTTTCAAAAATATGTCAAGAAAATTCAAGTTTCATTAAAATCTGACAAGAATGGCAGGTACTTTACATGAAGACCTATGTATATTTATGACAATATCTCGAATTCTTCTCAGCCTGAGATATGTTTCAGACAAAAGTTGTAGAGAAAATCAAAATATGCATTTTGTGTTTAATAACTTATTTATTAGAAATTGTTCTGATTATGAGATAATGTGAAAAAATATTGTAGAGCTGGACAGGCCACTGGTGACAATATGGCACATGCACATTACATGCTGGATACCTAAGGCTACAGTTGCCCACCCAGAATAAGTAATACTGCTTTTCCCGTGCAAAAGAGGTTGCATGAGCACACCTCAATCTTACATGTAAATTGCCTGTCTTGTTAAAATCTTGTGGTTAAAGTGTGATTCTCTCTGTCTCTGGTACACAACACAGCATAACACAGGGACCTGATCTACTTTGTACTGAGATCTGCACTAGAGACATGAACCTATAATGCCACAAACTGAAAGTGTCCACTACCAACCACAAAAATAATTTTAATTTGTATGAACCTTACTATGTAAGAAATGTTTTAATCATGTCTTAACCATAACATTTTAAAAACTGTACAAGTTGTACCTTTTGTACATAATTAACATTGTTTCTCTTCAAACACCTGTGTATTAATTATATATAGATCCCAATCAGGAAACTTCTCATATTTTTTAAATACTTTTTAATCTGTTTTTAACAAAATACGAGTACATACTAACATTTTAAACATCATCATCTGTGGATATATAGTTATTAATTATTTAAGACGATGATGATGATAATGATAATAATAACAATAATAATAATAATAAACAGATACTAAATTCTTTACTAGCTAAATTCAATCTAATTAGTATAATTGATTTTCCTTCAATAATTAATAAAATTTCAATGACAACCGTTGATAAATTTTTCTAAATATGAAAATGAAAACTTTACAATAAATCCACTACCAAATTGGCTCTCAGACCATGATGCCCAAGTTCTGGTATTAAGCAACATAAAAATTCAAAATCCATCTACTTTTCCTGTAATCAGAAGAAACATAAATAAATTTACTATATCTGAATTTAAGTTACATCTTAGTTACAATTCTTGTGACAATCCTCTTCTCTGATGATAATGTGAACACAATATTCAGTGACTTTCTCAATACCTATCTAAGAATATTTTACCACAGTTTTCCTCTTAAAAATATATCTAAAATGAAAAAAATAAAACCTATATAATAGCCGAAATTAAAAAGTAATGCATTCGTAAGAGAATTATACATATTAAGTAGAAATACCAAAAACCCCAAATTAGAGAGTCATTATAGGAAATATTGTGAAATTCTATCAGAAGTTATAAAGACAGCAAAACAACATTATAATAAATTTATTGCAAACTCCAATAATATAGCGAGAACCATCTGGGATATCATCAGAACAACAACTAACAATAGCAAAAGTAAACATGCAATAGCATTAATACACATTGATGGTTAACTATGCAGCAATGATCAAATTATTGCCACTACCTTCAATTATTATTTTATATCACTTCAGACAAAGTATCTGTCAGCAAGTCGCAACAAATAAATAAAACCCCAAATGTAACTGACTCCATAAGCTGCGTTCATGAGATATTTAAACAACCATTCCCTTACATAAAACTGACACCCAAAACTACCAAAGAAATTAAAGCTATAATTCAATCACTACAGTGGAAAAATTTTAAGGATATGATAAAATTCTATTAAAAATCTTAAAAATAAGTATGGCCTTTATAGTATCCCTTCTAATCTATATGTGTAATAAGGTATTACGTGTAATAAGGTATTACCTTCAGGTATATTTCCTATGCGTCTAAAATAGTCTCAGTTAAGTCCCATTTTTAAAAAGGTGACAATTCTGGAATGTCAAATTACAGGCCAATATCTTTACTCACAACATTTTCCAAAATGTTTGAGTCATTTACAATAGAATACAATTCCATATACACAGTAATAATAGGCTTGCACAGAAACAATATGATTTCAGAACCAATTCCTCAACTGAGTTAGCTGCTTACAACTTAGCAATTAATACTTTAACAGCTTATGGTAATAAACTGTTAGATGAAGGACTATTCTGTGATTTTACAAAAGCATTTGACTGTGTGAAACATGATATATTACTTACAAAATTGGAGTATTTTGGTATTAATGGTAAGGCAAGTGATGTGATAAATTCCTATTTAAATGACAGATAACAAAGAAAAGTAATAAAAAATGAATACTCCAAAAATAGTTCTAATTTGGACAAATTTAAGCAGCTTGTACCACAAGGTTCAATACTGTTTTTCCTATTATAAATTAAAGATTAAACGTACATAATAAATAATATATCTAAACCAACATTTTTCGCTGACAACACTAGCATTATATGTCTAACTCTGAGTCCACTGATTATGCCACAATCTGTAACATTTGATAAAATAAACTTATGATTTGCAATAAATTCATTATCATTAAATCTTAATAAAACTAATTTTGTGCACTTTACAGCAAAATCAAATACAAAAATTAATATAAAGATAAATTTTGAAGATACTCAAATTAATAATATTTATAACGTAATATTTCTTGGATTAGCCATAGATAACACCCTATTGTGGAAGAAAAAAACTGAACAACTGGCCTCTAAGTTAAGCTCTGTGGGTTATTCTATCAGTTCCCTTGAGTCAATTATGTCTCAAAAATGTTTAAGAAAAATTTATTTTTCTTATGTGCACTCCACCATGTCGTAAGGAATAATTTTCTGGGGCAATTCACCCTATAGCAATTCTACTTTTAAGGTACAAAAAAGAACAATAAGAATTGTTGTGAATGCTGGGTATAGAGACTCTTGCTGTCCACTGTTTAAAAAGTTAAATATTCTTCCTCTTTACTCCAAATACATATTTTCATTATCAACATTTGAAGTTAAGAACACAGATGCTTTCAAATCAAATTCTGCAAAACACTGTTGTATTATACAAGGCTCTGAATTACATCCTTCAACAACAAATCTGACAAAAGCACAAAAATGAGTACATTATTCTGGAATTAAAATTATCAATAATTTACCACTAAACACTAAGCAATTATTTCATGATACAAACAAATTTAAGTTGACCTTGAAAAGTTTCTTCTAGAAGGATCATTTTACTCCTGTAATGACTACTTTGAATGGAATTGAATGAGCTATCTGGGTACTTATTAAAAGTGTCACTGTAATGTGATTTCTTTAAAAAATATACATATACATATATATATACATATATATATATATATATATATATATATATATATAGTACTACTTATGAATTTTATTAACAAATGTATAATATTATAAATTATACTAATTATTATGTTATCATGCATATTTTATGCTAAATCAGATTTAAACACACACACATATATATTCCATATTTTTACAATTATTACAGGCCTTATTATGACAATAATGATGACTTTATTTAGTAATATTAAGTTATAAATTTTATTCCATTTAAAATTGAATTTGTGTTACATAACACATTTACTCTCATGATCTGTTGAGAGTTTCTGTATCATAAGGTCTTGTCCAGTTAGGATCTATGTAATGTATTTCAAATAAATAAACAGACATCAACAATGGATCCTGCACAATGGAACCTTGTAAGTAGCTTGTCACTGGCAATTGGTTTTAAACCTGGCATACTTCACTCCCTGAAGATGGTTCACTTGTATTGAAACATGCCAGAGCTATTTCTTTAATATGCATATGTATTTCATAATATGCATTTGGTTGGTACAATAAATTGAATGCTTTGCTCTCAAAAATGTATCAAATTGACAACTTGAAAATATTTGAAACACATGTTCCATGGTCTTCCCTTTACAAGACATAAATGCAACATTGTCTACATTACCTGCCTAAATTGTTTTGATACATTCACGCCTCAGGATAACATAGTGCATAGTGCATAACATTGTGAAGGATGACACGGAAAATTTTAAGTGACTATGGTGTTCCATGGCTTAGGAGCATTTTATGTTACATTATTTGCCTTCCAATTTTCATCCCAGATGGGACGTTCCATTGCCAGCATTTGGAGGAGGAAAGTAGATGTGTGTTGCAGTAAAGGTAGAAGTATTGATAAAAATTCAGATCTCATGGAACATAATATTGCATCAGTTTGTAAACAAATAGAAGTGTTTTGGAAGAGCCTGCTGCCTTCATTACTTGTGTCCAAGACGTGTAAACTCTGCAGAAGAAAATAGGTATTTTAGACAGGTAAAGGCATTTGTGGTAGTTAGCCAGTGGCATAGCTGTGCCATGCAATGAATGGGGTCATTGGTGTAAGACACATGCAAGTATACACTGTAATGAGGATGAGGAGTACAGATGTGAAGGAAACAGGGAACAAGTAGAGGATGTGGGGGTGGGGGATTGAAAACAGATTGGTGGGAGGTCTAGGATGTTGTTAGCAGTTTTAGAACTGCATACAGATGAAAGGATGCAAGGGAGGTCTGGAAGGTCAAGTGATCCTGAGAAGGGTCATAATGCCAGAGGTGTGTATGCTCAGGAGGGGGGATTCAGGGAGTGTGTGAAAGGCTTTCATGACCTGCTCAAGATACAAGCATCCTCTCTCTTCATGTTGGCAAATGGAATGTGGCAGAGAAAGATTTTGGTGTCCTAAAGTTTGATGTGATGTGTCCCGTAACTTTGGGGATGACTATTGTGAATATGCTAAGAACTTGTGGTGTTATTTCCTGTGCGTGTTGGTATTTTAATGTATATGGTGCTCATTTGCAAAGGCTGATTTTCAGGTATTATTTTTGTGTAGTCAGTGATTCTGGTACAGAAAAAGTTCCAAGCAGGGACAAATCATCAAATTAATATATTTTAGGGCTGGAAAGTATTAGAATAGCTAATTGATTTAGAGATGGAATTTGGAAGAGACTAAGTACCTTTTTTATATAAATTTCCTTATTAAAGAAAAGAGATTAGTAAGGACAATCAATATATTGATTAGGGTAGGAGTTGGACGACCAAGGAATCTTAGTTCGATTTATGGCAGGAGTAAGATATTATTCACCTCTTCAAACGGTCCAGGCTGTCTCTGTAACCCATCCAACCTCACAGTCAGTGTGCATTAGGGGAAATACAACAGGTGCTTCCAGTTTGCCTCCAATCAGTGCTGACATCAGGAATGCATGGAACTATACCTCCACGTCCACTATACCTTCATGGTGTGCGCAGGGATGGCAGTACGTTTATGAAAGAAAACATCAACTTCCATACAGCACATTATGGGCTGATGGAGTCCTTTCTGAGTTAATAATATTCTTGATGTAAGCTCAGTCAAGCACGTTATATACAACCAAATACCAAACCGAAGGATAGCGAATTAAACTTCGCCCGGTAACTGCCATTTGATTAGGAATCCATTTTTTTAAACAACCAGGAACCGGGATGAGGGCGTTGGGGGGGGGGACACAGAACTTTAACCCATCACACAGCAGAAAAACCAGAGTAATTTATTAGTATAGCTACAACGAGCTAATTCAGATTAAAAGTCCCCATGGGATTCTCAATCCTGACTTTGTAATCACTTATGTACACATGTTCCTCTCCTTCCTTAACCTGGTTGTTTGGTTGTTTGGTTGTCCTGCTCTTATAAATGTTTTCTTCGTTTTTGGCCAAGTCATAATGTTTGTATACACTGCCAAAAATGTCATATTTTTAAGACCTGGACAAATATGGGGCTTTGGCGTCCTGAACTGAATTTTTAGGGACAATGGGACAGAGCTACCAACACTGTCCCAAGAAAAAGGGAACGAATAGGATCCCTATATTTGATGGACATTTACGTTTCCCAACATTGGCAGTATAGTTAGAATTGATTATACCGCTGTGTGTATTGTTTGCCACGTTATGAATGGCGTTGTACTCTACATAACGCTTACAATTGAACTGCACGTGGATCAGTCTGGAAGGTAGCGTATCGTGAAAACACTGGATTCTGTCTACAGTTCAGATCCCATGTTTTTTAAATGGTTTTCGTGGTTTCTGTCGAACTGTCTGTCACCATAGAACAAGTATGCAAGGCACAGAATTGTACAAGCTGGCACAAGAAAGTGACTGGAGGAGCACTTAGGTAACTAAATTTCATGGGGATGGGGGACAAATATTGACAATTTAAATACTCTACTTCTTTTGACATATAAAACAGTATCTTAAAGCCTCTAAGTTTTTGTTAGTTCTTCCATCGTCAGTTTTAGAGCAACTCAGACTACCCTCGTCAGTTCTGCAGAAAATGCAGTTTGTTCCCATACCTTGTATTAAGTAAGGATTTTTCAGATTTCAGACGAGGTACAGCCTAGAAATAAAAATGGCGTATGAATTTCAGTATACAGGCAGATGTAGTTCTTATGCGGTAAAATAACAAAAGAAATATTTACTCACATCCTATATCATGTTATTGTTTTTCTTCTGGATGTTCAACTTGTACTCATTGCATTCTCACCAATTTAACTCATGTATGCTGACAGCTTAATTTGGCTTTTGTTATGGGATGGGACATAACCCATTGCACATACCTAACCCCAACAGCTGTGTGGTATTCACTACAGAAGCAGCAGTGCATGAACTCAATCTGTTCTCCCATCAGACAGAGGGTAGCACATGGCCACAGCAGCTATGATTGTCAGACCTGCTACATAACATCAGCCATGAGCCCCAGGGGAGCTTGACACTAAAATAGCCTGATTGACTGCCCATAAGTTGTATAGTGACCCGAACTTGGACGTAGTCATGATGTTACAGTTTATTCTTCCAAGTACTGGCCAAAGTAATGCCTTGTATTCCATTTAACCCCAGAACTCCTCTTGCATTATGGGCACTTTACGTACCATTAACAAACTAATTGTCTCTTTGGTAAAAAACTGAACTCACAGGACTGCTAATACAAAAGTTCAAAAATAGTCCTCAGCTAGTTCAAGCCAGTTCACACATCTGCAAGCCATTTCTTCACAGTCAGTTGTAATATTCTTTGTTCCATTGAAGTTTTTATGTCTAGCTTTTGTCACCTTAGTTAATTATTTGAAAAACATTACATCAGATGTATGTATGTATTGCAGAGCTCATTCTTGTACAGGTCCATATTTTATCTGATGGAAATTGTTACTTCTGCGACCATTCATGTGATGGTAGGCAGTCAAGTGATTGCCATTATTCCAGTGTGATATGTTGTCAGGGATCCATGCATTGTGGGTCAGTCTAGTGCAGTTGATATTAGGGTTTAAATTATTTTATTTGCTGGAAAGTTATAGTTGAAGGTATTATACTTACTGTGAAGTTAACTTATCATGTATAAAGGAGGCACTAGAAGAGTTTTCCTTTGGCTTGTAGAGATGTGTCATATCAAATAAACACTTTGATCAATGCACTTCAAATTTCTGTTCGTGAAATTGAAGATACTGCATCCTGAATGCTTTCTGTCAGGTTGCGTTCTGTGTGAGGATTATTACTCTACACTTTATCTTGCAATATGCCTCACAGGTAATAACTGCATGGATTGGGAGTTGGTGACTGGCAAGGCCACAGTCCTTTGCTTATTATCCTGTCACCTAAAACACTCTAAACAGTGTACATAATAATTTGCAGTATGAGTTCATTTGCCATCTTGCTGACCAAAGATGTAGGTTTTCTTGTAACTGGATAGGGGTTTGCATATTTATTGAGGCAAAACTTTGTTGCATTTTTTTTTAAATTTGGAAGCCATTTTATTATATTATTTTCTCAGTGGCTAATAAGAGAGTATAGGCTCCTATTCTGTTAATAGTTATTTAAAGTTACATATTTTTGTTGGCATCTGCCTAAGGAAGGATGACACAAAGTCAGAAAAGCCACGCTTACCAGAACCTTTGCCTGTGTCTGTTACTACCAAATTTCAAATCGCAGCGTATGATTACTGTGAACTATTCCATGATTGTTGCAAGAGTGGTATAAGATGCAGATGAATTAACGTTATTTAGTAGTGCTGTGTTCATGAGGAGAACTATTGTTTAAAATATGAAGACAGTGATTGTGAGTGACAAGCAGACTTTTGGAGATATTTTATACTGAGTGTAATTCACGTGGAACATAAAATGTGGGTCAAGCTTCAATGAAGACAGGTTAAATGACTTGGAAGTTGAAATATTGAAAGAGGTATGTACTAACAGTTTAATTAATACTGTAACTTAGGACACAATTTAAAACGGGAATGTCAGTACAATATCAAAGATGGCGTCGGTGGAAGCTGTACTTAATACTTGCTCTCGTTATTTTGATCAAAGACCATGTGATAGTGATGAAAATTCGTGTGAAAATTGCTGCAAAATGAGGGATTACTTAACAGTGCTCACAACAGAACTTAAATCTGCTCAA
>Ga0123357_10001172_pt1 | contig 27375 bp, 21 predicted proteins | sample TergutEmb28metaG_FD_89873 | JGI IMG/M metagenome (GOLD analysis project Ga0123357, IMG submission 89873) | Embiratermes neotenicus P4 segment gut microbial communities from Petit-Saut dam, French Guiana - Emb289 P4 | ecosystem: Host-associated > Arthropoda: Insects > Digestive system > Gut ...
TAAAACCAAACCTTACACAAATCGAAAATTTGTAGTACACAAATCCGAATTTCAAAAATTGGATGCCGTTGATTTATACCTTTTTCCGACTTGATGGACTGCAATGTGGGTTAAGGTAGAAAAACGCTGTGGAATTAACAAAAATAGCTATCTTTGCAGTGTGTCTTATTCGCCATTAAATTCTACTCAACTCCATTTGATAAAAATGTTCTCAGTGATCAAGAATGAAGAAGGTCTAAAAGAACTGCAATCTGTTCTATTCAATTATTACCAAAATAAACTAAAGGCTCAAACCGATGAATTTTGGGAAAAGAATAATTTGGATAACACTAAAATGGAAGAAATAATGTACGGACATAACCGTTTTACAAAAAAATGAAGAAGGCTTTAGATACAAATTGTTTGTTACCGGCTATTTTCTATAATTCACCTTGCTATTGGCTTTGGGAGTCATTCTCGAAAGTACAATAATTCTCACGGACTGCAAAGCAATTTTGGTACATCTATATAACTTCAATTCCTTGTTCTTTTAACATTTTCAGCCCTACATCTTTTAATTTGTATTTTTGTATTTTTCCGCTTCCGGTAAGCGGAAATTCATTTACAAACAGGATATATTTAGGTATTTTGTGGCGGGCGATTTGTCCCCGGCAAAAGTCTCTGACATCTTCGGGAGTCAGCGTTGCGCCTTCTTTCAGAATAATAAAAGCGCCGACCTCTTCACCATATTTTTCGGAAGGAATACCAGCCACCTGAATATCTTTAATGCTGTCTAAGTGATATAAAAATTCTTCGATTTCACGCGGATATATGTTTTCCCCGCCCCGGATAATCATGTCTTTGATTCGGCCTGTGATACGGTAATAGCCTTGCTCGTCTTTTATTCCAAGGTCGCCCGAATGTAACCAATTGTCTTTATCGATGACTTCAGCAGTGGCTTGCGGGTTTTTGTAATATCCTTTCATCACCAGATAACCCCGGCAGCAAATTTCTCCTTGCACGCCCACAGGGCATTCTTCTCCTGTTTCGGGATTTACGATTTTTACTTCTGTAAAAGGATATTCTTTTCCTACAGTTGTACAGCGGGCTTCGAATGGGTCTTCCAATACGGAATGAGTCATTCCCGGAGAAGATTCCGTTAATCCGTATACGCTGGTTATACAGGTAACGTGCAGTTTATCGGTAACTTTACGCATCAGTTCGATGGGGCAGAGCGCTCCGGCCATAATGCCTGTGCGTAAGGAAGTTACGTCAAACATATCAAACATCGGGTGATTCAGTTCCGCAATAAACATAGTTGGAACGCCATGTAAAACGGTACATCTTTCTTTATGTATCGAAGCTAAAACTGTCAACGGGTCAAATTTTTCAATCATAACCTGAGTACTTCCATGCGTTAAACACGCCATTGTAGCCAACGTTACCCCGAAACAATGGAACAAAGGAACACAACAACAAATTTTGTCGTCCTGTGTATAGCCCATTCCTTCTCCAGTGAAGAATCCATTATTAACTACATTATAATGGGTAAGCATCACTCCCTTGGGAAAACCGGTTGTTCCCGAAGTATATTGCATATTCACAACATTTCGGCAGGTAACATTCTTTTTAGCGTCGTTTAATATTTCGTCCGGTACATTCTTACCAAGCAATAAAATTTCAGGCGTATTATACATTCCCCTGAATTTTTGTTGTCCGATGAAAATAACATTTTTTAGCCTTGGGAAACGGACGCTTTTTAAATACCCACGTTGGGATGTTTTCAGTTCAGGCGCCATTTCATAAACCATATCAATATAGCTTCCATCAAAAACTCCTTCGGTGATACAAAGCGTATGTATATCGGAGTTATTTACCAAAAATTCCAATTCATGTTGTTTGTAATTGGTATTAACGGTTACGAGTACCGCACCTATTTTTGCTCCGGCATAAAGGAATGTAAGCCAGTCCGGCACATTAGTAGCCCAGATTCCGATATGTTCGCCGGGTTTTACTCCTATGGCCAATAAACCTTTGGCCATATTATTTACTCGCTCGTTGAATTGTTTCCAAGTGAAACGGAGATCGCGGTCGGAATAGACGATATATTCTTTGTCGGGTGTTGTTTCCGCCCAATATTCGAGCCATTGCCCGATAGTTTTTTCTGTTAGTTGCATAATAATTATGAATGAAGAATGAAGAATGAAGAATGAAGAATGAAGAAAACTATCAATTCTTCATTTTTCATTCTTCATTCTTCATTACATTGGCGTATAAACTACAGCTAAAATTTTTGCACCGTGTTCGTCGGCTGCATGTACATGATGCGCCACGATAGAGTCATAATAAATACTGTCGCCTTCTTCCAACAGGTACATGTTACGGCCATAAGTAATTTCCACATAGCCTTCGAGGCAATAAATGAATTCTTCTCCTTCGTGGGTGGAAGTTACAAAATTTACACCCGCTTCGGTAGGGGCAATTTGAATAAGAAACGGTTCCATGTGCCGTCCGGCTTTAGACGCTGAAAGGGCATAATAGTCCATGTGTTTGTTCTCTTTCGTGTCGCTTGTAGAAAAGCTAACGGTTTTAGGATGCCGTTCCCTTCTTGATATGACGGGGCCAAGTTCATCATTGTCATCCAAAAATGTACCCAATCTGACACCCAACACACGGGCTATTTTGATTAGCGGAGATAAAGAAGGGAAATAATCCGTATCTTCTACTTTTACAATTTGAGCGATATCTAATCCGGAACGTTCAGCCATTTCTTCTAAACTGATTGATTTTGATTCCCGTAATTGTTTGATTCTTGCTCCAAGTTTTTTAAGTGTATTCATATAGAATGTATTTTTTAATCAAAACGGCACAAATATATGATATTTTTTATTAATACAAAACCTTAAATATTTATTCTTTTTTTATTTCTTACAAAACTATAACAATTTATTCAACACTTTTTCCAACACGCCCACATAATAAAACGGCAAATTGATTAACTTAAAAGTTTTGCCTTCGTGCGTTGTCACTTCATCAATCGACAGCGGTTGCGACCACACACGAACTGCCCAGTTATGAGGACATTCGTTCATATACAAATGCAACGATTGGAGTTTGGAATTATGCCCTGATTTTACCTCTACCGGAATAGCCATACTATTATATTTATATACAAAATCAACTTCGGCCACCGAAGTGTTTTTATCTCGCCTCCAATAAATCCGTTTGGTGAGCAGACTATTGTCAAGCGTCAAAAGTTCCTGTGCCACAATATGTTCAGCAATTCTGCCACGCCACACATCCTGAATATCTTTGACTGAAAAAACTTCGTGCTGTATTCCCGAAAAATAGCTTACAAGTCCCGTATCAAGCCAAAGCAGTTTGGGTTTCCGGCGAAAATTTTGCATCAGAGGCATTTGCGTACTTGAAGTCGGATACGCCAGTTCGAGCAACATTGCTTTTTGTATGGTTTGGAATGCCAAACTCATTTCTTTTGATTTGAACGAAGTACCACCGAATTTTTCAAAACTGATACATTCAGCTGCGCTTTGCCAGCCGACTTCGAGAATAGTTCTGATTACTTTAACCAATGCTGCATCGGCAGTATATTTTTCTATGTCGTCGCGATAAGTAACCAGTATAGATTCGTAAACTCGTTTTACCGACAACAAATCTCTTTTTTTTGCATATTGACTTATGGCAGCAGGCATTCCACCTACCAAAACATAATTGTGAAAATAATCCATTACCCGATTATGAATAACCGACTGAACTTGTATATTTTCAACAAGTTTAGCATCGAAATCATTGTCAACCCCATTTAAAAATTCCAAAAATGAACAAGGACGAACAGCCATATATTCCACACGTCCGACTGGAAACGAGATTTTGCGAACATCAACAACCGTTTCAAGCAGTGAGCCGGCAACGATGACGTGTATATAATTTGCATCTTCGTAAAAGTAGCGCAAGAGTGCAATGGCTCGTTTTGAAAACTGAATTTCATCTATGAATAACAATACCGATTCTTTTTGATAGAGTGTTTTCTTGTGATAAAAAATGTCGCGAATGATTACATCGACATCGTCTGTAGTTTCAAACAATTGCCGGTCTAACTCTCTTTCGAGATTCAAATGCAGAAAGACATCATAATTTTTGGCAAGTTCTTCAACTACTGTTGTTTTGCCAACCTGACGTGCACCTCTCAAAACCAATGGCTTGCGGTCGTCCCGCTCTTTCCATTGCAATAAATCCCGTATTATCTTGCGCTGTATCATATTTTAACATACTTTCTTCTGCAAATGTAATACTTTTCTCTGATTCTGCACAAAATTAGGGTATAAATCATTAAAATTCTGCACAAAATTAGGGTATAAATCATTAAAATTCTGCACAAAATTAGGGTATAAATCATTAAAATTATACACAAAATTAGGGTATAAATCATTAAAATTCTGCATAAAATTAGGGTATTGTATTAATCTCATGCTCCAAAATCGTCGAACACCAACATTTCTTCCGGCACTCCCAAATTATTCAACATGTCTTTAACAGCTTTGGCCATTGGACCGGGACCGCACATATAGTATTCGATATCTTCGGGCGTTTCGTGGTCTTTCAGGTAATTATCGAAGATGACTTGATGAATGAAACCAACATATCCTGTCCAATTATCTTCGGGACGAGGTTCGCTCAGAGCAATATTGAATTTGAAATTCGGAAATTCGCGTTCGATTTCACGGAAATCTTCTTCATAGAAAATCTCATTTTTAGAACGGGCTCCATACCAATAAGAAATCTTTCGGTCGGTTGTGTTTAATGTTTTGAAAAGATATAGTAAATGAGAACGTAGAGGAGCCATACCGGCGCCACCTCCGATGTAGAGCATTTCTCGTTTAGTATCTAATATATGAAAATCGCCATAAGGGCCGAATATTTTTACTTTATCTCCCGGTTTCATGTTAAAGACATAAGAAGAAACGATTCCCGGTTTGATACTTGCTTTCCATGTTCCGGTTGCTTGGTCGAATGGGGGAGTGGCAATGCGAATATTCAGCATTACGATGTTGCCTTCGGCCGGATAATTGGCCATTGAATAGGCGCGGGAAGTAGCTTCATCGTTCTTGCAGGACAAATTCCACATTTTGAACTTATCCCATTCGGATTGGAATCTGTCTAATTCGCCTTCATCCGGACGGCCTTCAATATCAAATTCCGTGAATTTCAAATCATACTTGGGTATTTCTATCTGGATATAGGAGCCGGGTTGAAAATTCAAACATTCTCCTTCGGGCAATTTCACAACGAACTCTTTGATGAAAGAAGCTACATTGTAATTCGAAATTACTTCACATTCCCATTCTTTTACTCCAAAAACTTCTTCGGGAACTTGTATTTTCATGTCTTCTTTTACTTTGGCTTGACAGCCTAAACGCCAATGGTCTTTGATTTGTTTACGGGAAAAGAACACGACTTCAGTCGGAAGGATTTCACCTCCACCTTCCAATACCTGACAACGGCATTGGCCACAGGAACCTCCGCCTCCGCAGGCGCTTGAAAGAAAAATATCGTTGGCTTGCAGGGTATTTAAGACGGTTCTTCCCATCGGAGAAGAAATATGTTTTTCGTCATTAACAATGATTTTTGCATTGCCCGACGGCATTAATTTTGTCTTGGCATATAATAATATGACAACAAGCAGTAATGTAAGTAAAAGGAAAACGACTACACTTGCTATGATTGTTAAACTACTCATATTCCCCTTAAATTTGTATTCCCGAAAAACTCATAAATCCGATTCCCATTAAAGCTGTGATGATAAATGCTATTCCTAATCCTTTTAATGGTTTAGGTATATCAGAATACTCTAATTTTTCTCTGATGGCAGCCATTCCTACGATGGCGAGCAACCAGCCTATTCCGGAACCTAATGCATATACCGTAGCAACTCCAACGTTAGGAAATGCTTTTTGTTCCATAAATAAAGAACCTCCCAAAATGGCGCAATTTACAGCTATCAAAGGAAGAAAAATCCCTAATGAAGCATGAAGCGACGGAGTGAATTTTTCAATCACCATTTCCACTAACTGAGTGAAAGAAGCGATAACTGCAATAAAGATAATGAAACTTAAAAAGCTGAGGTCGACTTCTTTGAATTGTGGGCCTAACCATTCTAAAGCTCCAGCTCTCAATACTTTATCTTCCAATAAATAGTTAATGGGCAGTGTTATGGTAAGGATGAAAGCGACTGCAATTCCTAATCCCAACGCTGTTTTTACGTTCTTTGATATGGCGAGGAAAGAACACATCCCAAGAAAGTAGGCAAATATCATATTTTCTACGAAAATGGAACGAACGAAAGTGTTTAGTACTTCATGCATATCTTAATTCTTTTCTTGTAATTCTTTATCTTTTGCTCTTTGTATCCAAATAATGCAAGCGACAACAATTAATGCCATTGGTGGAAGTATCATAAAGCCGTTGTTCACGTATCCTGTTTTGTAGAATGATTCGGGAATAACGTGATATCCCAACAATGTTCCGGAACCAAGTAATTCACGGATAAATCCTACAACAACGAGGATAAGACCATAACCTAATCCATTGCCAATTCCATCTAAGAATGCAGGCCAGGGTTTATTGCTTAAAGCAAAAGCTTCGAGCCGTCCCATCAGAATACAGTTGGTAATAATCAATCCAATGAAAACCGATAATTGTTTGTTTACATCATAAGCATACGCTTTCAATATTTCGCTGACGACTGTTACTAAAGCTGCTGCCACAACTAATTGTACGATGATACGTATCCGGTTGGGAATGGTGTTTCTTATCAGGGAAAGAATAACGTTGGATACGGCTACAACTACGACTACCGATATGGCCATGACAATAGCCGGTTCTAATTTACTGGTTACGGCCAATGCCGAACAGATTCCAAGCATTTGGACTGTTATCGGGTTGTTTTTACTTAAAGGCCCTAACAATACTGATTTGTTTTTTTCTGATAAAAATCCCATATATTTACATTTAACCCCTAAATCCCCTAAAGGGGACTTTGGCGCTGTTATATTATCATTATTGTACCCCTAAATCCCCTAAAGGGGACTTTTAGCGCAGTTATTTTATCATTTTTGTATAAATATACTTCATTTTTATATTGAACTTCGGTCTATCACTCACTCAAGTCCCCTTTAGGGGATTTAGGGGTAGGAGTTAAGAACTTATTATAAGCTCCAATGCTTGTCCGTAACATGGCATCAACACCTTGGCTGGTAATTGTTCCTCCGGAAATCCCATCGACATAATCTTGTCCAATTGCTGATCTTCCCAGTCTGACAATAGCAATGGACACAAATTTACCTTCGTTGTTAAAGATTCTTTTACCGATAAATTGCCTTCCGAATTCAGGTCTGTTTATTTCAGCGCCTAAGCCGGGAGTTTCTCCTGCATGTTCAAAATCGGCTCCATAAACAGTATTTCTGTCGGCTTTCAAAGAAATATATCCCCACATTGGTCCCCACAATCCAGCTCCTCTCAAAGCTAAAATATATTTTCTATCTCCGTTGATTGTAGCTATGAATACAGGGAATCTTCGTTCTGCTTCGGGCTTTGTCAGTTCATTATCCAAATTAATTTCAAAAGCGTTACCTTCTACTTGATTGCCTTCCGAATCAATGACAAAAGAATCTGTGATTAGCTGCTCGTATGTAACTTTTACCTGAGATTTGGGAATATCAATATTGATTGAACGCAGAATCTGCCTCATTTTATCTATAGCTTCGTTTTGCTGCTGTCTTTTTTGCAGGAGTTGCGATGTGAAAGCCAGCAAAAGCGCCACCAGAATAACCATTCCGGAAGCATAGATGATTGTGTATGTATTACTTTCTTTGTTCATATCTTTTTAAACGTTTCTTGATATTTCTTTCCACCACATAATGGTCGATGAGCGGAGCGAAAGAGTTCATCAATAAAATAGCTAACATCATGCCTTCGGGATAACCGGGGTTGAGTACTCGTATCGCTATTGCAAACAAACCGATTAAAAATCCATAAATATATTTACCTTTTTCGGTTCTTGCGGAAGTTACGGGGTCGGTTGCCATGAATACTGCGCCAAATGCAAAACCACCCAATAGAATATGTTCCAAAGGTGTAATTTGCATTTCGGGTGTTGTGCCGACGAAATTAAAAATGAAAGCAGTAAAAATTCCTCCGATAAATACGGAAATCATTGTTTTCCAACTGGCAACACCGGTGAAAAGCAGGATACATGCTCCTAACAGGATGGCTATTTTTGATGTTTCACCGATTGAGCCGGGGATGAATCCCCAAAACATATCCCATAAATTTAATGGATTACCCACTATATCGATTATTTGGATTTTGTTTGCAGCTATTGAAACTTCTCCCAAAGGTGTTGCGCCGGAAAAAGCATCTACAACATTTCCCGCACCTAATCCGAAAATGCTTTCCGTTTTTACAAATACATAGTCGCCGGACATTTTCGACGGGTAAGCAAAAAATAAAAATGCGCGAGCTATCAATGCTACATTCCAAATGTTATAACCTGTTCCGCCAAAAATTTCTTTAGCAAAAATAACTGCGAATGCGGTGGCAACGGCAATCATCCAAAGAGGAGTGTTGATAGGAACTATCATCGGAATCAACATGCCAGAGACAAGAAAGCCTTCCTGTATTTCATGCCCTTTGTATTGGGCGATGACGAACTCAATTCCCAAACCGGTTACGTATGATACAACGATAATCGGGAGAACAGCCAGAAATCCAAAAAGAAAAGTCATCCAAAATCCGAAATTTTCCCCGATAGCCAAATAGTGTTGATAACCTGTATTGTACATTCCAAACAGTAAAGCAGGCATCAAAGCAATGATGACTATGGTCATGGTGCGCTTGGAATCTACCGCATCGTGAATATGTACGCCTGTTTTTGAGGTTTTGTTGGGAACAAAAAGGAATGTTTCAAATCCTTCGAAAACGGATTGGAACATGGATAGTTTGCCTTCCGGTTCAAAATTGGGCTTTATTTTATTTAAGTAATTTCTTAAAAATTTCATTCTTGATTATCGAGAATTAGATAATATTAATTATTCACGGGAATTGGTTTTATGTCGATAAAATGACATTTATCGCAAAATTCCGGTGTTTTATTTGCAAACCACATTATTCTGAAAGCTCTGAATTTATGGCTGTTTAATACCGGCATAACACCTTGTTCAAGCACATTTCCGAAACTTAGTTCTTTAGGAAAAGGTTTGGCGCAACAAGGAGGTATTTCTCCATTCCAACAGATTGCGAAATGTGACCAGGGAAGATTACATTTCTTGAATTCATTTTTTGAATTATAATCCCAATTTGTAACAATTACATTTTTTGTTTGAGATTTCTTTTTTTCAACCTTTTTTAATTCGTCAATGAATTTAGTTTCTTGGTACATATCATAATAATTTGCAGGAACATTTGTAACTGAAGCCAGATTGAATAATGTGAAGTTCATATATTGTATGCCAATTTTTTCCGCATAAGAAATCAGGTCTGCCATCTGGTGATAATTTTCTTTGGTAACTACCATATTTAACATGAATGTTGTTTCTGATTTTGGAAATAACTTTCGTAAAGTTCGGAGATTATTATCCAAAATACTAAAACTTGCATTTAATCGGATAGAGTCATATATTTCATTGAGCCCGTCAATTGATATTTGAATAGTATCGATTTTTCCTACCAATGGGGTCACTGTTTCTATAAAGTTGGGTATAACAGCATTTGTAGATATGGAGATTATGATTCCTTTGTTTTTTGATTTAATATAGTCAACAATTTCTTCGATTTCTTTATATAAAAAAGTTTCACCCATGCCTGTTAATCCAACAGAATCAAGATAAGGCCAAAGTTCATCGATGATTTTCTTTGCATTGTCTACAGCCATATAGCCTTTATCCATTTCTTTCCCGTAGGCATATTCCCGTGGACAAGTAGTACAATGCAAATTGCAATGAGCACTCAACTCAATCATAACAGTTGAAGGGTACGCAATTTTTGTTGATTTTATAATCTTATAATAAAAGTGTTTTACCTTGTTCCAAGAATACATAAAAAAGTATTTTCCTGTGGGTAAATTAGATAAGCGCTTAATAGCTTTTTTAAACTTTCTACTGTTCATAATTAATTCATTTCTTTATATAGTAAATCCAATCCTTTTCTCACGATACTTTGAATTTCAATTTTTGAAGTATCGACAAATTCGCATAAAGCAAAATCTTCTGGAGCGACTTCGTAGATTCCCAAATTTTCCATTTTGTCGATATTGAAAGCAATAATGGCTTTGAGTAGGTATTCGGGATAAATATCCATTGGAAATACCTTGTCGTATTCATTCGACATAATCATGGCGCGCTTTCCTCCTTTGATTCGGGCGTCGATAACATATTCCTTTTTGCCGAAAGCATTTATCAGCCAGGAAAAATAGGTTCTACTGACCGAGAATTTGTTCAATCCCGGAGTAATCCATCCGAGAAATTCATTGGTTTCTTTTCCCTCCGGAATGACAGTGATTTGATTGTCGTAAAATCCTAAATATCCGTCGGATGAGATTTTCTTGCCGGTCAGAACGTTTCCGCTGATATAACGTAATTCTTTGCCGGTAGAAACATTATTTTGAACGGATTCTTTTATACCGGCTCCAATGATTGCCTGATAATAACCGGTTTCTTTGACTTCCGATCCGGTGAGCGCAATCAAACGGGAAAAATCGGCAATGCCTTCATTGAATAGGCGTCCGATAAAAATAATATCGGCATAATTTACCGTCCAAACAATTTCTCCTTTATTAACAGGTTTGATATGATTGATTTGTACTCCGACATTGCCGGCAGGATGAGGACCTTCGAAGAAAATGATTTCCACATTCTTGGCATCTTTTAAACAGGTAGTATTACAATTATTACGAATGCCGAGGTAAACTTTTCCCGAAGTGAGCTTTGCCAAAATATCCAATCCTGTTTGGAAATCTTGTTCCCGACCTTTTAGAATAAATTCTTCGTTGGGAGCCAAAGGCGCTGAGTTAAATCCTGGAACAAAAATATCTCTCGGATTATCCTGAGGATTAGCTACAATATCGTAAGGGCGTTGTTTGATAAAAGGAAACATGCCGCTGTTAGAAAGTTTTTCCTTGATTTCATCAACGGAAAGTTTGGAAATATCTGATTTTCCAAAGTCTACATATTGAATTTTCCTATCGGCAAGAATATCGACACTTAACAATTTCCTTTTTTCACCGCGATTAACTGCCGTAATTTTTCCGCTGATTGGAGCTACGATTTTTATTTCGGGATGATTCTTATCGTATAAAATGACGGTTCCGGCTTCTACTTTATCATCAACTTTAACAATAACTTTAGGAGTAATCCCTGTAAAATCTTCAGGAACAATTGAATATGTATCCGGCTGAAGACTACCTAATAGTTTTTCGGAAGCTTTCCCTTTCAGACAGATATCTAATCCTTTTTTGATTTTGATTACTTGAGCCATTTTTTGTTTGAACTGATTTTCTATTGAATATTGATATCGCCAACAAATTTACATTTATTTTTAGAAAGGATAGCCAATTGCCAGATATATTCCCCAGTTATCTTTGAATCTGTCAAAGAATACCCAGCGGTTTTGTTCTTTGGCCGGATCGTATACTTTTTTTCCGCTATCGAGCCGCACGATTAAGAAATTGAAATCCAAGCGAATACCGATTCCATAGCCTATGGCCAATTCTTTATAAAAAGTAGAGAAATCGAACATGCTTCCCGGTTGATTATCATATTCTTTGATGGTCCAGATATTTCCGGCGTCTGTGAAAGTCGCCAATTCAAGCCATGTTAGCATTTTATAACGATATTCGAAGTTCATAATCAGGTTGATATCGCCTACATGCGTAGAAGGGTTGCCAATGTCTCCACTGTATGAACCGGGGCCCAATTGTCTTGTACTCCAACCGCGGACGTTGTTCGGCCCTCCGGCATAATACCGTTTTTCAAACGGAAGAATGGATGAGTTTCCATAAGGATATGCAACGCCTACTCCGGCGCGGTATGCGATACTTCCTTTTTCCGTAATGCGTTGTGTCTGTGAAAAGTCAATATCTCCCTTCACATATTGAGCGAATGGATTTCCAAGTATAGTGTATTGGCCGGAATCGGATTTTTTTGCGTTTGTCAGACTAAAAATACCATAAAGAATATTACCGGAGGCTTCGAGATTTAGGCGGATTGTGTGTAGTCTTTGCCACCCTCCGGTATTACTGTTTGATAAAATCAGGTTATAACCGGCTCCGGCGGTAAACACATTTTCATAACTGAGTTTGGTCAGTTCGTTTCCCTGATTACTCAAGAAATTATTGAAAATGTCTGATGTCCAAGGCATCATTACGTAGTTGATGTCTATTAAATTAAGCGTTTGGGAAATCGTTCCGGGTAGATTGTTCCATCTATTGCTCCAACTGAGATTGAGAAATTCCCTGATATATTCGGGACGATTCTGAATATTAAAACCGGCTCCATATTCCGAATTAATTTTAAATCTGTTCTTACTCAGGTTGTTGACGAATGGAATGTGAGATGTTGGAAAATCGAGCGTTGTTCTGATACCGAGTTCATAAAAATTATGGTTGAATGTAGTAGAATTAGTTGCGCCCACAAATTCATAAGCGCCACGCAATATTACGTTTAATGCTTCCGATCCGTTGAATATGTTGTTGTGAGTGTAGGAAATATTGGCGGCAATACCTAAGTCTCCGGCTTTATTAGTTCCGTCCAATCCTGTTTGTATGCGGTGGATATTTCCCGGTGTCAGATAAATCTTAGTATCAAGGGCGGCAGAGTCGTTTTTTTCGACTTCTTCATATTCTACATTCACACGGCTTACGCTATTCAAATCTTTTAAATAGTTATAAGTTCTGCTTCCGGAAGAAGCGGAAAAAAGTTGGCCGGGACGCATTAATATATTAGATGATAAGACTTTGGGTCGTAGAAATTTTAATGAGCTGTAATAGATATTTATACCATCGTAAAATATGGAGTCTTTGGTGTGGAATGCCCTGCGGTTCAGTGGATCATATCCGCTGAATACGGATACATTCCTGATTCTATAGGGTTCAAGTTTAGCGCTATCTTGTAAAATCATTGTAAGGTCGACCTGATGCGAACGTAACGTCGTATCTGCCAAATAATGCAAGTTGTTTTCGGATAGACTGTAATAACCTCTGTTTCTTAGTAATTCACGGATTCTTACACGTTCATTTTCGAGAAGATGCATGTTAAAAATAATTCCATGGTTGATTTGCGATCTGTTTCTTCTACTCCTCTGTTCTAAAATCCGGTTGATCCTTTCATCCGGTATGTCTATTTTAAAATTCCGTATACGATATGGTTCGTTACTTACGACGTGATATGTTATTCTCGCTCTTCTATTTATCGAATCTACCGAAGAAGTAACCTCTGCATTCAGATACCCTAAGTTTTTCATTTCGATATTGATTTCATTCATTGATTGTCTGCGGGCGAAATCATCAAAGATAACAGGAGGTTTACCTAATTTTCCTATCCATCTTTTTAAAAAGAAATTACTGCCATAGGTAAAATTATATATTCCTATTTCAAAACCGGAATTGTTGGACGGTTGTTGTATAAAAGGCATTAAATCCTGCCGGGCAACGTCTCTTGTGTCAATATTAAGAGATACTTTATCGACCATATATCGTCCTTGTGGTACATGCTTGGTTGTATCACATGAGAAAAAAGAACCGGTAATGATTACCAGGAAACTAATAATTATTGGTTTTGATTTCGTGAACGCCATCTCCTCTTTATTTTTTTAAACAATTCCCCGAATGTTTTCGCTTCTTGTTTGTAAGCGATTCCAACCCCTTGTGTGGTAGCAGCTCGTTCGTAGAATTGATTGTTTGTTACGTTAAATGCTCTTAATATTACATTACCTGATTGGTTGAGCTTATAATCGATTTCAAAATCACCCGTAAAATTTGTGTTGGATAGTGAAGAATTTCTGTAGCCCAGATTTCCTGTAAAAGTCAGACGGTCGTTAAATAGATGAGTGGAAATAAATAAGTCCATTTCCAGATCAGACATATTGCTATCATTAGCGTGTAGATCGGTTCCTATGGTCCAATTTTCATTTAATACGCCCGACAGCAGGTTGTTTAGTTGTGTTGTCAGGGTTGAAGATGCCAATGATGTCCAGATACTATTTCCTCTCATAATATCAATATTGTTGTCGGGAGGCCAAAAGGTTCCAAGTGTCAATAAATGAGCTATTTGCTTTATTTTGATTTCGTCGGAATAAATCAGCCCTGCCACTTGTTGTTGTAAATCTTCAGAAGCATTGGGTAGAACAATGTTATATTGCACATTTATTTTATCTAAATTACCGGAAATTGTAATCAAACAGTTGACATTTACATTTGTTGAGGATAAATAAGGATTTTCTTTAAAACTTGGGTCTAATGTTGCCAAATCTGCCCTCAATGAATATACAGCTGTTATATTGAATGACGTTTTCATAGGGTCTTCGTTAAAAATGACCTCACTGCCCCGTTGGATATTAAATGTTTTGTTTGTTATGTTTTTCAGGGATAGGGAGAATTTACCGTTATCGACAGTATATCGTCCGAGAATAGACATATTATCGTTATTCATATCGTAGGAGAAATCGATGTTTCCGGTTCCGGAAGCTCCGGCTTCGTCTCTCGTAGCGGGATTAATTATAGTTCCTATGGTTAATTCGGGATTGACAGACAGCGCCGTTTTTAATTTTACCGGCCATGTGGTCGTCTTGGGTGCATGAGTAACTTTTTTCTCTTCAGACGGCAAAGTGTCTGCGGGATTGATAAAAGTGATGCTGTTGAATTGTTGTGCATGGGAATACGATTCGGGCATTCTGATAAAAACTTTTCCTTTTCCGCTATTGCTTAATACCATATCGACCAATAGTTCTTTTTCCGAACCTGTGATAGCGATTGAACCGTTCATTTTTAAATTCCCACAAAATAAGCTGTCTGTTGCATTCGGATTATTGAGTATAAGAAAATCTCTCATTCCGATTCTTATGTCGGATTTGAAGCTTCTGAAATTATTATGCGTAACAGCTCCGTTAATGGTCATTGCTTGTTTATTTTCATCCGTAATTTTGAAGTCTTTGAAGGAAAGGTTGTTAGACCTGATTGAGATAGTATCGGAAATATTATAGGCGGTATTGGTCATTTTTATTCCAAATTTAGTATCTTTCATGGTAAGATTACCCGATATTGCCGGTGCGCTCAATTTTCCGGTTGCGTTTATTTTGGCTCCTAAGGAACCTGTTAAACCGTATAAATAATCTTGTGTAAAAGGAGTAAGCCAATCTAATTGAATATCGTTAATGTTTGCCCTGAGCCTGATAGAATCCTGTTCGGGAAGTATCATTCCTGCGATTTCGGAAAGCGTTGCATTTTCTTGCGTTAGAGTAGCTTTGATGCCCATTCCTCTATAGTTATTGTCCCATATACTGGATAAATTAATCGTGCCTATTTTTTTGCCGGCTAACGTAATATCCTTAACAGTAAGATTATTGGTAAAAAGGCGCGGAGAGGAGAGGAGTTGCGTTAAAACAAATTTTCCATTGATTTCTCCTTTCAAGTCAATGTTAGGGTAAAGGATTTGCATCAATGTTTGAACCTTGATATGGGAAGGATTTATGAATAATGTATCTGTTTTGTTTTCGGAAACGGCGCCGTTGATTGTCATAAATTCATTTTCCGACAAGGAAATTTTGAAATGATCGATATTGAAATGATCTTTTTGTATGGCTAATTCAGATGGTTCGATATTTATTGCTTGCCGGTTGACATAAACAGATGTAGGTAGAATGCTGATAAAAATATTCGGAATATACTCCTGTTTCATACGTGTAAAATAGGCGTCTAAAGCTAAAGAACCATGTAGATCCCAGCCGGAAGAAATACTTTCAAAGTTTGTTGCTAATGAAACAGAATCATGTCCTGCAAGCATATTTAATTTGAACAGGAGGGAATCAGATTTTCCGGTAAGCATGGATTGTGCAGTTGCGTGCATTCTTAATAGAGTAGTATCAGTTTGTAACTTAATCAAAGTCGAATCTAATATCGTATTGTTCAGTTTGATTTTAGGCATATTGATATTCATATCGGCGAATTGATGAGCTTCTCTGTATGAAGCCTTTACATGAGCCGGTTCAATTATGGCAAAAGGGATATTGAATACATTGGAAAGATTTTCCGTATTTAAAATATTAATGTTCAGGTTGATGTCTGAATTAAGGTCTTTTTGAATTTTTTTGTATGAGAAATAAGCCGGAAGATAGGCCGACATTGTATTGGAAAATGCTTGAAGTAAATCGGTAAGGATTGCTTTCCCATGTACATCAGCGTTGATAATATCTGAAGTAATTTTTGCCGATTTCCGATTGTTTTCTGCTGCCAGATAATCTAACCGTATGGGACCTTGTTTGATTGTTCCGTTTTCGTTTGTGAAAGACAAACTGTCGATAGCTATCTTTGCGTCTGTTTTTTCCAAATCAAACCCTGATATTTTAGTATTTAAAGCAAAGGAAAGTGAAGCCAAGTTAGTTGATAAGTTTAAAGTATCCAATCTGATGTGATTAGATTTAGCGTATAAATCTATCGTTTGTCTTTGAGGATTCATATTGGCATTTCCTTTCAGTATGATTGAGAGATTAGGGTCTCTGCTTACAAGCGATAAATCGATGATGTCGTTTGAGTAATTTACATCGGCTCTGATGTTTTGATAGCTATAGCGATTAAAATCGAAACGATTGAGTTGTATTCCTGCATTGGCGCTTACGTTTCCGTTGGCTATTGTCCCTTGTGTATTTGCGTTTAAATCAATGATTCCAAACGAAGAATCACCTAATAAGTCTCTTAGATTAAAATTGCCGGATTCAAGCTTTATGTCGAAGATTCCCGTGTTCGAAGCGATTTGATAACCTCCTGTACCATTGAGGTTTAGATTTCCTGTGGAAGTTCGAGCCAATAAGTTCAAGTAAGCATCAGGTAAAGAACCCTTGATACTTCCTGCCAGAGATATTCTTCCCAACCTGACGATTTTGGGAGGGATTGGCTGCGGTTTGGCCATAATCAAATTGGATATTTTTCTTATCGCTTCGCTATTGATGGTTAAATTATTCACATACAGTTTGAATAAACTTTTATCCCAATTCGTATAATCATCGATATTTCCGGCTACATTTAACGACAAAAAATCCCCGAAACTTGTTTGAAGATTTTCGATTTTTATTCCGGGAAATTTTCCGAAACTTTTCAGATGGAGCTTGATTTCATTCTGTGAATTTTTTAACGGCCGGTAAAATGCCTGTAAATCTGTCGGGGATAATTTGGGGATATCTAATGAAAGTGAGTAGTTGGCGTTTTGCATCCAATCTTTGAATTCCAATCCTGTGTAATCAAGAGTTGCCAAGCCTATTTTTAGTTCTGAGTTGGGAAGTTGCAAGAGCCAATCTTTTGCATCGATTATTTTTTTGTTTGAAACTATTTTTCCGGAAAGATTTTTGAGATATAATCCGGAAGTTTCTTTCAGCGTAAGAGATTTTAGTTCGACATTTAAGTTCTCTATATCGATTGATTTCAGTGAAATCCGGGAATTAAAATCATAAATATGTATATGATTGGGATCGAAGCCTTCGGATTGTTTTTTCTGAGATAAGATATTATAACGTAATATTCCCCCTGCAAGTGAAATGTCGTCAATTCTTATTATTAAAGGATTTCCGGATTGGATTGTATCGGAAGAGGCAAAAGCATCAATCAAAAACTGGAAATTATAGGGAGAATTGATGCTATCTTGTGAAACATTCATTGTGAAATTGTTCAACTCGACGGAATTAATGCGTAATTTATTACGTAATAATCCACGAAGAGAAAATCCGGTAGATAAGTGTTGTGCATATAACAAAGTATCTCCTCTTAAATCAGGAATATACACGTTTTCTAAGACGATTTTATTGAAAGGACGGAAATAAAGATTTCCTATGGAAATTTGTCCGTTGGTACTTCTATTCAGTTCATTGACTGCAATAGTCTTTATTTTTTGTTGTACGGCAGGGAGCCACAACAAAGAATAAATAACTAAAATAATCGAAAATAAAGAGATTATTATAGTCAGCAATATGCGTTTAATTAGTTTGATAAGTATGAACCTTTGATTCGCGGATAAAATTACAACTTTTTATTTTTGTAATACAAAAACAATTGATTTAATCTTTTTGTTCTCGAATTTAGAAGTTTGGGTCAGATTAGATTGCTTCGTTCCTCGCAATGACGTGAAGCCCAAGAACAATACGTCATTGCGAGGAACGAAGCAATCCAAAAAATGCGTAATTGTTTATTGTAACTTGTTTAGTAGTAAGTAATCCAGAATCGTCATCGCAGCCATTGCCTCAACAATGGGTACGGCCCGCGGCAATACACAAGGATCATGCCTTCCTTTAGCCTTTAGAATGGTTTCATCTCCTGAACTGGTTATGGTAGGTTGCTCTTTCAATAAGGTTGGAACAGGCTTAAACGCTACGCGGAAATAAATATCTTCTCCATTGGAAATTCCACCCTGAATTCCGCCGGAAAAATTCGTTTTAGTTGCAATTTTCTTTTCTATGCTGTGGTAGAAAATATCGTTGACTTCGGAACCTCTGTGTTGAGCGCCTTCGAATCCCATGCCATATTCGAATCCTTTGACGGCATTGATGCTTAACATAGCACTACCCAAAGCTGCATGAAGTTTTCCGAAGACAGGTTCGCCCAATCCGGCGGGAACACCTTGGCAAACGCATGTGATTACACCGCCAATCGTATCGCCTTCCGACTTTACTTCTTTAATCAGTGCCATCATTTTTTCTGCCGTTTCCAAATCGGGGCAACGGACAGGAGTTGTTTCAATTAATTTAAAATCTAATTCGGAATATGATTTTTCAACCCTGATTGTTCCAACTTGCGAAGTGTAAGCTGTAATTTGAATGCCGGTTTCTCTTAGCGCTAATTTGGCAATGGCTCCGGCAACGCAGCGGGCGATTGTTTCCCGCGCAGAAGAACGTCCTCCTCCTTTGTGGTCGCGAATTCCGTATTTCACTTGATATGTGTAATCGGCATGTGAAGGCCGGAAAACATCTTTCATGTTATCGTAATCGGAAGAATGTTGGTTATTGTTTCTAACAATAAATCCGATGGGAGTTCCGGTTGTTTTTCCTTCAAAAATTCCGGAAAGAAATTCAACGGCATCAGTCTCCTTACGGGAAGTTGTGAGTTCCGATTGCCCCGGTCTCCGGCGATTTAATTCCGATTGGATAAAATCAACATCCAAAAAGATGCCGGCGGGGCAACCATCGATTACGCCGCCGATCGCTTCTCCGTGCGATTCGCCAAAAGAAGTCAATTTGAAGATATTTCCGAATGTGTTCATGATGATTAATGATTATTATCCATTAATTCAATGTCGTTTAGTTAAACAAAACCTATGTCCGTCATTGCGAGGGCTTTGCCCGAAGCAAACCAGATAACCGTCAAACTGGGTTGCTTCGTCGTTCCTCCTCGCAATGACGGATAAATTAAGCGACATTAATTATTAGTTACAGCCGCAATCGCTCTTACAATCGCCTTCGCAAGAAGAACAACCGCAGCCTTCGTCTGTCATTGCAGCAATTTCTTCTGCTGTAGGCTCATGAACATCAATTATTTCTCCTGTAAAATGTAACGTTTCACCTGCTAACGGATGATTGAAATCCATGACCACGCAATTATCTTGAATCTCAACAATTGTTCCATGTAAACGATTTCCACTGGCATCCATCATGGGTATGGTTGAGTCTACTACGATTCTTTCACTGTCGAATTTTCCGTCTATTTCAAAAATGTTTTTAGGAATCTCAACTACGTGTGATTCATCAAAAAGTCCGTATGCTTCTTCAGGGTTTAATGAAAAGGAGAATTTATCGCCTTTCTGAAGGTCTTTAATATTTTTTTCAAAAGCATCAAGCATCATGCCCATGCCAAAGATAAAGATAAGGGGTCTTTCAACTGTAGTGCTTTCCATTAATACTCTTTCATCGCCTTCACCCACATTTAAATCATAAGTTAAGGATACTACTTTGTCGTCTGAAATTTTCATATTTGTTGTTTTTTAATAAATAATTCGCAAAGGTACATATTTAATTACACTATACAAAAGGCTATAATCATTTGCTATGAGAATGGTGTTTTTTTTATTAATAACTTGCGGAAACAACTATAAAAAATACACTTTCCGCAGAAAATAATAAAATAACTTGCGGAATCAATAGTTTTTCATATATTTGTCGCAAAAAATAATTTTGATTTATATGGACAATATTATTGGGAGAGTTGAAGAGATACAGCGATTTACTGATTATATAAATTCGGATAAAGCAGAATTTTTAGTTGTTTATGGTCGTCGAAGGGTTGGGAAAACGTTTTTGATAAGACAGTTTTTCAAAGAAAAATTCACGTTTTATCTTTCGGGAGCCGAAAATGCAAGCAAACAACAACAACTTTTCAATTTTACCACCGCTCTTAACAAGTGCAGTGGAATGGAATTTTCACCCGTCGACAGTTGGCAAAAAGCATTTGTGCAATTGGAAAATTACTTGCAAAGTGTAAAAACACATGGTAGAAAAGTAATTTTTATTGACGAATTGCCTTGGTTAGACAATGCAAAATCGGGTTTTCTATCAGCATTTGAATATTTTTGGAATACTTACGCCTCGTCGAAAAAAGAAATTTTTCTCGTGGTTTGCGGTTCAGCTACTTCGTGGATTATGAGCAAAATAATTCGTAATCGCGGCGGACTGCATAATCGTGTTACACGACAGATTTTTTTGCAACCATTCACATTGAACGAAACCGAGCAGTTTTTGAAATCGAAGAAAATAGTTTTATCGCGTTTTCAGATAGCCGAATGCTACATGATTATGGGTGGCATTCCCTATTATTTGGAGCAGTTGGAAAAGAAATACAGTTTAGAGCAAAATATTGATAATTTGTTTTTTAAGAAAACCGGCATATTGCGAGACGAGTTTTCAAGAATATATTCTTCGCTTTTTAAATCGCCGGAAAAATATCTGCAAATCATTGAAATTTTAGCTCAAAAACGAAAAGGACTGTTACGCGAAGAAATTGTTAAATTCTCAAAAATCCCTGATGGTGGCGGATTAACTGCCATTTTAGAGGAATTGGAACTTTGCGGTTTTATATCTATCAACAACAACTTTTCGACTGCTAAAAACAACAAGCTCTATCAATTAACCGATTTTTATTCACTGTTTTACATACATTTCGTAAAAGGCAGAAAGGTAAGTGATAAAAGTTTTTGGACGAATACCATTAATACTCCTTCACATAACGCTTGGACTGGATTTTCATTTGAATTACTGTGCCAGTTACACATAGAACAAATTCGTAGAAAACTCGGTATCAGCGGTGTAATTACTTATACTTCGTCGTGGCGAAGTCGTAATGAAGATGACAATGCACAGATTGATTTAATCATCGACCGCAATGACAATGTTATAAACGTTTGCGAAATAAAGTTTTCAAGGAAAGAATTTGTCATCACAAAAGATTACGATGAAAATTTGCGAAACAAAGTTTGGACATTTGCCGAAAAAGCACACACAAAAAAAGCAATACATATCACCATGCTAACCACTTACGGCGTAAAACGTAACGAATATTGGGGCAATATCCAAAGCGAAGTTATATTAGATGACTTGTTTGCTTTTTGAAATGTTATACTTGGTTCGTAGTTTGTTCATTTATAGAAAAAAGAGAACTGCTACCGGCAGTTTGAGTGTGCTTTACAAAGTTTAATGGTTGAATATGAACTCTACTGGGAAATTACAAAACGCCGGCTTCTACCAATCTTACTATCCGTTCGGCTTCCGCGTCTTTCCCCTCCGGCTCCCAAGTCGATTTCAAGCTGGCGCCGAACATCCCTGCAAAAAAGTTCCAAAATCCTGCACGTATTGGTCCTAAAAAAGCCTTTGCCAAATCGTAAGAGGTTTGATTACATTCCCTGTCTATTAACCTGATTAACAGCTTCCCCTGAGTAAGGGTCATCTGTTTCATAACCGGTTTATATTGTTCAAATAAATCTTTTTCCATTCGTTTGATATGCGCTTCCCGTTGGTTTTTGGGAAGCGTTTCAACATATTCGCAAGTTTCTATCAATGTTGCATAAATCATTTTGGCATAAGGTAATGTTTTTTTTACGTCTCTTATCAGTTTGTTATATTCCATGATTTGCTTTTCATTTTTAAACGTTGGCGGATAGACCGGAATATCGGATAAAACAATCATCATAATCGAATCGCCGTTTTCCGTATAGGGGGAATATTTTTCGGGTTGTTGAGCAAACGTATTTTCCGATGCTAAAAACATCAAAAGAAATAATGAATATAATATGTGAAAATTTTTTATCGGCATATTTTTTGCAAATATAGAATTTTTTTTACCTTTGAGGCATTAAATAATCAAAACAAAATCAAGCCAACTTATGAAGTTATTATCTTTTAGAAAGGTGTGTTTTTGTACGTACTTTCTGTTAACAATCTCCTGCGAGTTTCTACATGCACAGAATTCCGATTGGATGGAATATATCGAAGAATTTTCGGATTCTGAAGAAGGAAGCGCCTATATTGAAACTCTTTTCGATGAATTATCTTACTTGAGCGAAAATCCTTTCAATCTTAATACGGTTACAAAGTCGGATTTGGAGCGCTTACCGTTTCTTTCCGAAATTCAGATTGAGAATCTGCTGTATTATGTTTACAAATATGCTCCGGTACAAAGTATTTATGAATTGAAAAATGTAGAGGGTTTGGACATGCAGACCATCAATTATTTGTTATCGTTTGTATATGTTGGGGAGGTAAAATCGAATGAAAATATCAATCCGAAGCATGTATTAAAATATGGTAAGCATGAAATGTACTTGCGAACGGATTATTGTTTTCAGGAGAAAGCCGGCTATCATACGCCCACCGAAGAAGAACTGCAAAAAAATCCGAATAAATATTATTTAGGGGAAAATTATTACTTATCGACTAAGTATGGATTTTCTTATAAGGACAAAATTCAATTGGGGATAGTAGGAGAGAAAGATGCCGGAGAACCTTTTTGGAACAACTATCATAAGGGATTCGACTATTATTCGGTACATTTTGCGCTGAAGAATATCGGTATGCTTAAAGCTTTGTATCTGGGTGATTATAATGCTTCTTTTGGTCAAGGGTTGGTTTTGAATACCGATTTTGTTATGGGAAAATCATCAAGCGTCATTAATATCAATAAAAAAAATGCAGGTTTTAAGCGGCATTTTTCGACCAATGAGGTGGATTATTTGCGCGGCGCAGCATTGTCATTGGAAAAAGGCAATTGCATGCTCAATCTTTTATACTCTCACAAACGCGCAAATGCTACGGTTACCGATACTGAAATTATTTCGTTTAAAACCGACGGATATAACCGGACTTACAAAGACTTGGAAAAGAAAAATCAAGCTGAATTAAATCTTACAGGCGCTGATTTTCAATGGAAAACCGCAGATTTTAATATTGGAGCGACTGCTGTATATTATGATTTTGGAGGGAAAACATTATCTCCCACGCCTCAATCTTATAATTTATTTTATTTGAGAAGAAAAAATAATTATAATGCAGGAATTAATTATAGTTTTCAGCGAAGGATTCTTTTCTTTCAGGGAGAAATTGCTATCAGTCGGAATGGTGCGCGGGCTACGATAAATACCCTTCAATTTAATCCTGCATCGTTTATTGCTTTTGTCGCTTCGTACAGAAATTATCAAAAAAATTATCAATCGCAGTATGGAAGAACATTTGCAGAAGGTTCGAGCGTACAAAATGAATCAGGATTTTATTTCGGATCAAATGTAAAGTTAAAAAAACGTTGGGAAATAGCGACTTACATTGATGCTTTCAAATTTCCTTGGTTAAAGTATGGAATAAATGCGCCAAGTGAAGGCAGTGATTTCCTTATTCAGGTTAATTATCGTCTCAAACATAGCTGGGATATGAATTTACGATATAAAGACAAAATCAAGGAAAAAAATTATACGCCCGATAAAGCTGTAATGACTTCTATATTGCCTTATGAACAGAAAAAAATTCGTTATCAACTCAATTATAACAACTCAACAGGATTAAAAGCAAGGTTACAATTGGATTACACTTTTTTCACGGGAACGGATAAACAAGAAAATAAAGGCTGGATGATTTCTCAAAGCACAGGATATACAGATATGAAATATCCAATCCAGATTGATTTTGGAACATCCTATTTTAAAACCGACAATTGGGATACAAGAATGTATGCTTATGAGAAAAATATTTTGTATGCCTTCAGCTTCCCGACATTCTATGGGGAAGGTATCCGGAATTATTCCGTATTAAAAATAAGTATTCTTAAAAATATAACTTTCTATGCCAAAATCGCTTGGACGCATTATTTCGACAGGAATGAAATCGGTTCGGATTTGGAGAAAATAAATGGAAACAACAAAACGGATGCTAATTTATTATTGAAAGTTAAGTTTTAATTATGTGGAAAGATTTTTTTAGTTTTACAAAAAAAGAGCGTCAAGGTATTTTTATCTTAATTGCTTTGATGAGTGGTATTTGTATTGGGAAATTCTTTTTCTCCAGAGAAAAACAACTTTCCGATAAAGAAGATATTATAATTGAACATACAACCGAAAAACGGAAAAATGAGGTGGAAAATTCTTCAGGAGAATCTTCTTCAGACTACCAGACCAATAAACCGGCTTATATTCTGAAACCATTTGACCCTAATTCAGCAGATTCTTCCACATTCGTTTCATTTGGGTTGAAACCTTATATAGCTAAAAATATTATTAGATACAGGAATAAAGGTGGAAAATTCAAAAGCGCGGATGATTTCGCAAAAGTCTATGGATTAACGAGTGGCGATTTCAACAGATTAAAGCCATATATTCAAATTAAATCGGAAATGCAATCCATTCAAATACAACAAACGTCAAAAGATACGGCGACCAAAGTATCTTTTTCTCCAAAGGAAAATATTCCGGCATCACAAAAACAGGAGAAAATTGCACTCGGAACAATTATAGATATCAATAGCGCCGATACAGCCGAACTGAAAAAAATTCCTTTTATCGGTTCTTCTTATGCCCAACGAATTGTAAAATACAGAGAAATCCTCGGCGGATTTTATACGATAGAACAACTCAAGGAAGTTTACGGTTTTGATGGTGATTTGTTTCTTAAAGTGTCACCTTACGTTGGTATTGCAGAAAATCCGCATATACAAGCAATTTCTGTAAATCAAAGCTCACTCGACAGATTAAAAGCGCATCCTTACATTAATTTTTATCAGGCAAAAGTCATTATTGAATTACGAAAAAAGAAAGGCAAAATCAGTAATTTTTCGGAACTTGCTATGTTTGAAGAGTTTACAGAAAAAGATTTAGAGAGGTTGAAATTTTATTTGTCATTTGAATAAAACCGGCTATGATATTGTCCCAAGCCTCATATTCAAAAATCAAAAGATATATATTGGGTATGTTGATAAAAACCATATCTTTGTTTATTAAAATACTAATAAAAACAATATATGGAAACCCTGGTTGTAATCATAGGTGTGGTAGTAATCTTATTCGCTATCCACTCCCAAAAAAATAAAATGCTCAAGCGTTTGGATGAATTGGAAGACAACATTAAACGTCTGCAAGAGACACATTCCGAACCAAAACCTCTGGTGGAATCTGAAGATACGACAGAAGAACCTGTTGGCCTTGTTATCCATAAAGAGGAGCCGGTAGTTATTCCCATTATTCAAGAGGAGGAAGTTGTTATTCCTCCTGAACCTCAGCCCGAAAAACAGATTGCTGCATTTGTCGAGCCGGAACCTGTAATTAAAAAAGAAAAGAAAGATTTTGAAAAATTCATTGGCGAAAATCTTCTCAGTAAGATAGGGATTGCCACTTTAGTATTGGGAATAGCTTATTTTGTAAAATATGCCATCGACCAAAACTGGATCAACGAAATCGGGAGGGTTGCTATTGGAATTCTCCTTGGAGGAGTTGTGATTGCTATAGCTCACAAGCTGAAAAATAAATATCGCACATTTTCTTCTATTCTTGTAGGAGGAGGAATTTCTGTTTTTTACATCACAATTACAATCGCCTTTCACGATTACCAGATATTTTCACAGACGCTTTCGTTTGCTTTGCTGATACTTATCACGATTTTTTCTATATTCCTTTCTATTCTATACGACCGGAAAGAGTTGGCCATTTTCTCTTTGTTGGGTGGGTTTGCCTCCCCCTTGCTGGTCTCCACAGGAGTTGGAAATTATATTGTATTATTTTCATACATCTTGATTCTCAACACCGGTATGTTAATTCTTGCCTTCAGGAAACAATGGAACATTGTGGGTATGATTGCATATATATTAACGCAATTGTTTTACTGGTCGTGGCTAATTTTCTCTTTTGATAGCGAAAAACAGATAGGGGCTACTTGTTTTATCTTCTTATTTTTTGTGCAATTTTATTTGCTTGCATTAATTGATCATTACAGAAGCAACCGGAAAATTACACCGTTTCAGGTCTTTATTATTTTAAGCAATAACCTGTCTTTATTTGCTTCAACGATTTACATTTTCAGCGATTATCCGGTAAATGTCAAAGGTCTCATTACGGTTATCATTGCTGTGTTGAATGCCATACCGATGATCATATTGTTTAAAGATAAAAAAATAGATAAGCATCTGATTTATTTGCTTGTAGCCATTGTTTTAACTTTTGTCAGCCTTGCTGTGCCTATTCAACTCAACGGATGCGCCATTACCATGTTTTGGGCTGTTGAAACCGTGATTTTACTTTGGTTATGGCAAAAATCGGGAATTAAGATTTTCAAATACGGTTTTATTACTATTGAATTATTGGTAATGATTTCGTTGCTGATGGACTGGTTTCATTTTTACACGGGAGAAATACAAATACTACCGATTATTTTTAACAAACCCTTCATTACAGGGCTTGTCATTACCGCTACGGTTTGGATAAATGCTTATTTGCTTAAGAAAGAAACAGGCAAAGAGTTTTTGCCCGGATTGTCTTTTAATCCAAGCCATCTATTTTCTTTTGTGGGAGTAATATTGCTGTTTTTTACGTTATTCTGGGAATTACTATATCAGATGGAACGATATTACGAACTGCAAACTTTCCGCTTGATGATATACGGACTTTATTGCTA